>Ga0209504_1000962_pt1 | contig 23446 bp, 24 predicted proteins | sample COGITO_mtgs_1005_FD_184791 | JGI IMG/M metagenome (GOLD analysis project Ga0209504, IMG submission 184791) | Pelagic marine microbial communities from North Sea - COGITO_mtgs_100511 (SPAdes) (version 2) | ecosystem: Environmental > Aquatic > Marine > Epipelagic ...
GGCGCTGAACCTCTACACCCAAGGTGTGAACCCGCAGCTGGATTTCTCCGATATCGACGCCGTGCGCAAGGTGGTCGAGGACTGCAACCAGATCCCGGTGCACCCACGTCACCCGTATGCCGGTGACTTGGTCCACACCGCCTTCTCCGGCTCGCACCAGGATGCGATCCGTAAAGGCTTTACCCAACAAAAGGCCGATGCCGTTTGGGAAGTGCCGTATCTGCCGATTGACCCTGCCGATATTGGCCGCGATTACGAGGCGGTGATTCGCGTCAACAGCCAGTCCGGCAAAGGCGGCATCACCTTCCTGCTCGAACAGGAATACGGCATTAACCTGCCACGCCGTATGCAGATCGAGTTCAGCCAAGTCGTGCAACGAGAAACCGACCGCCTCGGCCTGGAAATGACCGCTGCGCAGATCTACAAGTTGCTCGACAGCGAATACCTGCAAGCCACCGCGCCGTATGCACTGAAAGGCCACCGCCTGCAGGAAGAGAATGGTACCAGCGCGGTCGATGTAGAAATCGTCAGCGCTGGCGAGGTTCAGCACTGGCGCGGCATCGGTAAAGGCCCGCTGGAAGCGCTGGTCGCCGGCCTGCCTGTCGCCGTGGAGATCATGGATTACTGCGAGCACGCCATCGGCGCGGGCACCAATGCCAAGGCAGCGGCCTATATCGAGCTGCGCGTTAACGGCGGTCGCGCCCTACACGGCGTCGGCATCGACGAAAACCTGACCACGGCAAGCTTTCGCGCGCTGTTCAGCGCACTGAACCGCGCCATTGGCCAAGCGGCCGAACAAGCCGCCTAAATGGCGCAGGCCGCTATGGGGCCATACCCGATAGCGGCCTGAAATAGCCGACCCGCCTTATTCGCCCTGCTGCTGCCAATGACTACGGCCCCATTCACACATGGCGGCCAGCACCGGCTGTAATGTGGCGCCGTGCTCGGTCACGCAATACTCCACCCGCGGCGGCACCTCAGCAAACACCGTGCGAGTCAGTACGCCTACACGCTCCAGTTCGCGCAACTGCTGGGTCAGCATCTTTTCAGTGATGTCCGGCACCAGCCGCTTCAATTCGGAAAAGCGCAACGGACCATTAAGTAAGCGATACACCAGCAGTGCCTTCCACTTACCGCCGATCACCTCCAAGGTGACATCCATCGGTGTGCTGTAGACCTTGTCACCTTGCATCAGGCGCTTGTTTTCAACGCCTTCCGATTGCTGTTCAGCCATCACAAGTTACCTTTAAGTAAGTTACAGCCTTTATCGTATGTACTTCCCAAAAAGATCGCCACGCGCATAATAGCCGCCATGGCTCATACCAGCCACTTCGACGACCTTGATGGAGGCTTCATGACGATCAAACACCTGCTCACGCCGCTGCAACTGGGCACTCTAACTTTGCCCAACCGCTTGGTGATGGCGCCTTTGACGCGCCAACGCAGCCTAGCGGGCAATGTTCCGGGGGAACTTAATGCCAGTTACTACGCCCAGCGCGCCGACGCAGGTTTGATCATCAGCGAAGCCAGCCAAGTCTGCCCCGAGGGCCAAGGCTACGCCTGGACCCCAGGTATCCACAGCGAGGCGCAAGTGGCCGGCTGGCAGCACGTTACACAAGCGGTACATGAGGCCGGCGGGCGTATTTTCTTGCAACTCTGGCATGTCGGGCGCATTTCCCACCCACTGCTGCAGCCCAATGGCGCTGACCCGGTGGCACCCTCCGCCATCCAGGCGAAGGCTGAGTGCTATGTGGTCGAGGCCGACGGCAGTCATCACAAAGCCGCCACGGCCAAGCCGCGCGCACTGGAACTGAGCGAACTGCCAGGTGTAGTAGCGGCCTACGCTCAGGGCAGCGCTAATTCCATCAAGGCCGGTTTTGATGGTGTGGAAGTGCATGCCGCCAACGGCTACCTGTTGGACCAATTCCTCTGCTCCAACAGCAACCAACGCAGCGATGCTTATGGCGGCTCAGTCGAGAACCGTGCGCGCCTGGTACTGCAGGTAGTCGATGCCGCCGTGAGCACGGTGGGTGACAGCCGCAAGGTCGGTATTCGTATTTCGCCTATGGGCACCTTTGGCGATGTTAATGATGCCAATCCGCTGGAGACCTTCAGCTATGTGGTTAAGCAACTTAACAGCCGTAACCTGGCCTACTTGCACATCAACCGTCCGGACTGGTTAGGCGGCACCTTCGAAGGCTTTGATGCGTTGCTGCGCGCACTGCGCGATCTGTATACCGGCACCCTGATTATCGCAGGCGGGCAAACAGCCGAAAGCGGTGAACAGGCCATTGCCGAAGGCCTCGCTGACCTGGTGGCATACGGCCGCCCTTATATTGCCAACCCAGATCTACTTGCCCGCTTCCAGGCCGGCGCCGACCTCAACCCACTGGACGGCAATACCTTGTATGGCGGCGGCACCGAGGGTTACACCGATTATCCACGCATGAGCTGACGCCCCTGCCGCATGCACTTACCACCCCTGACCTTACGGTAAATCAGGCCAGGGGGGGCGCAAGCTTCAGCGCTAAGCTGCTGAAGACGCCCCCGCCAGGTAACGTGCGGTCAGCCGTAGAGTTTGCGCCATATCGGGCCAGCTCAATCCGTGGCGTACCGCCAACGCCTCAGCCGCTGCGGTATCAAAACGTGTGGTTTGGATAAAATCCAGTGACTCGGCATCGGTGCGCAACAACCGCGACACACCAGGCACCTTCAACAGCACGCGCAAAAGGGGTATCGGCAAATGTCGGCTTGGTGCACGCACATCCAGCACATGCGCCAAGAGTTGCAACACACCCTGCAGATTTGGCGTGCGTGCATCCAACGCCAGTATCTCCTGCCCGGCCTGCCGCTCATCGAATGCGGCGGCCACCATCAATTCAGCTAGAAAATCCACACTAATCAACGGCAGCCAGTGCGCCGCTGAACCAGGGATTGCACTCAAACGGCCCCCCGCAAGGTTGCCAATCAAGCCGGCCAAAGGCTGCGCCTTCAAGATATGCCCACTCTGGCTATGGCCACAAACGGTGGCGGGATGCACCACCGTCAACTCCGCGCGCCACTCGCGCATGGCCGCCACAACCCGAAAGTGCGCCTCCAACTTGCTGCCTTCATACCCCCCTGCACGCCGGTAGACAGCGCCCCAATCCGTGTTCTGCGGGGTGACGAGGTCGACACCAAGACGCTGCAGATGCGCCTGATTGGCCAGCATAAAGCCGCCGACCATAAGCAGGCGACTGCCCTGCTGCGCGGCCAACCTGGCCACTGCCAGGGCGCCCTCGACATTCACTTGGCGCGCCTGTTCTGCAGGCAACCCCCAGGCAAACTGCGCTCCCAGATGAAAGATCACCGCCGCTTGACCCACCTGCTCAAGGGCCGCGGCATCCAGGCCCAGATCCACCTGCGCCAAATCCCCCGACACGGCCGATAGCAGCGCCCCTTGCCCACCGAGGTGATCGATCTGCAAACGCAATTCAGGCAACGTGTGCGGGCGGCGCATCAGCAGGGTGACGGTATGGCCTTTGCGAGTCAGTGCCGCCACAAGATGCTGGCCGATAAAGCCGCTGCCACCGGTTACCAAACAGTGTGTATTCATGGTCAATCTCCCCGAGCTATTGATGACTCGAGCAGGCTAAACTGTTGAGCACACTCTACAGTCAAGCGAGATTTTCATGCGCATTGGTGAGTTGGAAAAACGCAGCGGCGCCAGTCGTCACACCCTGCGCTATTACGAAAGCCTCGGGCTGATCCGTACCACGCGATCTGGCAATAATTACCGCGCTTACAACCCACAGGCACTGGAGGACCTGACGTTCATCCAACAAGCGCAAAACATGGGCTTCTCCCTCGGCGAGATCCGCGAAATTCTCCAGGCGAGACGCGAGCAGCAGATGGACTGCGCGCAAGGTGCGGTATTAGTCACGCACAAGTTAGCCGAGGTAGAGCAGAAGATTGCCGACCTCCATCAGTTACGCGACTTTCTACGCAGTGAAAAGTTGCGGTTGGAAGCCAGCGCAGCTGAGCAGATGGCCATCGCGCGAGCTCACTCAGAGGTGCTTATCTGACCATGGGCATGGCAGCCACACATACGGCATCTACACTGCAATTAATCGATCGTGGGAGCACCTAGGCATGCGTTTATTAACACGATGGGTATGGCTTCTCTCACTGCTATTGGCATGCAACACAAGCAGTTTGGCCGCCACGGTAGTAATGGCTTTTGGTGAAAAGATTCCACCCTTCTGTTTTCCGGAAAGCGACAGCGGCATCGAACTGGAAGTGATAGGCGAAGCCCTCGCCTTTCGCGGCCATCACCTTGAGCCGCGGTACTTTCCGCTGGCCCGCGTACCCTTGTCATTTCGCCAAGGTGAAGTAGATGCCGCCATGACCGACCTGGGTCAGGACCTTGCTGCAGCAGGGGCTCACTATGGCGAGCCGGCCGTGCTTTATCACAACGTATTCGTCAGCCTTAAGGGCCGTGGTCTCACGATCAAGACCCCGGCCGACCTCAAAGGCCTAAGCATCGTGGCCTTTCCCGGCGCCGTGCAGCGCTACCCCGAGTGGCTGGCTGGCAGCCAACAAGATGGCCTGTATTTCGAGCAGAACAATCAAGAATTACAGGTGCTCGGGCTGAACAAATCGCGTTATGACCTGGTGCTCAGCGATACAAATATCTTCCGCTACTTCGAACTGCTGCTGGAGCGCACCACGCTGTTCAAAGCCAAGACCGTACAATTGCATCCATTCGTCGAAGAGGACCCGCAGAATTACCGCCCAGTGTTTCGTGACCCGCAAATCCGTGACGACTTCAACGCCGGCCTCGAACACCTCAAGACCAGCGGACGCTACCAGGCGATCTACGACCACTACCTCAAGCAATGAGCCACGCCGATTAGTCCATCAGATTAAACACATCGGCATCCAGATGCGCCGGGAAGCGCTGACGGTAGGCTGCCAACTCTGCCGCCTTGAGCGCGACCCGAAATACCCCATCTGCAGCGCCGGGCTCAAGCAACAGCTCGCCCTGAAAGTCCAGCACCTGGCTATCGCCGCTGTAGGCATAGCCTTTACCGTCTTCACCAATGCGATTCACCGCTGCCACATAACACAGGTTCTCGATGGCCCGTGCAGGCAGTAGACGATTCCAATGATGACGCCGCGCCGCTGGCCAGTTGGCGGTATACAGCAACAAATCAGTCGCCTGCGAATCGCGGCTCCAGACAGGGAAGCGCAGGTCGTAACAGACCAGCGGCCGCACCTGCCAGCCCTTCACCTCCAGTAGCACCTGCTGCTCGCCGGCGCTGTAGTGTTTGTGCTCACCGGCCATACGGAACAGATGACGCTTGTCGTAGTGCGCCAGACTGCCATCCGGTCGCGCCCAGAGCAGCCGATTACGGTAAGTACCGTCAGCGGCCTGAATAATCAAACTGCCAGTCACTACCGCCTGCAATGCCTGCGCCTGGGCTAACAGCCATTGCGTGCTGGGGCCCTTCTCGGGCTCGGCCAGCGCGGCGGAGTCCATGGAAAAGCCCGTGCTGAACATCTCCGGCAGCACGATCAGATCGGCACCTCGCGCCTGTTGCAACAGTGCGTGGAAATGCTCACGGTTAGCCGCGGGGTCCTGCCAGGCCAATGTGGTTTGAATCAGGGCTAACTCAAGATCCGCCAACTGGCTTATATCGCGCATAATTTTTCCGCCGCCTGCCTTAGGGTTTCTTCACGTTTGGCAAAGCAGAAACGCACCAGACGTAGATCCTTCGGCGGCGCTTGGTAAAACACCGACAACGGAATTGCCGCGACACCCTGCTCACGGGTCAGCCACTCGGCCATGGCGACATCATCCAGATCAGGACGGATAGCCGAGTAATCGACCAGCTGGAAAAAGGTACCGGCCGTGCGGCTAAAGCTAAAACGTGAGCCGACCAGCAAATCGCAGAACAGATCACGCTTGGCCTGGTAAAACGCTGGCAGTTCTTCGACATGCTCAGGATGCTCGGCCATATAGTCCGCCAACGCCCATTGCAGCGGCGTTACCCCGCAGAAACTGACGTATTGGTGCACCTTGCGCAACTCGGCGCTCAAGGCCGGAGGGGCCACTACATAGCCGGTTTTCCAGCCGGTGACGTGGTACGTCTTGCCGAAGGAGCTGACTACAAAAGCGCGCTGATACAGCTCTTCATGGGCAAGGATGCTGGCGTGCTTAGCGCCATCGAACACCAGGTGCTCATAAACCTCATCACTGATCAGGTAGATATCACGCTCACGAACCAATGCTGCCAGCTGATCAAGTTCAGCCCCTGACAGCAACGCGCCACTGGGGTTGTGTGGGCTGTTGAGGATAATCAAGCGGGTCTTCGCGCTCAACGCATCCTGCAGGCGCTGCCAGTCGATGACAAACCCCGGCAGCGCCAGTGGTATGTGTACACACTGGCCGCCAGCCAGTTCTACAGCGGGTTCGTAGCTGTCATAACAGGGGTCGAAGACGATAACCTCATCGCCCGGCCGAACCAATGCCTGCACGGCGCAGAAGATCGCCTGGGTAGCACCGGGGGTGATCGTGACTTCGTTGTCGGCACTCACCATTCGGCCATAGCTACGCGCGACCTTCGCCGCCACCTGCTCACGCAATGCGGGCAGGCCGGTCATCGCGGCGTACTGATTATGCCCAGCCGCAATATGCCGACCGACCGCATCGCGTAGTGCCTGCGGCCCGTCGAAATCCGGAAAACCCTGGGACAGATTGAGCGCACCGGTTTCCAGGGCGAGCTGCGACATACGGGTAAAAATCGTGGTGCCAACATTCGGCAGCTTACTGATGATCATCGAGGCAATATCCGGTTTGAGCGCTAGCAGGCTGTTGAAAAACGCAGGCGAGGCAGGCAAGACAAGGCAAAAACAGACGAGGAAGCGGACTGGGCTCGCACACGAATTTACGAGCTGTAAATGAGCATCACTCGCTTCACTCGCCCTTCGGGTCGCACTGAAGCGCGTTAGCCGCAAGCGGCTTGCCGAGCCTGTTTTTAACGCAGCATTGTCAACGCAGGTAGCTTTTCATCAGCCTGGGAGTGATGGAGCAGGATAGCCGATACCCCAGACACACAAAAGGCACCCAAAGGTGCCTTTATAACGTGTTCAAGCCGAAGCTTAGCGCTTGTCTTTGCGCTTTTTCTCGGCCTTCTTGTGGTGGGTCATCATTCGCCGCTTCTTGTTCACCTGACGATCCGTGAGGCTATTTTTGTTGCCCTCATAAGGGTTTTCGCCACCTTTGAACTCGATACGGATCGGCGTACCCACCAGCTTGAGCACGCGGCGATAGGTGTTTTCCAAGTAACGGACATAGGACTTAGGCACCGCATCAACTTGGTTGCCGTGGATCACGATCAATGGTGGGTTAGCACCACCCAAGTGGGCGTAACGCAGCTTGATGCGACGGTTGTTGACCATCGGTGGCGCATGATCGCCCACGGCGTCTTCAAGAATTTGGGTCAGGCGGTTGGTCGGCCAACGGGTGATCGCCGACTTAAACGAAGCCTGCACCGACTTGTACAAATTGCCCACACCGGTGCCGTGCAGCGCCGAGATAAAGTGGATATCGGCGAAGTCGACGAAGAACAGCCGGCGTTGCAGCTCGACTTTCACGTAGTCACGCTCGCTCGGCTCCATACCGTCCCACTTGTTCAGAGCGATCACCAGAGCACGGCCACTTTCCAGCACGAAGCCAAGCAGGTTGAGGTCGTGGTCGACCACACCTTCGCGGGCATCCATAACAAACACCACGACGTTGGAGTCCTGGATTGCCTGTAGGGTTTTCACCACCGAGAACTTTTCCACCGCCTCGAAGATCTTGCCGCGACGACGCACGCCAGCGGTGTCGATCAGGGTGTACTTCTCCTCGTCGCGTTCGAACGGGATATAGATACTGTCGCGAGTCGTGCCGGGTTGGTCATACACGATCACCCGATCTTCACCAAGCATGCGGTTGACCAAGGTCGATTTGCCGACGTTAGGCCGGCCAATAATCGCCAGCTTGATGCCGTCCTTTTCGCTTGGACCGGGAATGCGCTTGGCTTCCTGGCCTTCAAGGACAACTTCCTCTTCCTCACCCTCTGCCAGCTCATTAGCGTCCTTAGGAAAGGAGCCCAGCACGGCTTCCAGCATCTGGGTGAGACCGCGACCGTGAGCACCGGCAATCGGCAGCGACTCGCCCATGCCCATGCTTGAGAACTCAGCACGCGCAAGGTCGGCGTCGATGTTGTCGACCTTGTTGATCACCAAAAAGCTGCGCTTGTTACGCCGACGCAAATGCTCGCCGATCATTTGATCGGAAGCTGACAGACCGGCGCGAGCGTCGACCATAAACAGCACGGCATCGGCCTCTTCGATGGCCTGCAGCGACTGCTCGGCCATCTTCGCGTCGATGCCTTCTTCGTCACCGGAGATACCACCGGTGTCGATGACGATGTAGGTTCGCCCCTGCCACTTGGCCTCGCCGTACTGGCGATCACGGGTCAGACCAGACAGGTCGCCGACAATCGCGTCACGGGACTTGGTCAAGCGGTTAAACAGGGTGGACTTGCCGACGTTGGGGCGGCCCACCAGGGCAATTACGGGAACCATCAGGCTCTCCACTTGGTTATTTCAGAAAATACAAAAGCCGCTGCAGGGGCAGCGGCCAGAATTTATTGGCTTGGCGATGCGGCGCAGCCTTAAGTGCTGTGCAGCATCGCCAACGCCTCAGCGAACAATTACTTGATGGTCATTGCCACCAAATTGCCGCTATTGCCAAAGGCATACAGCCAGTCACCCACGACCAGCGGACGGGCACGTAGGCCGTCACTGTCGATACGCGTACGGCCGACAAAGCGACCATCCACCTGACTGACTAAGTGCAGGTAACCTTCCAGGTCACCGAACGCGATATAGCTGGAGAACACTTCCGGAGCCGACAGTTGGCGGCGTGCCAGGGAGTCGTTGCTCCACAAGGCCGACGCTGAGCGCTCGTCGATCCCTTCAACAGTACCGCTGGCCAGGCTGACGTAGACGCTGCCATAGCCCTGAGCCACACCGACCGAGCTGGAGGCTTCACGCTGCCACAGAATCCGACCGCTTTCCAAATCCATCGCCGCAACACGGCCCTGATAGCTCACGGCATACAGAGTACCCGCTGACAGCAGCAGCCCACCGTCGATATCGACAACACGCTCCAACTCGGAGCGGCCCTGCGGAATGGCTACGCGCTGCTCCCAAACCGGGATACCGCGCTGCGCGTCCAAGGCAATCACCTTGCCCGTGGACAGAGCGGCAACCGCCAGACGATTGGTCAGTACTGGGCTGCTCGTACCGCGAAGGGTCAGTACCGCTGGCGTGTTCTCGAAAATCCAGCGTTGCTCACCGGTGTTCATATCCAGAGCGATCAAGCGATCATCCTGAGTCTGCACCAACACCACGTCACCATTGAGCGCAGGCGCGGCCAGCACTTCACTGGTTACACGGGCACGCCACTTTTCTTCACCAGACGCGGTATCGAGTGCAACGACTTCGCCCTTCAGCGTGCCAACTACCACCAGGCCATACCCTGCGGCGACAGCGCCGGATACTGGCAGTTCCAGATCAGCTTTCCAGATGACCTTGCCGGTCATGCGGTCCATGGCTACGACCAGACCTTCGACGTCGGCGGCATAGATCTGCTCACCGTCGATGGCCGGAACCAGCATATTGAACGACTCACCCTGGCCATCGCCAATCGAGCGACTCCACTCTTTCTGCAGGCGAACCTCTTCCTCAAACTTTGGCAGATCAGCCGGAGGCAGTTCCTTCTTGCTATTGCTGCTGCAACCTACGGCCAAAACGGCCAGGGCCAGCAGTGCGGCATTCTTCCAGCGCATCACGTCACGCATCCCCTTTTGCCAGATCATCCAGCTTCATTTGCAGGCCACCGACAGCGGCATCTTCAGACAATGCAGCCTTGGCTTTTTCATAGGCCGCGTGGGCATCATCGGCGCGGCCGAGTTGAACCAACAGGTCGCCCTTGAGTTCTTCACGGCTGGCGGCAAAGGCCGGTGCAACCTTAGCATCCAGCAGTTTCAGAGCATCTTCTGCCTTGTCCTGAGCGGCCAGAACGCGCGCCAGGCGCTGACGTGCCAGCTCAGCCAAATTATCATCGGCCGGCTTGTCGACAATCGTCTGCAACTCGCTAGCAGCGTCATCCAGCTTGCCCGCCTCGACCGCCACCTTGGCTACAAACAGACTGCCGTACTGAGCGTAGTGGGTGCCGGAAAAATCATTTTTTAACGTGTTAGCCAGCTCTGCGACCTTGCTGGCGTCAGGCTTGCCACTGGGCTCCAGCGCCGCTTCCAGCAATTGCTGATAGACCAGCGAAGCGCCCTGGGACTGATTGCTCTGGTACTTCTGCCAGCCCTGCCAGCCAAATACCACCACCAACGCCAACGCCACACCGGTCAGCAAAGGCATGCCATTTTGCTGCCACCAATCCTTGATTACCGCCAGCTCTTCATCATCAGTACGCGAAACCACCCCAACACTCCTATTCGCTAAACCACTTAACAGACGCTCAGGCCTGTACGGCGCTGGTCGCCAGATGATCGGCCAGTGCCGACCACGCAATACTTTGTTGCTCGCCCTGACCGCGCAGCGGCTTGCAACCTACCACTTGCTGGGCCAATTCGTCTTCACCCAAAATCAAGGCGTACAACGCACCACTCTTGTCGGCTTTTTTGAACTGACTCTTGAAGCTTCCAGCGCCGGCATTCACCTGCAAACGCAGATTCGGCAGCTGATCGCGTAAACGCTCACTCAAGCCCAGGGCCGCCAGTTCAGCCTGCTCACCAAAAGCACACAGATAAACATCCACCGTGCGGGCAATTTCAGCCGGTACTTTACCTAGAGTTTCGAGCAACAGCACCAACCGTTCGATGCCCATGGCAAAACCCACGCCCGGCGTGGGCTTGCCGCCCATCTGCTCAACCAAACCGTCGTAACGACCACCGGCACATACAGTGCCTTGAGAGCCGAGTTGATCGGTCACCCACTCGAATACGGTCTTGCTGTAGTAATCCAGCCCGCGCACCAGCTTTGGGTTGATCACATATGGAACACCGGCCGCATCCAGACGAGCCTTGAGCCCTTCGAAATGCACTCGGGACTCTTCGTCCAGATAGTCCGCCAGCTTCGGCGCATTAACCAATACGGCCTGGGTTTCTGGGGACTTGCTGTCAAGTACACGCAACGGGTTGCTGCCCATACGGCGGCGGCTGTCTTCATCCAGCTGATCGGCATGCGCGGTGAGAAACTCAACCAGCGCATCCCGGTATACCGCACGTGCAGCGCTGGTACCCAGGCTATTGAGCTCAAGCTTTACTGCATCACGAATACCCAGCAGCCCCCAAAGACGCCAGGTCAGCACAATTAGCTCGGCATCGATATCCGGCCCATCGATATTGAAGACCTCCACGCCAATCTGGTGAAACTGGCGATAGCGGCCTTTCTGTGGACGCTCGTGACGGAACATTGGCCCGATGTACCACAACTTCTGGGTCTGTCCACCGCCAGCCAGTCCGTGCTCCAACACCGCACGCACGCAGGCAGCAGTGCCTTCCGGCCGCAAGGTCAGGGAGTCACCATTGCGGTCTTCAAAGGTGTACATCTCTTTTTCAACGATATCGGTGACTTCACCAATCGAGCGCTTAAACAGCTCAGTGAACTCAACGATCGGCATGCGGATCTGCCGATAACCGTAGCCATCCAGCAGGCTGGCCACAGCGCCTTCAAAATAGCGCCAAAGCGGCGTCTGCTCGGGCAAAAGATCGTTCATGCCACGAATGGCTTGCAGGGGCTTGCTCACTTCATTTCCTTAGCAGTATTAGCTGCGCACGATCACAGCGGCGTCAGCAGCAACCTTGTCGGCTGCTTTCTGGCGGATCAGCTTTTCCAGCTCATCAACCAGATTGTCATTACCCAGCTTGAGCGCGGGCTTGCCATCGATATAGATCAGGTTGGGCGAACCGCCAGTGAGGCCGATATGCGCCTCCTTGGCTTCGCCAGGGCCGTTGACCACACAACCGATCACCGCCACATCCAGCGGCACCAGCAGGTCTTCGACGCGCTGTTCCAGCTCGTTCATGGTTTTCACTACATCGAAGTTCTGCCGCGAGCAGCTTGGGCAGGCGATGAAGTTGATACCGCGCGAACGTAGGCGCAAGGATTTAAGGATGTCGTAGCCAACCTTAATTTCTTCCACCGGGTCGGCAGCTAGAGAAATCCGGATGGTATCGCCGATGCCTTCGGCCAGCAGCATGCCCAGGCCCACAGCGGACTTAACCGTACCGGAGCGCAAGCCACCGGCCTCGGTGATACCTAAATGCAGGGGTTGCTCGATTTGCTTGGCCAGCAAGCGATAGGCCGCAACCGCCATAAACACGTCGGATGCTTTTACGCTGACTTTGAAGTCGGGGAAATTCAGCCTATCCAGATGCTCGACATGGCGCAACGCAGACTCAACCAATGCCTCTGGGGTCGGCTCGCCATACTTTTTCTGCAGGTCTTTTTCCAAGGAACCGGCATTGACGCCGATACGTATCGGAATGCCTTTGTCGCGGGCAGCCTCAACGACGGCACGCACGCGATCTTCACGACCGATGTTGCCCGGATTGATGCGCAAGCAATCAACACCGAGTTCAGCCACGCGCAAAGCAATCTGGTAGTCGAAGTGAATATCGGCGACCAGCGGCACCTTGACCTGCTGCTTGATCCGACCGAAGGCTTCGGCTGCATCCATATCCGGCACCGAAACACGCACGATGTCAGCGCCCGCATCTTCCAGGCGACGAATCTGCGCCACGGTGGCGGCCACATCATTGGTATCGCTGTTGGTCATGCTCTGAACGGCGATGGGCGCATCACCGCCCACCGGCACTGAACCAACCCAGATTTTGCGCGAGATACGGCGCTTGATCGGTGACTCGCAATGCATGTTATTGCCCACCCAACTTCAAACGTGCGGTTTCACCCGAGATAAAGGGCGCAACATCGACAGAGTTCCCATTCAGGCTGACCTGTGCACCGCGGGCATAACCTAAGCGCAGCTCCAAGGGGGCTTTGCCGGCTAACTGCAGGTTATCGCCTTTGCGCTTGAGGCCGCTAAACAGAACTTTGCCATTGGCATCCGTCAACTGCGTCCAACAGTCCGCAATAAAAGTCAGGCTGATAACCGCCTCACCCGCGCCAGCTTGCACCGGAGCGGCCTCAACAGGCGCAACGGCTAATGCGCCTGCAGCACTCGGCGTCGCCTCTAGTTGCGGCGCTACAGCCTCTGGCGTTGCCGGTACATTTTCTAGGTTATTTGAGGCTTGCGACTGCACGAGCGGCGCACCCGTGGTTGCTGCCTCACCAGCCACAGAGCCTGGCAATACAACAGCGCCCTCGGGCAGCAGCGGCAACGCAGTTTCTGCATCCAGCTGAGCAGCTTCAACGGCCTGGTCTTCGGGTTCATCCAGCGGGTGAATCTGCGTGGTGCCATCAGCGCCATCGACTTCAACATGCTCAAGACTCGTCGAAGCAAGGTCTTCAGCACGACGCTCGGCCTGCTCCTGCCACCAGAAAAAACTCAAGCCCGCCAGCGCCAGCAACATGACAAAACTGACCATACGCAAAATACGTTGCGAATAGCTTACCGGCTCCTCGATTCGCCCCAGGCTATGCACACTGCTACCAGCTGCATCGCTACCGGTGAATTGGTCGAATTCAAGCACCAACCGGTTCTGGTCGACTTCCAGCAGCTTGGCGTAAGCCCGTACATAACCGCGCGCAAAAGTGTGCCCAGGTAACTTGTCGAAGGCGCCTTGTTCAACCTGATTCAACCGTTGCGGGGTCAAATTCAACTGAGCAGCAACCTCGGCAACGGTCCAACCGCGACTTTCACGCGCCTTACGTAAAGTTTCTCCCGGATTGACACGGGGAACTGCTAGCACTTCAGATTGCGCCGCTTTCATCATTGCTCCGACAGGTATTGCTGGTATTCCGGGGTACCCGGATAAAGTCGTTTCAACTGCAAACCGAGGCTGGCGGCATTATCACGCTCCTCGAAAATCTTGGCTAAGCGCACCCCAAGTAAAAGGCTCCGTGCACTCTGTGGCGCCAAACTTAAATAGCCTTCGTAATAGCCGCGCGCAGGCACATATTGTTTATCTTCATAGGACAACTGCGCCATCTCCATGAGTGCACGCGGCTGTCGGCTGTTTAAGCGCAAAGAACGAATAAAGTAAGTCTTGGCTTGCTCACGCTTGTTTAATTGCAGCGAAGTTAAGCCAAGATTTTCGAAAACTCGCGAACGATCCGGATAAAGATTGTCTTGCGCTGCTTCGGTGTAACGCTCCAACGCCTCTTGATAACGCTTCTGCTCGAACAAAAAGCTACCGTAGTTGTTCAATAAGCGAGCATCACCACGACGCTGCGAAATAGACTCACGAAAGTGCTCATCTGCTAATTTAGGTTCCATTTCTATCTGAAATACCAAAGCCAATGCAGCATGTGCATCTGCGTTGGAAGAGTCGAGCTCTAGGGCTTTTTTCAATGGCACTTTCGCCCGCTCAGTCTGGCCTTGCTGCATGTAGCCGATTCCTAGCTGCACATAAGCATCACGCGCTTCGTCGCGACCTTTTGCGGTTTTCATCGGATCAACATTACCGGTCGAGACGCAACCAGCTAACAGACTGGCGGCCAACAGCAATAAAGCGGGTCGCAAGTTCATGGGTATCCTCCCCTTAGGTTTGATTGGCGGCGGAACTCGGCGTTTCGGCCTCGCTACTCAATTCACGCACAGCAATATAGCGCTCACTGCGACGGGTACGGTCCATAACCTGGCCAACTAACTGGCCACAGGCCGCATCAATATCCTCACCACGGGTAGTACGCACGGTGACATTGTGCCCTGCTTTGTGCAGCAGGTCCTGGAAGCGGCGAATCGCATTGTTGCTGGGCCGCTCATACCCCGAGTGGGGGAATGGATTAAACGGAATCAGGTTGATCTTGCAAGGCACATCTTTGAGAAGTGCGATCATTTCCTCAGCGTGCTCAACCTTATCGTTCACATCCTTGAGCAGGGTGTATTCGATCGTCAGCACACGCTTCTCACCGAGACGTGAGACATAACGCTTACAAGCCGCCAGCAACATTTCCAGCGGGTACTTCTTGTTGATCGGTACCAGCTGGCTGCGCAACTCATCATTGGGCGCATGCAGCGACAACGCCAACGACACATCGATGACCTCGCCGAGCTTATCGATCATCGGCACCACGCCCGAGGTGGACAGTGTCACCTTGCGCTTGGAGATGCCATAGCCAAGGTCGTCCATCATGATTTTCATGGCGGAGACGACATTGTCGAAATTCAGCAGCGGCTCGCCCATGCCCATCATCACCACGTTGGTGACGGCCCGATCAATTTTCGCAGGCTGAGTGCCAAATGATTTATTGGCAATCCAGACCTGGCCAATGATCTCAGCGGCGCTAAGATCGCTGTTGAAACCTTGCTTACCGGTCGAGCAGAAACTGCAATCCAACGCACAGCCGGCCTGGGACGACACACACAAGGTGCCGCGCGCGCCCTGGGGGATATACACGGTTTCTACGCAACTGCCTGACGCCACTCGCACAACCCACTTGCGCGTGCCATCAGTGGAAATATCTTCGCTGACCACTTCTGGGCCGCGGATTTCAGCACAGGTCTTGAGCTTTTCACGCAAGACCTTGCTGACATTACTCATGGCATCGAAATCATCGACACCAAAGTGGTGAATCCACTTCATCATCTGACCGGCGCGGAAACGTTTTTCCCCGATGTGTTCGAAGAATTGCTCCATCTCTGCCTGGGTCAGACCCAACAGATTGGTTTTACCGGTCGATGCGATCATGGCTTCACCCTCACTCAAATTCGCTTAGCGAATGCGAGCGCAAACTTCGGTGGAAGCGAAGAAGTAAGCGATTTCGCGAGCAGCCGACGCTTCGGAGTCAGAACCGTGTACGGCGTTTTCGTCGATGGAAACGGCGAAATCAGCACGGATGGTGCCGGCAGCAGCGTCTTTAGGGTTGGTAGCGCCCATCAGGTCGCGGTTAGCCAGAACAGCGTTTTCGCCTTCCAGAACCTGAACGATAACTGGACCGGAAGTCATGAATGCAACCAGGTCTTTGAAGAAGCCGCGCTCGCTGTGCTCAGCGTAGAAGCCAGCCGCTTCACGGTCGGACAGCTGAACCATCTTCGAAGCAACGACGCGCAGGCCGGCTTTTTCGAAACGGCTGGTGATTTCGCCGATAACGTTTTTAGCAACAGCGTCAGGCTTGATGATGGAGAAAGTGCGTTGAACAGCCATGTGAAACTCCAGGAACAGTGATTAAAGCGAAAAATTAAACCCGCGAATTATACGCGGGTTTATAGGGATTGCCTAACAGCGCACGGACTGGCTCAGTCTGCTTCGTCGATCCAGGCAGCCTGAACCGCCTCCAGCACCTTCTCGCCACCGCGCGTCGGATCATCACTGAATTCCGGCAACGCCAGAATCCACTTGTGCAGATCGACAAAATTTACGTAGCGCGGATCCACATCCGACTTGGATTCCGCCAACTGGATGGCGATTTCCAGTACATCAGCCCACTTAAGACTCATAACAACCCCTTAAATCAGTGCGGCGCTTCGGCGGCATGATTGAGTGAGTACTTGGGAATTTCGACGGTCAGGTCTTCATCACCAACAATTGCCTGGCAGGACAAGCGCGATTGCGCCTCAAGCCCCCACGCTTTATCCAGCATGTCTTCTTCCAGCTCATCAGCCTCGGCCAGCGAGCCAAAGCCTTCACGAATAACGCAGTGGCACGTGGTGCACGCACAGACACCGCCACAAGCGCTTTCGATCTCGATGTGATGCTCATGGGCCAGCTCAAGCACAGACGTGCCTGGCGCCGCATCGACCACCAGGCCCTCCGGACACAGTACAGCGTGGGGCAGAAAAATAACCTGCGGCATGCTTATTCCCCAATCTCATTAAGACTACGGCCCGACAACGCAGCCTTGACCGTGGCATCCAGCCGACGCGCCGCAAAGGCGTCCGTCACCTGGGTCAAACGTTTGGTTTGCTGCTCAATAGCCAGGCCATCGCTGCCCGCCATCAACTCACGCAACAACTCAATTTGCGCATCAATCGCCAGGCGCTCATCGGCGTCCAGCAGGCGCTCGCCATCGGCCAGCAACGCAGCCTCTACAGCTTCAAGTAGACGCTTGGCATCTACCTGCTGCTCACGCAGCACACGGGCCACCTTGTCATCACTGGCGTTACTGAACGAGTCCTGCAACATTTTGGCAATTTCGCCATCGGTCAGCCCGTACGACGGCTTGACCTGAATGCTTGCTTCAACACCCGACGCCAACTCGCGCGCCGCCACACTGAGCAGGCCGTCAGCATCGACTTGGAAGGTCACACGAATCTTCGCCGCGCCAGCCACCATCGGTGGAATACCGCGCAACTCGAAGCGCGCCAGCGAACGGCAATCGCTGATCAGCTCACGCTCACCTTGCAGCACATGAATCATCATGGCCGTTTGGCCATCTTTATAGGTGGTGAAGTCTTGAGCGCGCGCTACAGGAATGGTGGTATTGCGCGGGATGACCTTTTCCATCAGCCCGCCCATGGTTTCCAGGCCGAGCGACAGCGGAATCACATCGAGCAACAGCAACTCTTCACCGTCGTCACGCTTGTTACCCGCCAACGCATCAGCCTGAATCGCCGCACCGATGGCGACCACCTGATCCGGGTCGATGTCGGTCAAAGGTTCGCGGGCAAACAACTCAGCCACTGCGTGGCGCACACGCGGCACGCGCGTGGAACCGCCAACCATGACCACAGCTTCAACTTCATCCAGCTCAATACCTGCATCACGCACGGCACGGCGACACGCTTTGAGGCTGCGCGCGAGCATTGGCTCAATCAGCGCATCAAACTGCTCACGACTCAACTGCCCTTGCCAACCGGCATAGCTGAGCGTTGCCGTCGCGTTGTCGGTCAATGCCTCTTTGGCCGCACACGCGGCTTCCAGCAGCAGACGCTGCTCGCCCGGATCGAGATCCGCCGACACGCCAGCCTGCTGAACAATCCAACCGGCAATCGCATGATCGAAGTCATCACCACCCAGCGCGCTATCGCCGCCGGTGGCCAGCACCTCGAATACACCACCCGTCAGGCGCAATACGGAAATATCGAAAGTACCGCCGCCCAGGTCATAAATAGCCACCACGCCTTCGGCATGCTGGTCCAGACCGTAGGCCACTGCCGCCGCCGTTGGCTCATTAAGCAAACGTAGGACATTCAACCCGGCCAGACGCGCAGCATCTTTAGTGGCCTGGCGCTGGGAGTCGTCGAAATAGGCTGGCACGGTAATCACCGCACCCACCAGCTCGCCACCCAGGGTCGCCTCGGCACGCTGGCGCAGCACCTTGAGAATATCGGCCGAGACTTCCACCGGGCTTTTTGCACCCTGCACTGTCTGGATAAACGGCATATGCGACTCACCGTCGACAAAACGGTAAGGCAGCTGCTCGCCCAACTGCTTGACGTCCGCCAGCCCGCGCCCCATCAGGCGCTTGACTGACAGCACGGTATTCAAGGGGTCGCTCGACGCGGCAGCTTTGGCGGCTTCGCCCACCTCAACACGATCGGCGTGGTAGCGCACCGCTGACGGCAGGATGACCTGACCAGCAGCATCGGCAAGCGGCTCAGAAAGGCCGCTGCGCACAGCAGCAACCAGCGAATTGGTGGTACCCAGATCAATCCCCACCGCCAGCCGACGCTGGTGGGGCTGGGGGCTCTGTCCGGGCTCAGCGATCTGCAGTAGGGCCATGAGTAATCAATGCTTATGAATATCAGGTAGGGCCATAACAGCCATACGAGCGTTAATCGTCGAGGCGCTCTTCCAACTGGCGAACCTCGTGGGAAAGCTTGTCGAGAAACTGCATGCGACGCATGAGGCGCTCGGCCTCTTCACGTCGCGACACATCATCCCAACAAACCGCAAAGCTTTCGTTCAGCTCATCCTGAGCCACTTTCAAACGCCGCTTGAATAGCGCCACGCCAGCCAGATCAGCACTCTCATGCAAATCCTCCAGCTCTTCGCGCCACTGCATTTGCTGCATCAGGAAGCCCGGGTCTTGCACGGTCACTTCCAGGGGCAGCTCCGGCCCGCTCAACGCCAACAGGTAGCGCGCGCGCTGCGGTGCATTCTTCAGTGTGCGATAGGCTTCATTGAGGCTGGCGGATTGCTCTAACGCCAAGCGTTGCTCACGCTCGGACGCATCAGCGAAGCGATCGGGATGAACGTGCCGCGCCAACTCGCGATAGCGAGTGGCCAGAACGTCAGGCTCCAGACGAAAGCTCGGCTGCAGGTCAAACAATGCAAAGTGACAAGGACTGCCCACACGCGCCTCAGATGTTGAAGCTTTCGCCGCAGCCACATTCGCCGCGCACGTTGGGGTTGTTGAACTTGAAACCTTCATTCAACCCTTCTTTAACGAAGTCCAGCTCGGTGCCATCGAGATAAACCAGACTCTTGGGATCAATGATCACCTTGACGCCGTGGCTCTCGAACACCTGATCTTCGTCGACGGTTGCATCGACAAACTCCAGCACATAGGCCAGGCCGGAACAGCCAGTGGTGCGAACAGCCAAGCGGATGCCCTCACCCTTGCCACGCCCATCAAGGGAGCGACGCACATGCTGCGCAGCCGCTTCGGTCATGCTGATAGCCATCGACAAACCTCCTTAAAGCAAGCCTTTCTTCTGCTTGTAATCGCGTACGGCCGCCTTGATGGCGTCCTCAGCGAGTACCGAGCAGTGAATTTTCACTGGCGGCAACGCCAGCTCTTCAGCCAGCTGGGTATTTTTGATGGTTTCCGCTTCGTCCAGGGTCTTGCCCTTCATCCACTCGGTGGCGAGTGAGCTGGAGGCAATGGCCGAGCCGCAGCCATAGGTCTTGAACTTGGCGTCTTCAATAACGCCCTGCTCGTTGACCTTGATCTGCAAACGCATCACGTCACCGCAAGCCGGAGCACCGACCATGCCGGTGCCTACGCTTGGGTCTTCCGCGTCCATCTTGCCGACGTTGCGCGGGTTCTCGTAGTGGTCAATGACCTTTTCACTGTAAGCCATGCTGGTATTCCTTCCTCATCAGAGAGTCGCTCTTGCTCGGCGACTACTTAGTGCGCCGCCCACTCAATCTTGGAGATGTCGACACCGTCTTTGTACATATCCCAAAGCGGCGACAATTCGCGCAGCTTGGTAACCGCCTCGCAAACCTTCTGCGCGGCGTAATCGACTTCTTCATCAGTGGTGAAGCGGCCGAAGGTAAAGCGAATGGAGCTATGCGCCAGCTCGTCATTGCGGCCCAGGGCACGCAACACGTAGGACGGCTCCAGCGATGCCGAGGTACAGGCCGAGCCGGACGAAACGGCCAAGTCTTTGAGCGCCATAATCAGCGACTCGCCTTCGACATAGTTGAAGCTCAGGTTGAGGTTGTGCGGCACACGGGCAACCATGCTGCCGTTGATGTACAGCTCTTCCAAGCCATCAACCTGCTTAAAGAAGCGATCACGCAGCGCTAGGATGCGCTGGTTTTCCTGGGCCATCTCTTCTTTGGCAATACGGAACGCCTCACCCATGCCAACGCACTGGTGAGTGGCCAGAGTGCCGGAACGCATACCACGCTCGTGGCCGCCACCGTGGGTCTGGGCTTCCAGACGCACACGCGGCTTGCGGCGTACAAACAGCGCGCCGACGCCCTTAGGGCCGTAAGTTTTGTGCGCCGAGAAGGACATCAGGTCAACTTTCAGCGCATCGAGATCAATCGCAACCTTGCCAGTGGACTGCGCCGCATCAACATGCAGGAACACGCCGCGCGAACGGGTCAGCTCGCCAATGGCAGCGATATCGTTGATGGTGCCGATTTCGTTGTTCACGTGCATAACTGACACCAAGATAGTGTCTTCACGCAGCACCGCCTCAATCATGGCCGGCGTAATCAAGCCGTCTTCACCGGGCTCAATATACGTCACCTCAAAGCCTTCGCGCTCAAGCTGACGCATGGTATCGAGTACCGCTTTGTGCTCGATCTTCGAGGTAATCAGATGCTTGCCTTTACTTTTGTAAAAGTCGGCAATGCCTTTGATGGCAAGGTTGTTCGATTCGGTAGCGCCAGAGGTCCAGACGATTTCACGCGGATCGGCATTAACCAGCTCAGCCACCTGACGGCGACTATTCTCCACCGCCTCTTCAGCCTTCCAGCCAAATACATGGGAGCGCGAGGCCGGGTTGCCGAAATTGCCGTCAACCAACAGGCATTCGCTCATTTTTTGCGCAACACGCGGATCTACCGGCGTGGTGGCGGAATAATCGAGGTAAATCGGCAACTTCATCAATTCTCTCCTAATCAGGTATCAGACCAGCTAGCCAGCGCCTTGCGCTCAATCGACGGCGGACGTTTCGATTTTATCTAAGAACGGCGTCCTGCCATTGCAACGGCGCTGATCCTGGCGCTGGGCAACTTCCTGCACTTCACGGCGGGTCACCAAGTCAGCAAGACTGATGCCGCTGAGGAATTCGTGTATCTGCTGGCTAAGGTCACACCACAGATGGTGGGTCAGACAGGTATCGCCCGCATGGCAATCGCCCTGCCCTTGGCAGCGCGTTGCATCGACTGACTCGTTGACCGCATCGATCACCTCAGCCACTTGGATGCCTTGCATGTCACGCGACAACTGATAACCACCGCCAGGCCCACGCACACTGGAAACCAGATTGCCGCGCCGTAACTTGGCAAACAGCTGCTCCAGATAGGACAGGGAAATACCCTGACGCTCGGAAATATCAGCCAGAGACACCGGGCCACGCTGAGCGTGCAGCGCCAAATCCAGCATGGCAGTGACGGCGTAACGGCCTTTAGTGGTGAGTCGCATAAGGGATTACCGCGTAGTCGCAATATGCCGCGAGTATGCAATTCCCGAGCATTTAAGTCAACTATAAGACCTAGCGCTTTAGTCGGGATTAGCCAAAACGGAGGGCACGAAGCATAGCAAACTAGCCGCCTTTAGGCAGCGGGCTTGTCACTCTGCTCTTTACAGACACCCACAAAATCCTCATCGCGCAGCTGTGGCAAATCTTTGGCGCAGTAGTCGCTGCCCAGCGACTTCAAAGCGCCACACATACCTTCAAGACGAGCATCCACGGCTTGCAGGTGATCGAGCAGCTGACCAATGGCTCGCGCCACCGGATCTGGCATGTCTTGCCCGACGCCATAGGCATCGAAACCAATTTTTTCGGCAATCGCCTGACGCTTGGCCTCCTGCTCCCCATCAGGCTTGGCGATAATCCGCCCCGGAATACCAACAGCCGTCGCGCCTGCAGGGACCGCCTTAGTGACCACGGCGTTGGAGCCAATTTTTGCACCCGCGCCCACCGTGAAAGGCCCCAGAACCTTAGCTCCAGCACCCACGACCACACCATCCTCAAGGGTTGGATGGCGCTTACCCTTGTTCCAGCTGGTGCCACCCAGCGTTACCCCCTGGTACAGCGTGACGTCATTACCAATCTCTGCTGTTTCACCAATCACAATGCCCATGCCGTGATCGATAAAGAATCGACGCCCTACTTTGGCGCCCGGATGAATCTCAATGCCCGTCATCCAACGACCAAAATTAGACACTACGCGCGCCAGCCACTTCCAGCCGGCACCCCACAACGCATGCGCAAGCCGGTGTAGCCAGACCGCATGCAAACCTGGGTAGCACGTGACCACTTCGAGGGTATTGCGCGCCGCGGGGTCGCGATGAAATACGCTTTGGATATCCTCTCGCATGCGCTCAAACATCTGCTTTCTCCTGCCTAAGGTGCTCGCCACGCGCCGCCTTGATGGTTTCCGTCAAGATACCGCGCAAGATATTCATTTCCAGCTTGTTCACTGCGCTGCGCCCGTACAAACGACGCAAGCGACTCATCAAATGCCGCGGCTTGTCCGGATCAAGAAATCTGATCTCAACCAAGGCCTGCTCAAGATGACAATAAAACGACTCCAGCTCGTCCGCTGTCACTGGCTCTTCATCCTGCTCCACAACCGGCACCGGTTTAGCCGGCTGCTCTTGCGCCGCCAACCACGCCATACGCACTTCATAAGCCAACACTTGGACAGCTGCTGCCAAATTCAATGAGCTGAACGCCGGATCAGAGGGAATATGCACATGGAAATGGCAACGTTGCAGTTCATCATTGGTCAGGCCGGCATACTCACGACCAAACACCAAAGCAACCTGCGCGCCTTGCTGTGCCTGCTCACACGCCGCGACACCACACTCGCGTGGCTCGAGCATCGGCCAAGGGATATGGCGATCGCGCGCACTGGTA
>Ga0209504_1000967_pt1 | contig 23374 bp, 19 predicted proteins | sample COGITO_mtgs_1005_FD_184791 | JGI IMG/M metagenome (GOLD analysis project Ga0209504, IMG submission 184791) | Pelagic marine microbial communities from North Sea - COGITO_mtgs_100511 (SPAdes) (version 2) | ecosystem: Environmental > Aquatic > Marine > Epipelagic ...
GTCTTAATACAGGGTGATTGATAGCGGCGCACATGCGGCGAACTTGCCGATTACGGCCCTCAGTTAGCGTTATTTCAAGCCAGCTGCTGTTTTGCGCTCGATGCTCAGGCACGCATGGCTCTCGCCTCCACAATGTGGGCAGGGTTTTGAGCGCTCGTATCTGTGCGGGCAGCGTCAAGCCGTCCTTGAGTTCAATGCCTGCGCTTAAGCCCTTAAGGGTGTGTTCACTCGGCCTTCCCTCGACCTGGACCCAGTAAGATTTTTGCAATTTATGCTTGGGGGCAGCTATGCGAGCTTGCAGGCTGCCATTGTCCGTTAACAGCATCAGTCCTTCAGAGTCATAATCAAGCCGCCCGGCTGGATAGAAATTCGGAAGATCAATGAAATTTGCCAGCGTCTGCCTTGCAGTCGCTTTAGCGTCATTGGTGGAGGTGTCGGTAAACTGGCTTAGCACACGATAAGGCTTGTTAAACAATAAAAGCTTGGCCACCGTTGGGGGTTTCCTGGGCGAGAGATGAAGGCGGTTAATGGTAATACGTACTGGCAGGGTTTAACGGTAGCGCAGTGAATGGCTTCTTGTCCGCTCTCTAAGTTTGCCAGAGGCCGTATCAAATTATGGAGAGATAAACTCTGGCGTTTAAATTGCTGCCTGCGAGGGGCCTCAAAGGCCCGCGAGGTGACCTTGTCTAGAGCTCCTATACCACTGGCGATTCTGTGTTTAAGGTCTCTGTAGTAATCGACTGGACACCGGCACCTTCACTTTCGGTGTGGTGTGGGCTGGATACCTGTTCGACTTCTTCCGTAACGCCTGTCAGCGTCACTTCTTCTAAGACCTGAATGCTCATTGCATGGAGCCCCTTAGGGCCATCAATCGCCTCAAATGCAACACATTGGCCCGCGCGGAGGGTCCGGTAACCCTCCATCTCAATTGAAGAGTAATGAGCAAAAACATCTTGGTTTTCTTCATCGCTAAGGATGAAACCGTAGCCCTTTGCATTGTTAAACCACTTCACTACACCCGTTTTCATTTTTATAATCCTGTCTTGGGAGGCGCTAGACTGCTGAATTTGACTATTTCGGTATTTTAATTGTTTAATAATCAACCAGTCGAACCTTTTCAGTCCGGTTATCGTATATTGTTGACTAGATGAGCCTTAACAGTCAAGTAGCACACGATTATGAAACTGTATAGTGAGCCTGTACAATAACTTATAAACTTTGAATTAAACGGCAAAAAAGCGAATGAAATATCCTCTAGATAAAGATCTTCTACTACCATTATTTATGAGTGGTAACACAACAGACATAGACCATGAAGATCAGGTGGTGGTTGAGCCTGCTGAACCCATGTTAAAAACGCCCTCGATGTACCAAGTCGTTATGCTAAACGACGACTACTCACCGATGGAATTTGTTGTGGAAGTGCTTGAAACTTTTTTTAATCTGGACCGTGAAGGCGCCACCCGAGTGATGTTGACGGTACACACCGCAGGACGAGCTGTATGCGGAACGTACACCCGAGATATTGCAGAAACGAAAGCCATGCAGGCAAACCAATATGCCCGCGAAAATCAACATCCATTACTTTGTGAAGTTGAATCGTTGCCAGATTAGAACTGATTTAGATTTATTTAGAGTGAGGCCGGAAGAATATGCTCAATAGAGAGCTAGAGAATACCCTGAATACTGCGTTTAAACTGGCGCGAAATAAGCACCACGAGTTCATGACCGTTGAGCATCTATTGCTGGCGATGCTAGGCAACGATGAGGCTGCAGAAGTCTTGGTTGCTTGTGGTGTGGAAACTAAAGACCTCAGCAAATCATTGGCCGATTTTATCGAATCGACCACGCCGCTGCTTGGTGCCAGCGAAGAAGAGCGTGACACGCAACCAACACTTGGCTTTCAGCGGGTACTACAGCGTGCAGTTTTTCATGTTCAATCTTCCGGTAAAAAAGAAGTAGGTGGTGCGAATGTTCTGGTGGCTATTTTCAGTGAGCAAGAGAGCCAGGCAGTTTACTTTTTGAAGCAGCAAAATGTTGCGCGTATAGATATTGTCAATTATATAAGCCACGGTATTTCCAAAGTATCGGGTTCTAGCGAAGGCGCTGCTGAGCAGCCCGGCGAGACTCAGTCGGAAGAGGAACTAGGCGCTGAAGGAACGAGTAAAAGTCCTTTGGAAAATTATGCCCTGGACCTAAATGCTGAGGCACACTCGGGTCGAATTGATCCATTGATCGGCAGAGACAGCGAAGTTGAGCGCGTCGTGCAAATATTGTCGCGCCGTCGCAAAAACAATCCACTATTAGTGGGTGAGGCGGGTGTGGGTAAAACTGCGATTGCTGAGGGGCTAGCTTATCGCATAGTCAATAAAGACGTGCCGGATATTTTAAGTGGCAGCACGGTATATTCCTTAGATTTAGGCGCCTTGTTAGCCGGCACAAAATATCGTGGCGATTTTGAAAAACGATTTAAAGCTTTATTGGGTGATCTTAAAAAATCGAGTGACTCAATATTATTTATCGATGAGATTCATACTATTATCGGTGCCGGAGCAGCTTCGGGCGGGGTAATGGATGCATCAAACTTGCTTAAACCTTTACTCAGCTCAGGGCAGCTACGCTGTTTTGGCTCGACTACCTTCCAAGAGTATCGAACTATTTTTGACAAAGACCGCGCGTTATCGCGACGTTTTCAAAAAATTGATGTTGGAGAGCCTAGCATCGATGAAACCTATAAAATTCTTAAAGGGCTTAAGTCGCGATTCGAAGAGCATCACGATATTCAATATACCGATAAAGCTTTACGTGCAGCTGCTGAGCTTGCTAAACGCTATATCAATGATCGATTTATGCCTGATAAAGCCATTGATGTCATCGACGAAGCTGGAGCGTTCCAACGTTTACAGCCGCCTTCAAAGCGCAAGAAGAAAATTGGCGTAAGCGATATAGAATCAGTCATTGCACAAATTGCTCATATACCACCTAAGCACGTGAGTAGCTCGGATCGTTCGGCCTTGGCTGATCTCGAAGGTAACTTGAAGCGTGTGGTGTTTGGTCAGGATGTGGCAATCGAAGCGCTGGCTTCAGCCATAAAGCTTTCTAGGGCTGGCCTCACTGCACCTGAAAAACCTATTGGCTCATTTCTTTTTGCGGGCCCTACCGGTGTGGGTAAAACTGAGGTGAGTAATCAGCTAGCGGCAATAATGGGTATGGAATTGGTGCGCTTTGATATGTCGGAGTATATGGAGCGACATACTGTTTCGCGACTCATTGGTGCGCCGCCAGGTTACGTTGGATACGACCAAGGTGGCCTATTAACCGATGCTGTTACCAAAAACCCTCACTGTGTCATCTTGCTCGATGAAATTGAAAAAGCTCATCCGGAAGTATTTAACCTGTTGTTGCAGGTGATGGATCACGGCACGCTGACTGACAATAATGGTCGCAAAGCCGATTTTCGTAACGTGGTGCTGATCATGACATCGAATGCCGGTGCAGAGAATATTAGTAGGCGTAGCATGGGCTTCACGACGCAGGATCATAGTACCGACGGTGTTGAGGCAGTTAATAAAATGTTTACTCCTGAATTCCGCAATCGTCTCGATTCAATTATCCAGTTCAGCGCACTGGGTGAAGATATTATCCTTACTGTCATTGATAAGTTCCTCGTTCAGTTGCAGGCTCAGTTGGACGAAAAGCGCGTGTTACTTGAGGTCGACCAAAAAGCACGCAAGTGGCTTCTTGCGAAAGGTTATGACCCGCTTATGGGCGCACGACCGATGAGCCGTGTTATTCAGGAGAATTTGAAAAAGCCTTTAGCAGAGCTCGTATTGTTTGGAGAGCTTTCCGAAAAAGGCGGAACGGTTGCGGTCACAGTGCACAAAGATGGCTTGAGCTTGAAAGTCAAAAAGAACTGAGGCTTTTAGTCTTTGCAGTGAAATATCATTCCCAATAAAAAAGCCTGCTAATGCAGGCTTTTTTATTGGGAAAATATCAAGCATTAACGACTCATCGTTCCCGAAAAGTGATTCGACCTTTGCTAAGGTCATAAGGCGTCATTTCAACTTTGACTTTGTCGCCTGTCAAAATCTTGATGTAGTTTTTACGCATTTTTCCCGATATGTGCGCGGTTATCACATGCCCATTTTCGAGTTTGACCCTAAACGTTGTGTTGGGCAGCGTGTCAATAACTTCGCCTTCGAATTCAATGCTTTCTTCTTTAGCCATAATTTTTTCGTTTTTAAGCGAGCCGCGCTTATTAATGGAGGAGTGTATTAAGTCAGCACAGGCATTTAATGCTTGATGGATTCAGACTCTGTAACGCCTGAAGACGGACTGCGCTTGCTATCGCGGGCATTTTGCCTGAAAGCCAGCGGATTATCAAAGCATGTGGGGCTGCTTTACCGTAAAAACATGGGTGTTATTACAGGTTTTGTCTGCTGCGTTAGCGCAACGTTTGCCAACGGCCTTCAACATAAAGCTCGATTGGTCGAAAATCAATTTTATAAGACATCTTGCGGCATTGCTGAATCCAATAGCCTAGGTAGATATACTCGCGTTGTTCTGCGCGACACGTTTCAATGGCCGCTAAAATTGCATAGGTCCCGAGGCTGCGTTTGTGGTGATCGGGATCAAAAAACGTATAAACAGCAGATCGACTAGAGGCCACATCATCGGCAACGGCTAATGCAATCAGTTTGCCTTCGAGGCGAAACTCGGTGAAGCAACTAAACGCAGTCATACCTCCAATAAACTGTTCAAATTGTTCTTGGGACGGGGGGAACATATCGCCATCATCATGCCGCAGTGAGATATATTTTGCATACAGACTGTAGTGTTCTTCGGTATTGATCGTGTCGCAGCTGAGTAAAGTGAGATCGGAGTTTTTGTTTAGAATACGCCGATGCTTGCGGCTTGGTTGAAACTGATTAATTGGAACGCGCGTAGCGATACAGGCCTTGCAGTTCTTGCAGTGGGGCTTGTAAAAGTTCGGCCCAGATCGGCGAAAACCAACTTCATTGAGCTCGCTGTATAAATTTTCCGAGATGGGCGTGGTGGGGTCGATAAATACGGTTGTAGCGTCGCGGTCCTCTAGGTAAGAGCATGGATGCGGAGGCGTCATAAATAATGTTAAATTTTCGATAGAGCTCATTGAATTGCCTGAGCAAGTTCTTTCGTTGAAGCCCATGGAAGCGAGCGCCACTGGTTTTTTCGGTCTAGTTCGGCCGATTGATTGGGGGGCGCGCAGCTTGTTGTAGGGGAACTGTTCGCGTCTTCAAGCGATGATGGGGCAATGTTGGTCAGGTAACTTTTAAAGACTTTGCGGCTTATTGTTTTTACACCGAGGCTCTCGAGATGAGGGTTGAGGATTTGGCAATCTATAAGACGATATTTGCGAATGGCTAGCCATTTACACAAGGCAGCAAAAGCCATTTTGGAGGCGTCTGTTTTTTGGTGAAACATCGATTCGCCACAAAATAAATCACCAACTGCAACGCCATATAAACCGCCAACCAGTTCATGATTGCACCATACCTCAATCGAGTGGGCATGACCTTGATCGTGCAGTTGCCTATAAGCATCCATCATTTCTTCAGTAATCCACGTCCCTTCAGAGTCATCGCGAGCGCGTGCGCATGCCTTGATGACTTGCTCAAATGCTGAATTAACGCTCAATCGATAATGATTGCGGCGCATGTTTTTGAGCAAACTGCGTGATACATGAACGCCACTCGGGGCGATGACTGCCCTCGGGTCTGGTGACCACCATAAAATAGGTTGGTCCGCTTCAAACCAAGGGAAAATCCCCCGTTGGTAGGCGGCAAGCAGTCGATCAACGCTAAGGTCTCCGCCAACTGCGAGCAAACCATTAGGATCATCCAGGGCGCTTTCTATAGGCGGAAAGTCAATGCTCTGTAATGTCGCCATTAATGCGTTAGCTACGTTAAATCGTCGAGGTATTTTTCTGCGTCGAGCGCGGCCATGCAGCCAAAACCGGCAGACGTTACAGCTTGGCGATAAACATGGTCAGCGACATCGCCAGCGGCAAAAACACCCGGCACAGATGTTTGCGTAGCGTTGCCCTCGAGTCCGCTATTGATATGCAAATAGCCGTCTTTCATTGCAAGCTGATCGAGAAAAATATCCGTATTGGGCTTGTGGCCAATGGCGATAAAAACACCGGATAAATCGATAGATTCTTCGGTATCACCTAGGGCTGATTTTATGCGTATGCCTGTTACGCCATTTTGGTCGCCGAGCACCTCGTCGAGATTGCAGTTCCATTTGATAGTGACGTTGCCATTTTTTTCTTTTTCAAATAATTTGTCTTGCAGCATCTTCTCGGCTCGTAGGGTGTCACGACGGTGCACCAGCACAACTTCTGAGGCAATATTAGATAGATAGAGAGCTTCTTCAACCGCCGTATTACCACCACCGATGACTGCGACCTTTTGGTCGCGATAAAAAAACCCGTCGCAGGTGGCGCAAGCGCTCACGCCTTGGCCCATGTAGTTTTGTTCAGATTCAAGCCCAAGATATTGAGCTGACGCTCCCGTAGCTATAATCAGACTGTCGCAGCTGTAGTCGTTGCTATTACCGAATAGTTTGAAAGGGGTGCTGTGCAAATCGACACGCTCGATGTGCTCAAAGATGACCTGTGTATCGAAGCGTTCGGCATGTTTCTGCATCCGTTGCATTAATTCGGGGCCTTGAACACCTTCATTGTCGCCAGGCCAGTTGTCTACATCGGTGGTGGTAGTTAATTGGCCGCCTTGCTGCATACCGGTGAGTACTACAGGTTTAAGATTGGCGCGCGCCGCATATACCGCAGCCGAATAGCCTGCTGGGCCAGAACCTAAAATGATGAGGCGGTGATGCACGGTGTCGGGCATATTAGAAAATCCTTGTGTTAGTGTTTTTGCGCATGGTGGTGCTATGCCGATTGTTCTTTACGGCTACGATAATATCGCAGGCTTGAAAGCTAGTTATGATAAAGGAACGATGAGCCGTCGTTAAGCCTGATTTGGCACATTCGCGGGTTTTTCTGGCAGTGAAGCCCTCAGGTGCCACGTTAGTCGCTTTTTGCAAGAAAGCAAGTAACGCATTATGTAGAACAGTTACGCTATTGAAGCGACATTATGCCTTGCACTTTCTTCGCTACTTTAGTGTTCTATATCCTGCTTTTTTGGCGCGTTCGGTAATGTGTTCTGACCTGACAGAACCGCGTATGTGTTGACTTACCGGCCGATTGTTGGCAGCAGAGATTTATGAGTTTGATCGATTGTTTTAGTTTCAGAGCATCATAGGGTTTAGTGATTTACATTCTAAAAAATGGGCAGGGTTAAGGTTAAAGCATGGCAACCGCACGAAAATCAATAGCAAAAAATCAATTAGAAGAGCCTGCTGGAGCTACCTTGTTAGTCATTAAAGAGGGCACCTTGATTGGCGTCTTAGTTGTGGCCACATTTTGCCTGCTGGCGTTACTTAGCTACGACGCCCAAGATCCCGGTTGGTCGGCTGTTGCTGAGCACTCAGGCGTTGCCAATGCTATGGGCAAGACCGGCGCGTGGGTCGCTGACTTGTTGTTTTCTTTGTTTGGTTTCTCTGCTTATATCATTCCGAGTATGCTGTTGTACCGCTCTTGGTTGATATTCCGAGACCGCTACGCTCCTTTGCAGCTTGACGCTATGACCGTTGCAATGAAGGTAGTGGGAGCTTTGTTACTCATGCTGGGGCTTACCTGTTTGTTCGCCTTGTCGTCATTGCCAGATCATGCGGCGTTACCGTTTGGCGGCGGCGGCTATATCGGTATGTCGTTGAGTGTGGGATTGCATGGGCTATTGAACGCGTCGGGCACCTCACTATTAATGCTTGCTTTAACGCTGTTTGGGTTAACGCTATTTGCTGAGGTTTCGTGGCTTGCACTAATGGATAAGCTGGGAGCATGGACCCTGCAGCTAAGTCACGTGGCGTATGAGAAGTTAGTGGATTGGTTCGAGCGTAGCCGAGAGATTGCGCGGGAACGATTGCGCGAGCGTGCAGCTGCGCACGAAGATAAAAAGGAGCCCGAGCAGGCCGCTTTGTTTAAGGGAAGTTCGGCTGGAGGCGCCGCAGATGTTGCCGCGCGGGCAAAAGCGCAAGAGGCAAGTTCGGAAATCAACGTACTCGACCGCGTTAAGCAAGGCGTTAGTGCTGTGTTGCCAGGTATGGCAGCCGAAAAGGAAGCGCCAGTTAAGAGCTTAGTTGCGAGGCCGGTCGCTTATGCTCGAACTTCTGCGGCAATGGGTAATGTTCAAATTCCTGAGTTTGAATTACTCGACACTCCGGCAACCGACAGAGAGACAGGTTATAGCGAAGATGAGCTCAAGGATTTTTCCAAGCTGCTAGAGGAAAAATTAGCGGATTTTGGTATCAGCGCAGAGGTCAAGTCGATACTTCCAGGGCCTGTTATTACACGCTTCGAAATCCAGCCAGCGGCCGGTGTGAAAGTAAGTCGCATCAGTAACTTAGTGAAGGATCTCGCGCGATCTTTGTCCGTAATTAGTGTGCGAGTGGTTGAGGTTATTCCAGGCAAGTCGTATGTTGGTATCGAGATTCCCAATGCTGATCGGGCGATGGTGTTTTTGAGCGATGTACTGCTCTCGGATGTTTATCAAAGTGCCGAATCGCCTTTAACTCTTGCGTTAGGTCATGATATTGCTGGGCAGCCTATGGTGGCTGACTTGGCGCGTATGCCTCATTTGCTGGTGGCTGGCACTACGGGTTCAGGTAAATCGGTTGGCGTTAATGCCATGCTATTGAGCTTGCTTTATAAAGCTACGCCAGCTGAAGTGCGCTTGATTCTTATTGATCCAAAAATGCTTGAGCTCAATGTTTATGAGGGCATTCCGCATCTTCTGGCTCCGGTGATCACCGACATGAAAGATGCTGCCAATGGGTTGCGTTGGTGTGTGGCTGAAATGGAGCGACGTTATCGTTTGATGGCAGCATTGGGTGTGCGTAATTTGGAGGGCTTTAATAAAAAAGTGCGAGAGGCCATAGAGCGTGGCGAGCCTATTATTGATCCGTTATGGCAGCCCGACCTGCTGTCGATGGTTCCTACCGAAGATCAAATACCGCCGGATCTCGACACCTTGCCGTGCATCGTGGTCGTGATCGATGAGTTTGCGGATATGATGATGATTGTAGGGAAAAAAGTTGAGCAACTGATTGCTCGAATTGCGCAAAAAGCTCGGGCTGCGGGTATTCATCTTATTTTAGCTACCCAGCGCCCATCAGTGGATGTGATCACCGGTTTAATTAAAGCCAATGTTCCTACACGCATTGGCTTCCAGGTTTCATCACGAATCGATTCGCGAACGATTCTCGATCAGGGTGGCGCAGAGCAGCTCTTAGGGCATGGTGATATGTTGTATTTGGCTCCGGGAAGTGGTGTGCCTATAAGGGTTCACGGTGCCTTTGTTTCTGATGAAGAGGTGCACCGAGTGTGTGATGATTGGCGTTCACGCGCTGAACCGGATTATATTCCAAGTGTCATAGAGGGAACCGCTGGCAGTGATATGGGTGCAGCGAGTAACTTGAGTGAAGATGAGGATAGTGAAACCGACGCGCTCTATGATGAGGCAGTTCATTTCGTTACGAAAACCCGTAAAGCTTCGATCTCTTCAGTGCAACGTAAACTTCGTATTGGCTACAATAGGGCGGCAAGAATGATTGAGTCTATGGAAGCCGCTGGTGTCATTAGCGAAATGCAAACGAACGGCAGTCGAGAGGTGTTGGCTCCTGCTCCTCCGGAGTAGGCTTCGCACTTTGGGTTTTTAGTTGCTCGCAGCTAGTCGTTGTGTTTTTTTAAGGCGTTGGCCTGTTGCATGGGGTTTTTTGCATGGTTTGGTGGAAATGAGAATCTGTTACGGTGTGGGTCGTTGGTCAATAAGCCTGCCTAAGGCGCTGGTATTTCTCGCAGTGCTTGTTAGCACAGCCACTTTATCGTCTTGGGCTAATGCTAGTCCAAAAGAGATAAGAACGCCTAAAGTTGTTGCCATGAGTGTGCAGCGGTTTGTTGAGTTGTTGGCACACTCTGATTCCATTCGTGCCGATTTTACGCATACGATGCGTGATAAGGGTGGCAACCTGCTCGATCAATCGAGTGGTTGGATGGCTTGGCAGCGGCCACAAAACTTCCGCTGGGAGATCATTGAGCCGCTGACGCAAACATTAATCATTAACGGTGAGCTATTTTATCAATACGATCGTGATCTTGAGCAGTTGATCGTGCAGCCGGTTTCTGCTGATATTGCTGCGCTGCCCAATGTGTTGCTCACCGGTGATGCGCTAGTTATTGATGCCCTCTATCGGGTAGAGTTCGTTGAGGAAGTGGCGATCCCGTCGTCGGGTGGTACTGTTCAGCAGCGCTTTAGGCTCATGCCAAAGAGTGATGGCGGATTGTTTAGTGCCATCATGATCGAGTTTAGCGGTCAGCAGATAACGGCAATCGACATAGAAGATGATCTTCAGCAAACGAGTCGTTTTGAATTTAGGCAAACGCAGTTGCTCAAAGCGGTCGGAGCCGATCTCTTCGAATTAAAGACCGCGCCCGGTACCGAGATTATTCAGCAATAATAAGAGGGCATGCCCTAACCGCTTATGCATGACACGCAGCAGTCCCTCATACAGCCTACATTAAAGCATGAGCCTTTAGCTGCGCGCATGCGGCCACGCTCGCTTGATGAGTTTTGCGGTCAGCAGCATATACTCCAAGCGGGCGGAGCATTGCGCTTGGCTATCGCCAGTGGTGAGCCACCGTCATTGATTTTTTGGGGCCCGCCTGGCACTGGTAAGACAACGTTAGCTAAAATTATTGCAGCACAAACGGCCATGTCTTTTTCAACGTTGTCAGCGGTCACCGATGGCGTCAAAGATATTCGTCATGTTGTGGCTCAGGCTAAGGCGTCAGCATGCAATGAGCAGCGTTCGCTTTTATTTATTGATGAAATACATCGCTTCAACAAAGCTCAGCAAGATGCGCTGTTACCGCATGTTGAATGTGGCTTGTTTACCTTGATTGGTGCGACTACGGAAAACCCTTCTTTCGAGTTGAATAATGCCTTGTTGTCACGAGTGCAGGTGGTTCGTTTGGAGTGGTTAGACTCAGCAGATTTGTACGAGATCTTGCATCGGGCTACGCGTGATTGCGAACGAGGTATTGGCGAGCTCAACATTCAAATCACTAAAGAGCAACTCACGCACCTAGCGCAATCGTCTGGCGGTGATGCGCGAGCCGCGCTGGCAACGTTAGAAAGTTTGGCGCATATGGCTGTTCAGCAAAATGCAAAGGAGGTGACTGATCAGTTAATCCAGGAAATGCTTCAACAGCGGCAGGTTTATTTTGATAAAGGTGGAGATCAATTTTACGAACAAATTTCAGCTTTACACAAAGCCGTGCGTGGAAGCGCTCCCGATGCGGCGCTTTACTGGCTTGCTCGTATGTTAGCCGGTGGCTGTGATCCTCTGTATATCGCTCGGCGGCTCGTGCGCATTGCCAGTGAGGACATTGGTCTGGCTGATCCGCGCGCTTTGCGGGTGGCATTGGATGGCTATGAGATGCAAGAGCGCCTCGGTTCACCTGAGGGCGAATTGGGCTTAGCTCAGGTCGCTGTATACCTAGCCTCCGCAGCCAAGAGTAATGCGGTCTATCGAGCTTTTGGTGAGGCTCAAAAATTAGCGCAAGATTATGGCCGTGAGTCTGTGCCTATGCATTTACGTAATGCGCCCACACGCTTGATGAAAGACCAGGGCTATGGTGCCGAATATCTTTACGCGCATGATTATTCCGATGGCTACGCAGCCGGTGAGAATTATATGCCCGAATGTTTGGCTGATAGTGGGCTTTATCGGCCCACTAACCGCGGTTTGGAGCTTAAAATTGCTGAAAAGTTAGAAAAATTACGAGCGATGGATAGTAAAAGCTCGTTTAAGCGCTACGTGAAACCGACCGATTAGAGATAGGAGCCTGTCGAATAAATTGACATTTTTAGTTCGCGCTTGTCGAATCCTAAACGGTTAAAAATTAGTAAGTTATTGATTAATAATTCCCTCATCTTGCTTGGCCTACCATTTGCTTGTGCAACCCCGCCTAGTTGTACTTGATACTTTCATAGTAAAACAATCTGGATGTATTTTTAGTCTGCGTTGGTCGGCCTATAAAGGCAGGTGTGACGCCCTAGCGCGCATCATCAGTCAACCGTAGTATTTTGAGAAAGACTCAATAGGGAGCAAGCTTTGAAATTCGCAAGTTTAATAGGGGTCGCAACGTTCAGTTTGGCTCTGCTAAGTTCAGTGGCGTCTGCCAGTATTATTAAGTATGACTTCACGGATGTGAGTCACCTCGGTAAGAGCGACCTAGGTCGCGTCACCTCGTTTACTGAGGACGGTCTTGAAATGACCGTCAAGGCGATGCAGCGCAGAGACGGTGGTTGGAAAAATCGTGGGCACGTCATTGAAGATGGTTTACGCCGGAACGCTCGGGGCTTAGGTGTTGCGAGTGGTCAGCACGATAATTGGGAAATAGATGGTAGTGGAAGACGCGAAGGCCTCAAATTTAGTTTTGATACAGAGGTGCATTTATTCGGTATAAAGACCTGGTTTGGCGACCACAACGATGACTGGAATTTGAGAGTTAAGTCAGACGGGAACTGGAGCAATATATTTAAAGATAAAGATGTTAAATCGTTCCGCGCTGGTGATATCAAAGGCAATCAATTTATTGTTTGGGCGGATGCTCAAAATGATTCATTTAGTATTAAGAAATTTATGGTGAAGACCAAATCTATGGTCAGTGTGCCAGAGCCTGGTTCTTTGGCTTTAATCGCTTTTGGTCTTGCCGCGCTAGTGACTTCCAGAAAAAAGTTGGTTTAAGTATTAGTGAATGATTTTGGGGCGCTGACAGCGTCAAAAAAGCCCGCTTATGCGGGCTTTTTTGTGCTCGAGTATTTCTTCAAAGATTATTGCCACGCTCAGATTGAGCGGCCAAGTGAGGCATCACATTTGTGCAATATGCGTGTATCATGCATTGCTTCATCTAATGCATGCTCTGCAAGGTAGTCACATGCAAACTTCGCTTTCAATCTCTGTTTTGCTGATGGTCGCCGTGGGCGGCAGTCTGGGTGCGGTCTTGCGCTATTTAGTTACCCTGTGGTCGATACAGAAGTTTGGCGATGGTTTTCCTTGGGGTACCTTGTTGGTCAATATTGTTGGTGCCTTTTTTGTTGGGCTCATGATCGCTCTACTTCAAGAGCGGACATTGCTTAATCCGTATTGGCGGCCTTTGGTTGTTGTGGGTGCACTTGGGAGTCTAACAACATTTTCTATGTTTTCGGTTGAAATGCTGCAATTTATAGAGCGCGGAAACTGGGCTCTTGCGCTCGCCTATATGCTTAGCAGCGTTATCATCTGTGTTGCACTGGTGGCTTTTGGGCTCCAGCTTGGCAAACTGATTTAGCAGAGTTTACATTGGCAGCTTTGGCGTAAGCCAGTTGCTGACACCGTAACGCGCGCTAATTTTTTTAAAAACGCAGTTACACATATCTGTGTAGCGTGTTGTGCTGAGCGTAGTATGCAACAAATTGGCTTGAATCAAGCTCCAATTTGGCGAAATGCAGTTTTATAATAGCGCCATTGTGCAGCCATCTTTGTTTATGGGTTGTGCTAGTAAGTTTACGCAGTCTTCATCCCTGTTTTATTTATCCATGCTTTTGCTGCTCGGTAAGCGAGGAGCTGAAGTCCCCAAACCTGAATAGCCATTGCTAAAGATCATAAGTCTATGCTCGATTTACGCTACTTACGAACACATCTCGATGACGTTGCCAGCCAGCTTTTAATTAAGGGCTATAAGCTCGATAAAGAGCGTTTTAGCACGCTCGATGCTGCTCGCAAGAGCGCCGATATTGAAAGTCAGGCTTTGCAAGCTGAGCGTAAACAAGCCTCAAAACAGATTGGTCAGTTGGTACAAACGGGTGTTGCAATTGACGATGCTAAAGCCCAAGTTCAGCAGACATTGGAAAAGATAGACGCTTCTCTGAATGCATTAAAGGCGCGTTCTCAAGCTGCCGATGAGCAAATTCAAGCATTTCTTTATGATGTTCCCAATATTCCTGACGTAAGCGTTCCTGCGGGCAAGGATGAGAGTGATAACGTTGAAGTGATGGTTTGGGGAGAGCCAAGGCAATTCGATTTTAAAGTTCTCGATCATGTTGATTTGGGGGGCGGTCTTAAAGGTATCGACTTCGATAGTGCATCGACTATGTCTGGTGCGCGTTTTGCGGTACTCAAAGCAGGCGTTGCTAGGCTGCATAGAGCGCTCGCACAATTTATGCTCGATCAGCATACAGAATGTAATGGCTATCAAGAAATTAATGCGCCGCTTATTGTTAATGCCTCTGCCCTGACGGGCACCACGCAATTACCTAAGTTTGCCGATGACCTTTTTAAGTTAGAAGGTGATGCCGACTATTTTTTAATTCCAACCGGCGAAGTCCCTGTAACTAATTTGGCTCGTGATGCTATTCACGAAGAGGCTGTGTTGCCATTAAAGTACGCAGCGCACACGGCTTGTTTTCGTAGTGAGGCAGGGAGTCATGGTCGTGATACAAGAGGCTTGATTCGCCAGCATCAGTTTGAGAAGGTTGAGCTGGTGCAGGTGGTCAAAGCGGATGAGTCGGAGCGCGCACTGGAAGAGCTGACTGGCCATGCGGAATCTATTTTACAAAAACTTCAGCTGCCGTACCGTAAGGTTATTTTGTGTGGCGGAGATCTGTCGTTCGGTTCGTGTAAAACCTATGATCTTGAGGTTTGGTTGCCGGCACAAGATACCTACAGAGAAATCAGTTCCTGTAGTAATTTTGGTGATTTTCAGGCGCGCCGATTAATGGCAAGATGGCGCAACCCCGAGAGCAAAAAGATTGAGCTGTTGCATACTTTAAATGGCTCAGGTTTAGCCGTCGGACGCACGCTCGTGGCGGTGCTGGAAAACTATCAAAACGAAGATGGTTCTATCGAAGTGCCTGACGTTTTGCATGAATATATGCGTGGTGTCACTCGAATTGCTAGCTTTTGATTGTAAGCCTTTATTTGTCCGCCTTTGATTGATAGGCCATTTGTATAGTTCAGGGCCATAAAAGCCACCTCATTGTTTACCAAGCTACACGGCGTCTATGGAATATCTCCCGTTATTTTTCGATGTTAAAGGTAAAACCTGCTTGCTGGTCGGTGGGGGCACTATCGCCTACCGCAAAGCAAAATTACTCGTGGGTGCGGGTGCTCGGCTGGCTGTAGTCGCCCCTGCTATTGAGCCTGATTTGCTAGAATTGGTGCAGGGTACGAACGGAGAATATTATGAGGAGCGTTATGGCGCAAAATGTCTCACAGACAAGTACTTTGTCATTGCGGCGACTAATGACGAAAACTTAAATGAAAAAGTTGCGGTAGATTGTCGCGCTCGTAAGGTGCTCGTCAATGTAGTGGATGCACCTCAGCACTGTGATGTTATATTTCCAGCTATTATTGATCGCGCCCCCATCGTTATCGCGGTTTCGAGTTCGGGCGCTGCTCCGGTGCTTGCTCGATCGGTGCGCACAAGAATAGAGAGCACGATCCCGGCCAATTTTGGGGTGTTAGCTAATTTTATTGGTGAGCGCCGTGACGAGGTTCGCCAGCAGCTCGATGAACAAAAGCTGCGTCTGTTTTGGGAAGATTTTGTGCAAAGTGAAATTGCAGAGCGTGTCATGATGGGGCGCTTAGACGACGCGCAAGAAATGTTTATTCGAGCACTGGACCATGCAGTAAAAAATAAAGAAGTGTCAGAAGGCGAAGTCTATTTAATTGGGGCTGGCCCTGGCGACCCCGATCTGCTCACCTTTAAGGCGCTTCGTTTATTGCAGCGCGCCGATGTTGTTCTTTATGATCGTTTAGTTTCTAGTGAAATCGTTGCAATGTCGCGGCGTGACGCTGAGCATGTGTATGTTGGTAAAATGCGCAGCGAGCATACGGTTCCACAGCAAGAAATTAATCGACTGCTTATTGAGTATGCCGGTGAAGGTAAAAAAGTTGCTCGCTTAAAAGGTGGAGACCCCTTTGTCTTCGGGCGCGGCGGCGAAGAGATCGCCGGGCTTGCGCAAAATAATATTCCCTTTCAAATAGTGCCGGGCGTTTCGGCTGCCAATGGTTGCGCATGCTACGCGGGAATACCGCTCACGCATCGCGATCATGCGCAGTCGGTAAGGTTTGTCACGGGGCATTTGAAAGATGGTTCTATGGATTTACCTTGGGCCGAGCTAGTTACGCCGTCGCAAACGGTTGTTGTTTATATGGGGTTAATAAGCCTGCCTATAATTTGCGAGCAATTGGTGGCTCATGGTGCGCCAGGAAATACCCCGGTGGCATTGATAGAGCGCGGTACCACGCCCGATCAGCAGACTCATATTGGCACACTAACGAGTATTGTTGACTTGGTTGCAGATAAAAATGTACAAGCGCCAACACTGATTATTGTAGGAGGGGTTGTTAAATTACACGATTCATTGAGCTGGCGTTAATCGTTGCCTCGTGCGGCCATAACCATTGCTCGGTGGGTAGTGATGATTTTCTTGGCACAAAATAGAATGTTCACCAGTAAAAACACTTCGACTTTTTAATCAGTACGAGTTGTAAATAGCGTTAACAGAAACACGAGCATGATTTTTAGTGGAACATTGATATCTTTACGTACAAAACGGTACCGCTTTTTTTGGGTATGGTTTGCGTGCGTGACGTTTACAGTTCAGGCATCAATTCCCTCTGGGTACATGCCTAACTCGCTAGCTAGTGGCAGCGCAATACAGCTTTGTCCTAAAAATATATCGGCTGAGCTTATGGCGGTGTTGCATAGCTCGCATCAGAAAGTCGAAAGACCTTCAAAGTCTAAAGTGGCGGAGCCTTCCCATCATGAACACCATCATGCGGCGTCTAATGCCCGCGTAGGCCCAAGCGCCGGCTTGATAGATCACTCGGCGCATAATACCGATGCCGCTCTGTGGGCAAGTGATTGCGACTTTGGTGCAGGTACGCAAAGTGTTTTGCCATTTTTAAGAGCCTACAGCCTGCCCTGCGAAACTATTATACAAGCTGGTTATACTTTCCTGCAAAATCAGTGTGCTCTAGATTCTGTCTTGCCCCATCAGCATCAACCTCGGGCACCGCCAAAAATAATCAGTTAGTCCTACTAATAGCAGGTAACGCTTTCAATCAAGTCATTGATTGAATATTGGTTGCCTATAAGCTAATTTTATTTTTGGAATTGAACTATGAAAGTGATATTTTTGACTGCAGGCACTTTGGCCATGCAGCTGTTTAGCGCCGTTACTTGTGCAGCAGATAATTCAAAGCAACATCTTGGCGGGCATCATGCCTCAAGTCATGCGGGCAGCGTGAGCGTATCAAGCGATGATCAAAGACGCGTTAAAGACCAAGCGCATGCCGATTCGCACGCGCCAATTGGTGTGATGGCTGATCACATGCATCAGGCGGGCGAGTGGATGGTGTCTTATCGCCCCATGTACATGAGCATGAAAGGCAACCAAAATGGCGGGGCAAGTTTGTCACCCGAACAAGTGATTACTCAGCCTAATCGCTTTGCCATGCCACCAACCATGCCAGCAAATTTAAGGGTGGTGCCAACCGAGATGACGATGAGCATGCATATGCTGGGTGTCATGTATGCTCCTAGCGATAGTGTAACGCTTATGGGCATGACGCAGTATGTAGAAAAAGAAATGGATCACATTACATTTCAAGGCATGGGCGGCACTAATCGTTTAGGTAACTTTACCACCAAGACCAGCGGCATCGGTGACACGAGTTTATCGGCTCTTATTAAGCTTGGCCCAGCGTGGCATGCTCAGGTGGGCGTTTCATTACCCACCGGCGACATCAAACAAACCGATACGGTACTCAGCCCAATGGGGACGAACCCAACGCTACGACTACCCTATATGATGCAATTAGGCTCTGGCACTTATGACGCTTTGCTCGGAGCAACCTACAACAGGGTGGCTCATACGGCTAAGAGTAATTTTGGGTGGGGAGGGCAGTGGCGAAGTACGCTTCGGCTGGGTGAAAATAGCGAGGATTACACCTTTGGTGATGAGCATCGTTTTACGGGCTGGATAAGCTACAGCTTCAGTCATGCGCTGAGCGTATCAACACGCCTTGAATGGTTGAATCGAGGAAATATCGATGGCATCGATGCTGTGATCATGGCGCCTGTGCAAACGGCCGACCCTGACCGCCAGGCATTAGATCGTTTAGATTTCGGTTTAGGGCTTAATTGGTTGTTGCCAAAACAGCAGCATCGTTTATCAATGGAGTTGAGTATGCCTATTACCGAGCACATGGATGGCCCGCAAATGAAAACAGACTATCAAGTAGTGCTCGGATGGCAATATAGCCCGTAGAGAATCTGTTCGTTACCTGCGTGAGGCTATATGGTTTCGCTTGCATTTGTCGCTCTCACATCCGTCGAGTTGTGGGAGCGACACCGCAGCGCAGTCGTTATGCGGTTTTGATTTTTGATTGATGCAAGGGTTAGGCCCTGCGTTTTTCGTTGGCAATTTGTTGAGCTAAATACTCTTCATAAGTGCCTTGAAAATCATTGAGCTGTTGATCTTTTATTTCGATAATTCTTGTGGCGAGTGATGAGACAAATTCTCGATCGTGGCTGACAAAAATAAGCGTGCCCTCATAGTGCTCTAAGGCAAGGTTCAATGCTTCGATACTTTCCATGTCGAGGTGGTTAGTTGGCTCGTCCATAATAAGTACGTTGGCATCACTCATCATCATGCGGCCAAAGAGAAGACGGTTTTTCTCACCGCCAGAACAAACGGCAGCCTTTTTGAGAAAATCATCGGATGAAAATAATAAGCGGCCTAGTGTTGCTCGCACAATCTGGTCGTCATGGTGTGGTTTTCGCCACTGGCTCATCCAGTCAAACAAATTTAAATCGTTATTAAACTCATTATTACTATCTTGCGGGCAGTAAGCGATGCTGGCATTTTCAGCCCACTTAACTTCGCCGTGCAGAGGGTCAAGTTGATTCATCAAGCAGCGCAAGAGGGTGGTTTTACCTGCGCCATTATCACCAATTACAGCAAGTTTACTGCCAGCTTCTAAAATCATGCTGCCTTGATTGAACAATAAATTGTCATCAAAACCATGGCCTATTTTGTTGAGGATTACTGCTTGGCGGTGTAGCTTTTTGCTTTGAGTAAAACGGATATACGGTGTGACTCGGCTTGATGGTTTGATATCGTCAAGCTTGATTTTCTCAAGCCTCTTTGCTCGTGAAGTCGCTTGCTTGGCTTTGGATGCGTTGGCAGAGAAGCGGCTAACAAATTGTTGAAGGTCAGCAATTTGGGTCTTCTTTTTCGCATTTTCCGAATGCATGCGCTCCTGTACAGCGGTAGCTGCCAGCATAAAATCATCATAGGTGCCTGGGTAGATTCTCAGTTCGCCATAGTCAATATCAGCCATATGGGTGCAGACTGAATTTAAAAAATGCCGGTCATGCGAGACAATTATCATCGTGCTTTTGCGTTCATTCAGCGTCGTTTCAAGCCAGCGAATGGTATCGATGTCGAGGTTGTTGGTAGGCTCGTCGAGTAACAAAATATCGGGGTCAGAAAAAAGTGCCTGAGCGAGTAATACGCGAAGTTTTCTACCCGGCGCCACCTCACTCATTGGGCCTGCATGTAATGCTTGCTCAATGCCAGCGCCGAGTAATATTTCTTCAGCGCGGCTTTCGGCGCTGTAGCCATCCATTTCTGCAAATTGAATTTCCAGCTCTGCCACATGCATGCCCTCGGCTTCGGTCATCTCAGGCAGGGAGTATATGCGGTCGCGCTCTTGCTTGATTTCCCACAGTTCGGCATGGCCCATAATCACTGTGTCGACGACGCTAAATTCTTCAAAAGCAAATTGATTCTGGTTGAGTTTTCCGATGCGCTCATTGGGTGTAATGGCTACATTGCCCGCACTGGGCTTTAGGCTGCCATCGAGTATTTTTATGAACGTCGACTTTCCGCAGCCGTTAGCGCCAATAAGGCCGTAGCGATTGCCGCCGCCAAATTTAGCCGAAATGTTTTCAAATAATGGTTTGGCACCAAATTGCATGGTGATATTGGCGGTGGTGATCAAAATAAATTCCCTAAATGCGATTTTAACTGGACAAGTGATTTGATTTTTCGGCAGTCTGACATGGCTTGAGTGTTAGCTGGGTTGCTCCGAGTTTGTTTCACCGTCGGCTACTGTGGGCTTGCGCCGTTTGCGTTGAATGATTGTGGGAGTGGTCTTCTTTTCGCGCACTTTAAGTTTGTCATCGTAGTTTATGTCGTAACGTGCGGCAGGCTGGCCAGCGGGTGAGCCGCCGCCTAGTGAATTACTAGGGTAGCCATAGGGTTGATTGCGGGTGTTCCTGCCGGCAGACTTTTTGCCAGGCCTCGAGCCGGCGGGTTTGTTCGATTGACGCTTAGGCTTATGCGGCGCGCTGTAGTCTGGTTTGAAAATGGTATTGTATTCAGTGTGTGGAGCATCGTTTGCTGAGGCAACATTACCATTGACTTCCTGTTTGGGCCGCCTATTTTTGTTACTACTGGATTGGGCGTGGTTTTTCTGGCTAGCGTTGCTTTGAGGGCCATTACTGCGGTTGGGTCCGGTACGCTTTTGTCCGCCATTGGGTTTGCGTTTATCTGCATCAGATCGCTTGGCTTTGTGGCGGCCAGCCCCTGCCTCACTGCGGTTGCCAGGCTCGGAATGCTGGCGCGGGGTGTTTGTGGTATCTGACTCTGGGCGCGCAGCGGAGCCGCTTCTTCTAGCTGAGCTATTTCTTCTTGGTGGCCTGCCTTTTTTTGTATCCGTTCTGTTTTGATTGTTACGTGACGGTGCTTTAGGCACGCGCTGTCCCAGTCGTGATTCTGGTAGCGTTCGTTGCGGAATAAAATCGGGCAATAGCTCTCTTGATAGCACTTGCTGAATCAAACGCTCGATATCGACGAGTAATTTGAATTCGTCAGCGCAGACTAATGATATAGCGTGCCCCTCAGCACCTGCGCGTCCGGTGCGTCCAATGCGATGCACATAATCTTCAGGCACGCTGGGTAATTCATAATTAACCACTTGCGGAAGCTGTTCAATATCGAGGCCGCGCGCAGCAATATCAGTGGCTACTAAGACGCGTGTTTTACCGCGTTTGAATTCGGCCAGGGCAGTGGTGCGAGCGCCTTGGCTTTTGTTACCGTGAATGGCGGCAGCCTGAATACCGTTTTCGTTGAGTTCAAGTGCGAGTCGGTTGGCACCTCGCTTGGTTTTGGTAAAGACTAATACCTGTTGCCATTCTTCTTCGCGAATCAGATGCATCAGCAGCAATGGTTTGCGCCTAGCATCAACCGGGTATACGAACTGCTTTACGGTCGTGGCGGTTCGATCTGCCGGTGATACCGAGATCTCGACTGGCTGATTGACAATGCCTCGTGCTAACTCTCGGATAGAGGGAGAGAAGGTGGCTGAAAACAGCAAGTTCTGTCGCTGTCTGGGTAAGAGCGCAATGATTTTGCGAATATCATGAATAAAACCCATGTCGAGCATACGATCAGCTTCGTCTAGAACAAGCACTTCAAGCTGGTCAAATTTAACGGCATTTTGCTGGTAGAGATCCATCAATCGGCCTGGTGTAGCTACAAGAATATCAACGCCACTGCGTAGTCTCATCATTTGAGGGTTGATTTTTACGCCGCCAAAAATCACCGTTGAACGGAGGTCTAAGTTTGCGCCATAGGTGGCTACGCTCTCACCCACTTGAGCGGCTAGTTCTCGGGTGGGCGTAAGGATGAGTGCACGAACTTGGTTACCTTTGGCTTTGTTGCCGCCGTTTAATCGGTCGAGTATAGGCAGCGTGAATCCGGCGGTTTTTCCCGTGCCAGTTTGGGCCGCAGCCATGACGTCGCAGCCTTGTAAAATGGCAGGGATGGCTTCAAGTTGAATGGGTGACGGTGTGGTGTAGCCTTTTTCGGCAATAGCTTTTAATAGAGGTGTGGATAACCCCAGCTCGGCAAATGACATAAGCGGATACTCGATATTGGTGCTGGTAACGACAAGTCAACTGCGCATATCGTTACAGGTAGAGAGCGCTCAGGGCTTTGAATACATCGAGTTCTTCCCAATCGAGACTAGGCTGATCGAGACTGAACGGATCGAGAATGGAGCCAGGCAGATGAAGCGAACTTCAGGTTACACGTAATTTTCGCTATTTGCCATGCAGGAAGTTGTTAATAACAGCACTTTACAGCTCGGGGTGGCTGGGTGGTTTGAGGGGCAACGTTGGGTAAATGGGGTGATTGTGAGGCTGCCAATTGGCCCGTTACCACATAAGGTCGTCGGGTACTTTGAAATCGGCATAAGGGTCTTCGGCTTGTTCGGCTTGTGTTGCATTAGGCGTTTTTACGTTCAACAGCACCACTAGTGTGGGGTCGCGCTGCTCAATCTTACCGGCAATAGCCGAAGGGACTAACTCATAACTGGCGCCTAGTCGAACAATCGCAATGTGTCCGCGCTCTAATTGTCGTTGCTGTATGTTATCTACGTAGATTTTCTTGATCTTCTTATTGTCCACAAACTGGTAGCCAATGTCGCCTTTTTGGTGGCCAATACGATGTCTCTCAATAAGCTGAATGATCTGGGCGCCAATGGCTTTTTCGTTTGCCCGCTGCAAGGCGGCTTGATTGTGTTCCCTTGCTTTATTAGCTTTGTCGGCTTGAGCCTGCTGAACCGCAATTTTTGCAGTGTTGTCTACTTCGGCTTCACCGCGGCGTACCTGTTTCGCATGTCGGCGCTTGTCTTTGGCAACCTGTTTCGCTTTTTTTTCGTCGACCATACCGGCTTTAAGAAGTTGGTCTTGCAGTGAAGGCATGAGTGAGAGTTTCCGGCAATAAGATTAATGGGAGGCGTGGACTTACCTCTGAACTATTTTAGTCAGTTCTTTGTTGCGCGCCTGGTTCAGAACAGCTCGAATAATAGCAGTTCAATTTATGGTAATGCAGCTGTTTTTATTGACTATTAATCAATAGTATCTGCTATTCTATGTTCGCCTGATTGGTCTCATGCCAATCAGGACAAGGCGTTAAGTGTTATTGAGTTGTGGTTGCATAACAGCTTTGGATGCACAGCTGCTTTGGATCGCTCGTTGTATTAAAGACAAACACCTAAGACATTGAAGTTACTGGACTCAGCAAGGAGACGCTATGCTCATCTTAACCCGTAAATCTGGTGAAAAGATTCGTATTGCCGGAGATAT
>Ga0209504_1000968_pt1 | contig 23362 bp, 27 predicted proteins | sample COGITO_mtgs_1005_FD_184791 | JGI IMG/M metagenome (GOLD analysis project Ga0209504, IMG submission 184791) | Pelagic marine microbial communities from North Sea - COGITO_mtgs_100511 (SPAdes) (version 2) | ecosystem: Environmental > Aquatic > Marine > Epipelagic ...
TTACTCTCACCAACTTCGGTGCCATCGCGGGTCGTTATGCCAGCCCAATCGTGACGCCACCGCAGGTGGCCATCATAGGTGCGGGCAAGCTGTTCGAGAAGGTGGTGTTCATCCACGGAGAGGCTCGCCCGGTCAGAGTGCTGCCTCTGTCGATGACCTTTGATCACAGGGCCTGCACCGGTGGCGAGGCGGCTCGCTTCCTCAAGGTACTGGTTCAGGCACTGGAATCGCCCGCACTATAAACGGTTGTGCCCTGCCATTGGCAGGGCACAAATTTGTTTGCGTAATCCCCAAAGCCACGTATAATCTAAATCAGCTTGAAAGGGCCAAAGTTATGTCAATGAATATGATGTTTTACATCTTTTCCTGTTGTTCATAAGTTAATCCCGTTTTTGAGCTTTATCCGCTGAAAAGCATAAGTAATTATTTAGAATACAGGTTAAAGATATGTCTAACATGATCACCGGTACCGTTAAGTTTTTCAACGAAACCAAAGGTTTTGGCTTCATCCAGCAAGAAAACGGCCCGGACGTTTTCGTTCACTTCAGCGCTATCAGCGGTAACGGTTTCCGTACCCTGGCTGAAGGTCAGCGCGTACAGTTTTCTGTGACCCAAGGTCAGAAAGGCCCGCAGGCTGAGAACGTAACTGCTCTGTAATTCTTACAGAATTTAAGAAAGCCGTGGTGCCTCTGGTTCCACGGCTTTTTGTTTATGGGCCATCTTCACTGTTTTCAGCATCATCTTTGACCTTGAATTTCACCATGACCCCATCACTTCTTCTTGCTGCCAGCCTGCTGACTATTGCCGATCTTCAGACACAGAGTACATCCGCCACAGAAGCGAAAGCCGTATGTCAGCAGTTTGTTCAGGTACGTCTTGGGAATGATAGTCAGCCTGATGAGATCAAGGCTCAGCCTTTGCCAAAGCGGGAAGGGGAGTGGATGGTCGATGGCAAAGTAAAAGGACCCGAAGGTCCTTTGCTGTTTGCCTGTTTGCTGCGCCAGGGCTTGCGCTGGGAGTTGATCAACTTTTCGCTCTGGGCCCCGCAGGCGATCAAAGCGGTTTGAGTGCGACTATCAGATGCTGCAGATGCTCAACCATTGTCATGCCAAAAGGAGTCAGGTAGCCGCCATCTTCTGCGCTGATGAGCCCTTGCTGATGCAGACGTACAGCCGCTTGACACAGCTCGTCGGACATGTCACTGCGCAATTTGATCCCCAGGCTCATGTTGGCCGGATCAAAGCATGCCAGTATTTTCAAGTCGTTTACAAAGTCGTTAGAAATCTGGTCGATCCCAATCATGAATGCACTCCTTACGCTAAAGATGTATGCAAACTAGCATTCTCGGATCCACTTTAGTGGGCGCTGGTTCAAACTATTGGGCTTTATCCGTGCGAGGAGTGCTTGAACGCTGTTTTTTTGGGCGCTGCTCTCCGAGTTGCTGTGAAAATGTGAGTCCTCTCGCCAGCGTTCAAGCATGATAGGATAGGGCTCTACTTTGTCTTTCTGGCCGAGCACTGAATATCGGCCTTCCAGTTCAAGGCGCCCCTCATGGTAAAGATCACGCTAGTATCACTGCTTCACACTCTCGGTCACCGTTTCCCTGTATATCCCACCTCTCTGTTGCTGCCGCTACTCGACCAGCATCAGGGTGATGTCTGGCTGCCCGCGATCAAGGGATCGGATATAGCTGCCTTGCGTCAGCATGGCAAGGGGGCGGCTGCGCAAACTCTGGCGTCGCTGACGGCGGGTTGGTGTGACTTTGCTGCCAGCGATGTCGGAGCGACGCCCGAGCTGGATGCCCTTGCCAACTACGACAGCGAGATGATGGACAATCTGCTGATGTATTGGCACAGCCCGGCCAAGATAAACAGCCCGATCACCGACAACCTGTTCGAGCTGCGCCGCGAGGTGGTGGACGAAGCCCATGGATCCAAACTGGCCAACGCCTGGGAGCAACAACAGGTGCTGCGATTCGAGCAGATCATGGGTGGCGCATTGGCTGGACAGGATCAGCTCTGCTTCGTCGAGGTGGAGTCCGCCTACTGGCTGCGCCAGCGTTGTTGCGAGACGACGGAGATCTCCCTGGTGACACCTGAACTGGGCTGATATTGCCGACAAATAGGTGACCGATCTCTCATACTGGACAAGCTGTCAGCAAGATGTGAACATGGCGCCCTTTATTGAAAGAGAGACTTGGCCAATGAGCTATGAACTGAGCGAAACCGAGCGCAATGCTGCGCTGCAACTGAATGCCGACTACCGTTACGAGCACTTCATCAGCAAGCTGGTCGAGTACGAAGAGCTGTTTGTCCTGACCGACGAGCACGGCGTCATGATGCTGACCACAGACGATGAAGATTGCATCCCTGTATGGCCACACCCTGAGTACGCCCAGGCGTGGGCCGAGGGTGAATGGGCCGAATGCAAGCCGCAGTCCATCACCCTCAAGGTGTGGCTGGAGCGCTGGGTTGACGGTATGGAGCAGGACGAGCTGTGCGTCGCCGTGTTCCCGACTCCGGATCAGGAAGGCATAGTGCTGTCGCCGGCCGACGTGGCTGATGCCATTGCCGAGAAGCAGGCCAAGCGCGCTTAATCGCCCCTGGCGTCAAGGCTGCAATCAAGGTTGCAAACAAAAAAGACCCCGTCACCTCTGGTGCGGGGTCTTTTGTTTGATATGTACTTTGGTCTCAAGGCTGCCGATAAGTGGTGTCTATCTTCATGACGGCAGGAAAGGTCTTGCTGTTTTTGATGGCGGCTTTTGTCTCGGTTTTTAGCTGGTCGTCGATCCAGAGCAGACCGCCGTAGCTGTAGCCGCTACTTCCGCCATCGAGTGGCCAGTAAAGCAGATCGCTTTTGGGTGTGGCGGGCAGCTTGGGCAATTTTATCCAGCGCCAGGCCCCTTCCCGGGTATAGGGCACCTGATAGGCAGGGACAAAGCTGGCCAGTTCATACAGACGCTGCTGGATCTGCCGCGATAGCGCCGCTTTTTTGGCGAAGTCGAACTCCATGTCGTACTGCTCCACCAGGGCAGTGATGGCGTCATCATCGATGTTCATGATGTTGTTGGTCTGGGGCTTGTTGGCATTGACCTTGTGGAAAAACTCCCAATAAGCGGGATAGCGACCGCCGCTCCATGCCATCCAGGCACTCTGGTGTTTTTTCTCCAGCATGGACTTGAAACCCGAAGAGGCATCCATCAGGTTGAGCTCGAGATTGAGCCCCGCCTTCTTGGCCTCCTCCCGCAGCAAAGTGAGCCGCTGGGCATGTTCTGCCGTGGTGTAGGTGATGGTCAGGGTCAGTGGCTGCCCCTTGTCGTTCTGCAAAATGCCCTGTGGCCCCACCTTGTTGAAACCAGCCTTGGCGAAATAGCTGCGCGCAAGTTTGGGATCAAACGGGCGTGCCTTTATCTCTGTGTTGGTAAAAGCTCCTTGGCCCGACCCGTAGCTGTTGAGTCGCTGGTAATCCCCTCGAAGCAAGGTGACGAGCATCTTGTCTAGGTTGAGGGAATGCTGGATGCCGAGCCGTACATTGAGCTCGCTGAGTAGCGGGTCTGCTGTATTGAGATAGAGTCCCATGGGGGATTGGGGGGTCTGGTTGTAGAACCAGAGCCGCTCGATATAACCCTTCTCGAATTCTGCGGTTTTGGGCTTGTCGTGCCACCAGTTGGGCATGACCAGCGGGAAGGTATCCAGATCGCCGCGCAAGAAGTGTTGCCAGGCGATGTTCTGATCCCGCAACACCTTGATCTCAATCCTGTCCGGGTTGAAGCGGTGCTGAAAGTAGCGCTCCTCGTCTCCCCACCAATCTTTGATCCGCTTGAAGCTAACCGACTTGCCCTTTTTTACCTCACCGAGCAGATAGGGGCCCGTGACTGGCAGTATTTTCCAGTTGTACTCCTTGACCCAGTTGGCCGTGAGCTTGATGGCGTGGCTTGGCTCCGGGGTGAATGGCAGGGATTCCAGCAGATCTTCCCGACTCTTTTCGCTGCCGCTGGTGATGGAGAGGGTGTGGTCATCGAAGCGAGTCACGTCTGCGATCTGGGTGCTGTAGTAGTTGTTGTACCAGGGGTCGTTTATTTCCTTGCTGCGCATCATCTTGAGGGTAAACACCCAGTCATCGGCAGTGACGGGCTTGCCATCTGACCAGCGAGCCTTGGGGTTGATGCGAAAATAGAGGGTCTTGTGATCGGCGCCAAAGGCCCACTCGTTTGCCAGCATGGGCATGGGGTTTCCGGTGACGGGGTGGGTGCTCAGCAGCGGCAGGTTGCTTTCCCTGACATAGCTGGCAAAGCTTCCGTTGGAATCGGGCCCGAATTTGCGCAGGGTCAGTGGAAAGCTGGTGACAAATCCGCGAAAGGTGCCGCCACGTTTGGCGGCCGGGTCGGCGTAGACAGGGTCCGCATTGTTGCTCTCCCACTTGAGATCCGCAGGCAGGCCGGCGCCCCAGCCAAACTGACTCCAGCACAGGGTCAGGGTGATGGCTGCGGTGTAAGCAGTGGTGCGAATAAGGGTCGGGACGGGGCTCACCCCGGCTGAGGCTGTCGATGGCATATCCTTGCTCTCTCCTGATGGTCTGCATCCTGCAGGCACGGTCTGGTGACGTCAGTCCCGATAGGGACTTGCTCATGATGGAAATTTTTGCCAGTTGGGTCAATGGCGATGGGCAAATAACGCCCTGGTCATCAAGGTGCCGTCTGTGGCTTGAACCAGCGCAGCCGGCCACCCAGCAGATGGACCACGAAGCCGAGCAGCACCAGACCAGAACCCAGCCACTGCAACGGAGTGGGGTGCTCATCGAGCAGGACGGCAGCCGCCACCATGCCGACGCAGGGCACCAGCAGGGAGAGCGGTGCCACCTGGGCCACCGGATAACGCATCAACAGGCGGCCCCACAGGCCGTAACCGAGCCAGGTGGCGACAAAGGAGAGATAGAGCACGCACAAGAGCCCCTGCCAGCTGAAGTTGAGCAGGCTGGCGGCAATGCGCTCCGGCCCTTCGAACAACCAGGACAGAGCGAAGAAAGGCAGTATGGGCACCAGGCCGCCCCAGGCGATGAGGCTGGGCAGGGAAGTTTGATAGCGCAGGCCAATCTGGCGATTGATGACGTTGCCAAGGCCCCAGCAGGCGGCTGCGCAGAGCGTCAGCACGAAGCCGAGCAGGGTCAGGTTACCCTCGCCATGGGTGGCGATGAGATAGAGTCCTGCGCCCGCCAGTGGCAACGCTACCCAGTGATGGGGCTGCCAGCGCTCCCCCAGCCAGAGCATGGCGAACAGCAGGGTGAACACCACCTGGGATTGCAGTACCAGCGAGGCCATGCCCGCCGGCATGCCGAACTTCATGGCACTGAACAGGAAGGCAAACTGTCCCAGGCTGATGGCGCCACCATAGGCCAGCAGCCAGCGCCAGGGCATGGTGGGCCTGGGCACCAGCAAGATGGCGGGGAAGACCACGCCGACGAAGCGCAGCGCTCCCAGCAACAGCGGCGGTATCCCCTCCAGCCCCCACTTGATCGCCACGAAATTCAGCCCCCAGCAGAGGATGACCAGGGCGGCCAGACACTTGTCCTTGGTTTGCATTCAGCTTCCTTGTATGACTGCCTTTTAAAAGAAGTACGGCGATCCCGCTGCCAGCGGGACGGGTCGGCAAGAGGACGAGCATACCCTTGACAGGGTGGCTGGCGTCAAGTCGCCAGACCGGCTTGCACCAAAGGACGGATCACTTGCTGGTTGCCGGCCACTCTTGTGGCCGAGAGGCGGCCGGGCAGTGGTCAAGGCATCTGTGGTGGATAGGGCGTTTGTCTGCCTTGATCTCGGTTTTTTGTCTGCGGCAAGATGGAGGGGGAGATCGAGAAGGGGCGGCGGACGGTCTACGCTATACAAAGACAGCCCGACAGTGCGGCTGGTGCCAATGGCTTAACGGAGGTATCCCCCATGAGCGACCACACTCTGCTGCCCCATGGCGAAGATCTGCGCCGCGCCGTACGCTGGCTCAGCGAGCATCATCAACATGATATCCGTGCCATTGAAGAGGCCAGCATCCGTTTTGATCTGTCACCGCTGGATGAAGAGTTTTTGATCCAGCACTGTGTCGAACGGGAAGGCAGCGCCTACTAGACAAAGTTGGCGAGGCTGATGCCAAACTCTTTGGGATCGACCGTGCTTTCTATGCTCTCCTGTACCCCGGACTTCGCCAGATCCAGCCACTGCACCTCGAGGTAGTGGCGCTGGGTCGCGTGATAGATCACCTTCACCACCGGCTTGAGCGGCTCTTGCGGATTGCGCTGCATGACGATGGCCAGTCGCTGGTTGGAAAGTTGTACCAGGGTGCCCACCGGATAGACTCCCATGCATTTGATGAACTTGGTCACCAGCAGTCGATCAAAATGGTGGTCTGCCCCCTTGAGCAGGATCCGGAATGCCTGGGTCGGCTGCATCCCCTGCTTGTAGACCCGATCTGCCGTCACAGCGTCGTAGACATCGACGATGCCGCTCATGCGGGTGTAGAGAGACAGCTGGTCACCCTTGAGGTGGCGGGGATAGCCGGTGCCATCGAGCCGTTCGTGGTGATTGGCGGCGACTTCCAGCATGGTGGCTGTGATGCCCGGGGTGCTGCTCAGAATGTCATGGCTATGTACCACGTGCTGGCGCATCACGGTGAACTCTTCATCGGTCAGCTTGCCCGGTTTGTTGAGCACCTCATCCGGGGTCATGATCTTGCCCACATCATGCAGCAGCCCCCCCAGGGTCAGCTCCTTGAGCACGCTGCGCTCCAGCGCCAGATAACGGCCGAAGTTGGCCAGCAGTATGGCCACGTTCATGGAGTGCTCCATCAGGTAGGCATCCTTGGCACGAATGCGGGCCAGACAGAGCATGGCATCGCCGTGGGTGAACATGGTGTCCACCATCTCTTCGGCCACGGTTGCCAAGGGGGTAATGTCGATGGGCTCACCCGCCTTTAGCTGGCGAATGAATTTGCCTTGCAGCTCACGGGCCTCCTGATACAGGCGGCGGATCTTGAGCTCACGCCCCTCGCCGTTCGCGCTGCCTGTCGGGCGTTGCGACGCAATTGAAGAGGCTGCCGGGTCGGGAAAGATAATCTGCTCTATGCCAGCCAATTTGCTGCGGGCGAGATCGACGCGCACCGTGAGCACACCGCGCCGGATCAGGTCATCAATTTGCCGACGAGTCGTCACCAGCCCCATCTGGGCGATCTCCATGCCGCCGGTCTGGCTGGTAATGGCGATCACATACATGCCTGCTTGTAGCTGGTTGACGGGAATGACGGGATGAGGAGTGTGTGACTTCATACGGCTTCCTGACTTTATTATTATGCGTAAGGTTAGGCCCTCAGCAGGCAGTCTAACATCCGCGCCATGCTTCGTCATTGTGGTACGGTTTACGCCAGCACTGCTTATTGCTGGAGTTGTTGGCCTTGGCCTATATAATGGCGCCCCTTTATTGATGGACTCTGAGGTTGTGCATGCGGCTCGATAAATTTCTTTGCGATTGTTCCGATTTGACCCGTTCCCTGGCGGGCAAACTGATCCGGCAGGGAGAGGTCACTGTGGATGGCATAGTGGTCAAACAACCCGCTTTTCACATCAACGAGCAGAGCCAGGTTGAATTTGACAGTGTCATGCTGACGCTGGATCAGCGCAATCGCTACTTCATGCTGCACAAACCGGAAGGTTACGTCTGCTCCAATGAGGATCCGGATCACCCGACCGTCTTCTTCCTGATGGATGAACCCGCCATGGGCAAGCTGCACGTGGTTGGTCGACTCGATCTTGATACCACGGGTCTGGTGCTGGTCACCGATGATGGCAAATGGTCCCACCGCATCACCTCGCCGCGCCATGAGTGTGCCAAGACCTACCATGTCTGGTTGGCTGATCCCGTGCATCAGGACGCCATATCGCTGTTTGCCGATGGCGTGTTTCTGCGCAACGAGACCGAGAAGACCCGTCCCGCCCAGCTGGAAATTCTGGCCGAGTGCGAGGCGCGACTCACTATCCATGAAGGCAAGTATCATCAGGTGAAGCGGATGTTTGCCTCCATCGGCAACAAGGTGGTGGGGCTGCATCGGGAGCAGATCGGTACACTGGCGCTGGATGAAGCGTTGTCACCGGGCGAATACCGCGAGCTGACGGCAGAGGAAATCGCCCAGTTTTAAGCCGCTCGCCTGACACAGGGCAAGGCGCGCCTTGCTCAGTGTCCGCTGACCCCCAGCACCATGGCCGTACCCAGGGTCGCCAGCAGGGCGCCCGCCCAGGCCGCAAGGGAGGGGCGCTGGCCCGAATGCCACCACAGCAGGGGTAGCAGAATGACAGGGGTGGTGGAGGAGAGGATCGCCACCATGCCGACTTCTCCCTGGCGCAGGGCGACCAGGATCAGTGTCATCCCCATGGCCATGGCCAGGAAACCGTTGATGCCAATCAACCCCAGCACCTGACGGTTGATGGGGTTGTGGGGCATGGCGAGCGGTACTCTCAGCACTCGCAAGGTGCAGTGAGCCAACAGGGCACTGCCCATGCGGATGCCGGAGGCGCTCACAGCGTCGACATTGCCGCTCATCATCACTGGCTTGGCGATGATGGCACCCAGGCTCTGACAGAAGGCGGCGGTCAGCCCCAGGCCGATGCCGATGGCAAGGTGTCCACGCACCTGCTCCCACTCGTTGTGCTGATTGCCGCCACGCCGGCCGAACAGAATGGCGAGCATGACACCGGCAAACACCAGCAGCGCTCCCACCAGTCGCCAGCCGCCGAGCTGCTCACCAAACAACCAGAGACCGAGCAGGGCGGAGAAGAGAGCATGGCAGGAGAACAACAGGCCGCTGCGTCTGGGCCCCAGCCGGTTCATGCAGGCAAACAGGGCTGTATCCCCGACAAAGATACCGATCAGGCCCGACAGCGCCAGCAGGGGAAGGGCGCTTTCGCTAAGGGATTGCCAGCCTCCGGTGGCGATGCTGGCGGTGCCCAGCATCAGGCTGACCAGAAACATGCGCCAGCGACTGTAGGCAAATGCCCCTAGGTGGCGGGCCGGTTTGACGGAAATCAGGGCCGCCACTGCCCACAAACTGGCCGCTGCCAGCGCCAGCCACTCATACCCCATAAAAACTCCTGAGAATGTAGCCAGATCGAAAGACGTGTCAGGCCGTTACCAGCAACAGTCACTCGCATTTCATAAAAACTACGGAAAAAAATAGCCCGAAAGACTCCATCTCTTGGGCAAGCCCGATACAATACGGGGCGTCTTCGGGGATAACAAGCGCAGCATCATGCATTCGTATTCAGGCGCGCTGCCGGCCTTCCCCCTTCTTGAAATAAAGTGAATTGAACGAGGTTTATGTCATGGTTTACCGCCCCGCTGTTTACCAGCCGGAACGCCGGCCAGTCCGTCGCTGGCTTTCTCCCTTGCTGCTGGGCCTGCTGATGGCCCCGTCGCTGCAAGCAACCACGGTTACCCAGGAGACTGTGCTGTCGGATCGCCAGACGCTGGTCAAGGGTAATGGTGATGAGCCTGAGTCCCTCGATCCGGCCCAGATCCGCTCCGGTTTTCCGGGGGAAGTGGTGCTGGTGGATTTGTTTGAAGGGCTGGTGAGCGAAGATGGTCAGGGCAAGATAGTGCCGGCTCAGGCCCAGCGCTGGGAGACCAGCGAAGATGGGCTGGTGTGGCGCTTCTTCCTGCGACCCCAGCTCAAATGGTCCAACGGTGAGCCGCTTACCGCACAGGATTTCGTCTACGCCTGGCGTCGGCTGCTGGATCCGGCACAAGGGTCCCCTTCCGCCGGATTGCTGCTGGCGACCGGTATCAACAATGCTCAATCCATCTATGCCGGGGCTCTCGAGCTCACGTCGCTGGGGGTGGAAGCCGAGAGCAGCCAGATCCTCAAGGTGACACTGGAGCGGCCCGTACCCTATTTCCTGCAACTGGTCAGTCAACGCCCCTTTGTTCCCGTCAATGAGCAGGCGATCACCCGGTTTGGCAAAGAGTGGACCCAGCCCGGCAAACTGGTCAGCAATGGGGCTTACAAGCTGGTTAACTGGGCGCCCAATGAACGTATCGAGGCTGAGCGAAACATCCATTATTGGGATGACTTGCACACCCGGATCAAGCGGGTGACCTATCTGCCGCTCTCCTCCCAGCATGCTGAACGGCTGCGCTATGAGGCAGGGGAGATCCAGCTCACCAACAAGGTGGCACTGGAGTATTACCAGAAGACCAAACAGACGACGCCAGAGCGGATCTGGGGTCTGCCCCTGCTTGGCACCTATCTCTATACCTTCAATCTGCGCCGTCCCGAGCTGCAGGATGTACGGGTGCGCCAGGCACTGGCCATGACCATAGACCGCCACGTGCTGACCGAACAGGTCAGCGGTCAGGGGGAGCGGCCTGCCTGGTCTCTGCTGCCTGGCATGCCAGGCTATGAGGCACTTGGTTCACCGCTGGCTCTGCAGGATCAGCCGACACGGCTGGCCAAGGCTGCCGCCTTGATGGCGCAGGCAGGTTACAACAGTGCCCGTCCCTTCAAGCTGACGTTGACCTACAACACGTCTGAGAGCCACAAGAAGCTGGCGCTGGCGGTGGCCGCCATGTGGAAACCGCTGGGGGTGGAGGTGTCGCTCAACAACATGGAGTGGAGCGCCTATCAGGTGGCAAAAGACAGTGGTGATTTCATGCTGGTCCGCTCCTTCCTGTTTGGAGATTATGTGGAGCCCTCATCCATGCTCAACAGCTTCCGCTGTCAGGATCCCCAGAACGAGAGCGGCTATTGCAATCCGGCCTTTGATGGCTTGCTGCAGCAGGCATCGGACACCCTGGATGGTAGTACCCGGACCGGACTCTATCGCCAGGCCGAGCAGCTGCTGATGGACGAAATGCCCGCCATTCCCGTGTATCACTACAATCAGATGCGGCTGGTGGACCCCACACTGCGAGGGTTGCCGAGCCAGAACCTCAAGGGGGCTATCACCACCAAGGATCTCTATTTCAGCAAGCAGTAAGGGCGTTCGCGATGAAGATTGCCATCATTTCAGACCTGCACGGCAGCCTGAGCGCACTGGAACAGGTGCTGGCCCAGCTTGCTCCCTGGCAGCCCGATCACTATCTGCTGCTCGGCGATGGCCCTCGCAATCCGGTGCCGCCGGGTTATGCCCCCGCCGCCGTGGCGGAGCGGCTCAATCAGCTGGCGGCGCACATCATGGCGGTGCGTGGCAACTGCGATTCGGAAGTGGATCAGATGTTGCTGAACTTCCCCATGACAGCACCTTATAACCAGTTGCTGGTGGATGGACGGCGCTGGTTTGTCAGTCATGGTCATCTCTATCGCCCGGATGCGGTACCGCTGCCCCCCGGCAGCCTGTTTATCAGCGGCCACACCCATCTACCCGTGCTGCAGCGAGAAGGGGAGCTGGTGCTGATGAATCCGGGGTCCATCTGTTTTCCACGGGGAGAGCTGGCGGCAACCTATGGCCGGTATGAAGCGGGCGTGTTGAGCATCCATGCCTGTGCGGACAGCGAAGAACTGTTGAGTCTGGTGTTATAGGTTGGCGACGGGCAGAGCTTGCGCGAGGGGAAGCGGAAAGGGATCAGGCCTTGATGCCGAATGAGCGTGTGCCGGAGCGGGTGTTGCCCTTGGCGTCATAAGTCAGGGAGTTGCGATCCCGCAACTGGCTCAAAAAGCTTGCCAGGCGGCGGTTGGATACGATGCTGAGCTCGAGCAGGCGACCATTCAGATCGTTTTGTTCCTGACAGGCATCGAGTTTTTCACGCAGGGCATTCATCTGCTCTGGAAAGGCAGACAGCTGCTGTTGCAGCTCGGGCAGCCGGGCCAAGGTCTGGTCCAGCACTTCAATATCGGCAAGCAGTTTCTGCTTGCGCTCTGCCAGCTCAGGCAGCGCCAGTGCCTGGTGCTGCTTGAGCAGGTTGAATTCCTCCTCCAGCAAACCTTGCATCCGGGAGAGGTATTCGTCTTGGGTGTGCAGCAGCGAAGGTAAATCCATCATCCGAGCAGCTTGTCCAGAGTGGATTCAAAGCTGAACATCTTTTTGGCTACCGCCTCGCTGTTGACCTGGTATTCACCATTGGCCACGGCTTTCTTCAGACTCTCGACCCGGCTTTCATTGCCGGTGGAGGCTGAGTTGAGGTTTTTCTGCATCTGTTGCAATTGCTGCGCCTCATTGGTCAAGGAGACGGAGTCTGTCTTGACAGTCGCCGCACGGTTGTCGGGAGACGAGGTCGCTTGTTTGGTGTTGGCACCCTGGCTGTTACCGGTGTTTTGCAACCGATTATTCGCCAAGTTGTTGATATTGTTAATAGCCATAGTGTTTACCTTCGTCTGCTTTGCTGTTCGCTTACCTGTTTATCGGTGACCGTCGTCAGAACTTTAGAAAAAATAACCAGAAAAACATATCAGAAGGGGACCACGACAGAGCCGACTGCGCTGACTTTCCCTTGCACTGTTTTTCCTGAACGAATATTGACGAGGCTGATCATGTCTCCGAAGCTGCCATCTTGCAAGGCTCGGGCCATGGTTTTGATTTGCATGCTGCTGTTTTCTGCACTGAGTGTGACCTGGTCGCCTTTGCAAACCACGCAAACTTGGCTGAGCCGTATGGGCTGACCCGGCTTGAGTTCCCGTTTGCTGCGTACCCCTATCAGGGGGGCCTGATCGCTCAGATAATCACCGCGGATCTGGGTCTGATCCTGATAGGCCAGCGTCAAGACACTCTCACTGAGTATGTCGCCCTTGGCTACCGGGGTAGCCACGGTCACATAGGGTTTCTGGATGCTGACGCGCACCGGCAAATAGAGGTCCCAAGGTTTTTCTTCCTCACATTTGAGGTAGACGGTGGTGTTACGACGCACCTCCATCCTGGCGGGAAGGCTGATGGTAAGATGCTGCTCGCAGCGGCTCAAAGGTAGCCTGTCATCAATGGAGGCAGCTTGCACATGAGCCCGGGCATCGAGTGGAATATCGAGCTGGCCGAGCACAAACTCTTGCGCCATTTCTTGCAGATAACTGGTCACCTCGGATGCCGTGGCGTGAGATATGCCGCAAAACAGCAGTAAGATGAGGAAAAGTCTACTAATCATTTTCTCTCGCAGGCCGATAAGTTGTTCACGCATATCACCATATTTAACTATGCTTGCTTCAGAATTCGTTTGTAGTGACATCGATAGTCTGACGCAAGCCAATACGCATGCATGATTAATGCCAAGCGTTTTTAGGGAGTGTTTATGGCCAGTATTATGGACTCGGTCAACCAACGTACCCAGCTGGTGGGACAAAACCGGTTGGAGCTGCTGTTGTTTCGTCTCAATGGACGTCAAAGATTTGGCATCAACGTATTTAAAGTGCGTGAAGTGCTGCAATGCCCTCCCTTGACCGTCATGCCCAAGCTCAACTCCTGTATTCGTGGTGTTGCGCACATCCGTGGCCAGACCATTTCGGTGATTGATCTCAGCATGGCGGTGGGCAAACGTCCCATCGAAGACCTGAGCAAGTGTTTCATTATTATTTCCGAGTACAACCGTTCAGTTCAGGGCTTCTTGGTGCATTCGGTTGAACGCATCATCAACATGAACTGGGAATCCATTCTGCCGCCACCCAAAGGGGCAGGGCGCATCAACTACATGACTGCGGTCACGGAGGTAGACGGCGAGCTGGTGGAGATCCTGGATGTTGAACGTATCCTCAACGAAATCTCCCCGGTGTCGACCGAAGTAAGTGCCGAGTTGGTGGATGCCAGTGTTGAGCACAATACCCATGGTCGTCCCGTACTGGTAGCAGATGATTCTTCTGTTGCTCGCAAGCAGGTGCAGCGAGCCCTCGAGGCGATTGGCGTGCAATGTGTGCTGGCAAAGGATGGGCGTGAGGCACTCAACATGTTGCTGGAGATGGCCAAGAATGGCCCCATCAAGGATCAGATTGCCTTGGTGATCTCGGACATCGAGATGCCGGAAATGGACGGTTATACTTTTACCGCCGAGATCCGTAACAATCCCAATCTCAAGGACTTACATGTTATTCTGCACACATCCCTCAGTGGGGTGTTCAATCAGGCCATGGTGCAGAAAGTCGGTGCGAACAATTTCATCGCCAAATTCCAACCGGATGAGTTGGCCAAAGCCGTACAAGGCGCACTCTAATCAAGAAGAACAAACTGCATGAAGACACTTTCGGACGACTTATACAAACAATTCAGCAACTTTCTGGCAGTACAGAGCGGAATCGTGCTGGGTGACAACAAACAGTATCTGGTCAAGAGTCGGCTTTCACCCTTGATGACTCAGTTTGGTATTGAGAGTCTGTCTGATCTGGTTACTCGAGCGATGAGTGTGCGTGAGCGTGACCTGAAAATGGCAGTGGTTGATGCCATGACTACCAACGAGACCCTCTGGTTTCGCGATACTTACCCCTTTCAACTACTCACTGACAAGCTTTTTCCCGAACTGGGCAAGAGTGGCCGTCCGATCAAGATCTGGTCGGCTGCCTCCTCGTCCGGGCAGGAGCCCTATTCCATCGCCATGACGGCGCTGGAACAGCAGGTCAAGAAGCCGGGTACCTTGCCCGGTGGCGTGCAGATTGTGGGCACCGATATTTCCAGCACCATGCTCAATCAGTGCAAGGAAGGGGTGTACGACAGTCTGGCGCTGGCTCGTGGTTTGTCACCTGAGCGCAAAAAGTTGTTTTTCGAACCTTATGGTGACAACAAGATGCGGGTAGTGGAACGTGTCAGAAAATTGACCACGTTCCGGCCACTGAACCTGCTGGAGAGCTACAGCCTGCTCGGCAAGTTTGACATCATCTTCTGCCGCAACGTGCTCATCTACTTTGCGCCGGAAGTGAAGTCGAAGATCCTCAATCAGTTCGCAGCCAGCCTCAACCCTGGTGGTTATCTGATGTTGGGGGCCTCAGAGTCACTGGCTGGTCTGACCGATCGGTTCGAAATGGTCCGTTGCAATCCTGGCATCGTCTACAAAGTCAAATAACCCCGCTTAAAATCCCTCTTTGGCACACCTCTTGCTAACAATTTATCAAGCAGGAGGTGTGCTATGGCAATTTCATTCGACAAGGCATTCGGGATTCACCAATACACGCTGGGCGTTCGTTCCAAGCGTGCCGAGGTGCTATCCAGCAACATTGCCAACGCAGATACCCCGGGTTTCAAAGCCAGGGATATCAACTTCTCAGAGGCATTGGCACAGGCCCAGCATCAGCAAGGGTTTGGTATGGCCACCACCAGTGAGAAGCACTTTGCCTTGCAGTCGGATGCCCCTGGTCTGATGCAGTACCGCAATCCCCTGCAGCCGGATACCGGTGATGGCAACACGGTTGACGTGCAGCAGGAACGCAGCGAGTTCTTGCGCAACAGCCTTGAGTACCAGACCTCCCTTGAATTTATGAACGGCAAGATCAGTGGCCTGTTGAAGGCCTTGAAAGGAGAACAGTAATGAGTTTGTTCAAGGTCTTTGACATTGCAGGCTCGGCCATGAGTGCACAGTCTGTTCGACTCAACACGGTGGCCAGCAACATGGCCAACGCCGACAGCGTCAGCTCCAGCGTGGAAAAAACTTACCATGCCAGGCGGCCAATCTTTGCCGCTCAACTGGATCAGGCGATGTCAGACAAGCAATCATCGGTCGGGGTCGAGGTGAAAGGGATTGTCGAGAGCAAGGCCCCCTTGCTCAAGGAGTACAACCCCAACCATCCCATGGCGGACGATGATGGCTATATTTTCAAACCCAACGTCAACATGGTTGAAGAGATGGCGGACATGATCAATGCCTCGCGCAGCTATCAGACCAATGTGCAGGTTGCCGATTCTGCCAAAAAAATGTTGCAGCAGACTCTCAACCTCGGCAAGTCCTGATAGGGGTAAGCACAGATGGCAGATACAAGTAGTGTGAACGGCATCAGCCGTACCACAACCCAGACCACTGATACGACGACGGCCCCGAAGAAAGAGCTGGATCAGGCGTCTTTTCTGAAGTTGCTGACCATGCAGCTTTCCTATCAGGACCCGTTCAAGCCGGTGGATAACGCCCAGATGTTGTCCCAGATGACCTCCATGTCGACTTCGGAGGGGATCAATAGCCTGTCAACCCAAATGGGTAATCTCAACACTCTGATGACCTCAAGCCAGGCGCTGCAAGCTTCTGCGCTGGTGGGGCAAAATGTGTTGTTGCAGAGCAACGTTGGTTTTCTGGAAAACGAGGGTTCCATTGGCGGTGTTGTGGCTGTCGGCGTCGAGAACAAGTACACGAGCGTCAAAATTACCGTAGAAGATGAGAAAGGGCAGGTTATCAAGGAGTTTGCTCTGGAGGGCGATCAAAAGGGGAACGTTGAGTTTACCTGGGATGGCAAAGACAAGAACGGTGAGCCCGTCGCGTCAGGCAAATATGTCCTCAAGGCCAACGGTAACAACTCGGAAGGAAAGTCGGAAAGCATCGCTACGTTTGCTTATGGCAAGGTTGATAGTGTGGTCTTGGGTAATGGAACCAACCCGACACAGCTCAATCTGAAAGGCCTTGGCACAACAACCCTGAACAGTATCCTGCAGATTGCAGGAGCGACAACCACACCACCAACCACCACGCCTACAGCATCGATCTAAGGAGCTGGATATGTCATTTAACAATGCCTTGAGCGGTGTCAACGCGGCACAAAAAGATTTGAACGTTACCGCCAACAACATTGCCAACGTCAATACCATGGGCTTTAAAGAGTCCCGTGCCGAGTTTGCGGATGTTTATGCCAACTCGATCTTTGTCAATGCCAAGACACAGGTCGGCAACGGTGTGGCGACGGGGGCGGTGGCTCAGCAGTTTCATCAGGGGGCGCTGCAATTTACCAACAACGCACTGGACTTGGCGATCCAGGGCAATGGTTTTTTCGTCACATCGGACGGTCTGACCAATCTGGATCGCACCTACACTCGGGCCGGAGCTTTCAAGCTCAATGAAAACAGCTATATGGTCAACAACCAGGGCCACTATCTGCAAGGTTATGAAATTAACACGGATGGGACACCCAAGGCGGTGAGCATCAACGCCACCAAGCCGATTCAAGTACCGGACCGGGCGGGCGAGCCTAAAATGACCGAGCTGGTGGAAGCAAGTTTTAACTTGAGTATTGAGTCGAAAACCAAGCCAACGGACCCCGCCGCTTTTGATCCCACCAACTCAGCCACCTTTGCACACTCAACATCCGTGACGATCTATGATTCGCTTGGCGCCCCCCATGTGATCACCAAGTATTTTGTCCGCCATGAGGATCCGGTTACTCCGGGGACGCCAATGACGCCGGGTACCTGGAGCATGTACATGTATGAGGGGGACAAGCCCATTGATATCGCTAGTGGTGCACCCAGCCCGGGCCCAGGCATCCCCACTGGTGTCCAGATGACGTTTACCTCCGGCGGAAAATTGGATCCAGCTCTTACTATTCCAGCTCCACCGGCCCCGATCAAAACCGTCACGCTGGGCACAGCGGCCGGGATTATTAACAACGGTGCAGATCCCACTCAGGCAGTGGAGATTCGTCTCAGTGATGTGACTCAATACAACTCCCCTTTCAACGTCACCAAACTGACCCAGGATGGCGCCACTGTGGGTAATCTGACCAAGGTGGAGATTACACCGGACGGTATTGTTTCTGCCACCTACAGCAATGCGACGACGTTAAAGGTTGCCATGGTTGCGCTGGCCAAGTTTGCCAACTCGCAAGGACTGACTCAGGTTGGCGATACCTCCTGGCGCCAGTCTCTGCTTTCTGGAGATGCGCTGCCCGGTACGCCTAATTCGGGCACCTTGGGCAGTATCAAGTCTTCGGCGGTGGAGCAATCCAACGTGGACTTGACTTCACAGCTGGTGAATCTCATCACGGCCCAGCGTAACTTCCAGGCCAACTCCCGTTCGCTGGAAGTGAACAGTTCATTGCAGCAGACCATACTGCAGATCCGTTAATGATGACGGTGTTACAGGGGGCGCTTCGGCGCCCCTTTTTATTGTTCCCTTTCCGTTATCCTTCCGTGGGCGTTTATTCAACAGACGTTGGCACTCAAATTGCAGTTACCTGATCAGAGTCATCGGTTTGACGGAGGATTTCATGGATCACATGCTTTACATCGCCATGTCAGGGGCCAAGGAAAACATGAATAGCCTGGCTGTTCGTGGCAACAACCTGGCCAATGCCAATACAGTCGGTTTCAAGTCTGACTTCGAGCAGGCGCGCAGTATGCAGGCGTTTGGTGAAGGGCTGCCATCCCGGGTGTTTGCCATGACGGAGCGGCCCGGTCAGAACTTGCAGCACGGCATGTTGATGACGACAGGGCGAGATCTTGACGTGGCCGTTGACGGTCAGGGCTGGATTGCGGTACAGGATCCCAAAGGCGGGGAAGCCTATACCCGCATGGGCAACCTGCAACTGAGCGCAACGGGCAACCTGCAAACCTCAACCGGTCTGAACGTGGTGGATGATGGGGGCCAACCCATAGTGCTGCCGCTGCCGATGGAAAAGATCGAGATCAACCGGGATGGCACCATCAGCGGTCGTCCTGAAGGGGCTGCCGCCAACCTGCCGGAAGATTTCCAGCGCATCAAGCTGGTAAAACCCGCGGCTGACGCCGTGGAGAAGGGCCAGGACGGACTGTTTCGTCGCAAGGATGGCCAGAATGAGGCGGCCTCGGCCACTGTGGGCCTGATCGCAGGCTCCCTGGAGGGGAGCAACGTCAACGTAGTCGACGAGATGACCAACCTAATCCGGTTGCAACGTCAGTTTGAAACTCAGGTCAAAATCATGAAGACCGCCGAGGAAAATGACGAAGCCCAAACCCAGTTGCTGCGCATCAGCTAATAAAGGAGTTTTACATGAACCCTGCACTTTGGATCAGCAAGACCGGCTTGGATGCACAGCAGACCAACATATCGGTCACCTCGAACAACCTGGCGAACGCCAGCACTGTGGGTTACAAAAAATCCCGTGCCATCTTCGAGGATCTGCTCTATCAGAACATCAATCAGCCCGGTGGGCGCTCCTCGGCGGATACCGAACTGCCGTCAGGCCTGATGCTGGGTGCCGGTGCCAAAGTAGTGGCCACCCAGAAGAACCATGGTCAGGGCAACGTGCAGACCACGGACAACTCGCTGGATCTGATGATCAGCGGCCGTGGCTACTTCGAAATTCAGTTGCCAGACGGCAGCGCGGCTTATACCCGTAACGGCCAGTTTACCCTCAATGATGAAGGGACCATAGTGACCCCGGGCAATGGTTATCCGCTGCAGCCGGAGATCCAGATCCCCGAAAATGCCCAGAGCGTGACTGTGAGCACGGATGGTCAGGTATCGATCCAGCTCAAAGGGGATGGCGCTTCCCAGGTCGTGGGACAGATCAACCTTTCCGATTTCGTCAATGCCTCCGGTCTGCAGCCCATGGGTGAAAACATGTTCCTCGAAACCCAGTCCAGCGGCGCGCCCATCGGAGGTGTAGCCGGTGCAGACGGGCTCGGGGTCATCAAGCAGGGCATGCTGGAGACCTCCAACGTCAACGTGACCGAGGAACTGGTCAATCTTATTCAGGCACAACGAGTCTACGAGATGAACTCCAAGGTTCTCTCGGCGGTGGACGGCATGATGTCCTTCCTGATCCAGCGTACATAAGTTGGCTGTGGACGGCATGAGCTCACTTTTGATCCCGCGCACATCAGTAGGAGGCGCATGATGAAAACCATATGGATGCTGGGACTGCTGGCGCTGGGAGGTTGCAGCAGCACTCTCAATACCGCCAAGCCCGATGATCCCGAGTTTGCCCCCGTTTACGGGGAGTCGGATCCCGTGTCGGTCAGACCCACAGGGGCTATTTTCCAGCCCGATCAGGTCAACGGCATCTACTCGGACATCAAGGCGCACAAGGTGGGTGACATCATCACCATAGAGTTGGCCGAGTCCACCTCTGCCTCCAAGAAAGCGAATACCCAGAGTGGCAAGGATAACAAGCTGAGCATGGAGCCCGTTACGCTGGGCGGAGTGCCGGTCACGGCAGGTCCTTATGATCTGTCGGCGTCGCTGGGTCAGAACAGCGCCTTCAAGGGGCAGGCCAAGGCGGACCAGAGCAACAGTCTGCAGGGCAATATCTCGGTGAGCGTGGCCAAGGTGCTGCCCAACGGCAACCTGGTGGTGCGCGGCGAGAAGTGGATCATGCTCAACAATGGCAACGAGTACATCAGGATCACCGGTATGATCCGGCCCGAAGATGTGACGTCCGAAAACAGTGTGTCGTCACAGCGGGTGGCCAATGCCCGTATCCATTACGGTGGTACCGGTGATCTGGCCAACAGCCAGGAGCAAGGGTGGCTTACCAGCTTTTTCAATGGCCCCTGGTGGCCGCTCTAGGAGATGTTATGAAGTCACTCCGTCTTGTGACCCTGATCTGCTGCCTGATGCCTTTGGGAATGGCCCACGCCTCCCGTATCAAGGACATCAGCTCGGTGGAAGGCGTTCGTAACAACCAGTTGATTGGCTACGGTCTGGTCGTTGGTCTGCCCGGTACTGGCGAGAAGAACAACGCCTTCACCGAACAGACGTTCCGTACCATGCTCAACAACTTCGGTATCAAGGTGCCGGATAATATCAAGCCCAAGATAAAAGATGTGGCACCGGTTGCCATCCATGCAGACCTGCCTCCTTTCTCCAAGCCGGGTCAGACCATAGATGTGACCGTATCGGCCATCGGTGAGGCCAAGAGTCTGCGCGGCGGCACCCTGTTGCAAAGCTTCCTGAAGGGGCTGGACGGGCGTGTCTATGCGGTGGCGCAGGGCAGTCTGGTGGTGGGGGGGTTAGGAGCCGAAGGGGCCGACGGCTCCAAGGTGGTGATCAATACGCCGACTGTAGGCCGTATCGCCAACGGCGCGACCGTGGAGCGGGAGGTACCGAATTCCTTCGGCCAGGGGGATACCATCACCTTCAACCTGAATAGGCCGGACTTTACCACGGCTCGCCGCCTGGCGGATGTGGTCAATGATCTGGTGGGACCCAACACGGCGCAGGCACTCGATGCCACCTCGGTCAAGGTCTATGCGCCGCGGGATCCGGGTCAACGGGTCTCTTATCTGGCGACCATAGAGAACCTGGAGGTGGATCCCGCCAGTGAGTCGGCCAAGATCATCGTCAATTCCCGTACCGGCACCATTGTCATCGGCAGCAATGTGCGGCTCAAGCCTGCGGCTATCAGCCATGGCGGCTTGACGGTCACCATCGCAGAAAACCAGCAGGTCTCCCAGCCCAATCCACTTGCGGGAGGAGAGACGGCGGTGACCAACAACTCGACCATCAATGTCCAGCAAGAGCCAGGGCGCATGTTCAAGCTCGATACTGGCGCGACGCTGGATGATCTGGTCCGGGCGGTGAATCAGGTCGGGGTGGCTCCCGGCGATCTGATGGCGATCCTGGAGGCGTTGCAACAGGCGGGCGCCATCGAAGGTCAGCTGGTCATACTGTAACAAGCGGCAAGGGGTTGCCACGGGCGGCAATGAGGTAAGCAAAATGGCAGAGTTTGACACCAACAGCGGCATGAACATGGGCATGGTGCAGGATATCAAGAACCTGGATCGCCTGCGCCAGTTGAGCCAGAGCAAGGATGGGCAGGCTGCCGCACTGCAAAGCGCTGCCCGCCAGTTTGAATCCATCTTTACCCAGACCCTGTTCAAGGGGATGCGCCAGGCTAATCAGGTGCTGACTCAGGACAATCCCATGAGCAGCAGCTATACCCAGTTCTATGAAGGCATGCTGGATGAGCAGCGGGTGTCCGACATGGCCAGCAAGGGTGGCATGGGGCTGGCTGACATGGTGATCAAGCAGTTCTCCCCCGAGACCTTTACCCGCCACGATGGCCGGGTGCTCAAGATGCCACAGCGTACCGAACGGGTCTATAAACCCTACCAGCCGCCTACCTCGGCGGCCAACGATCTCATCTCGGCTTCAAAAGTTGGCAAAGATTTTGCTGATAAAGAGATGGGCGAGGCTGCCCAGCCGTTGGCCTCATCGCATCGCACTCATCGCACCGTCCCCCCCATGGGGCTGGCACAAGAGGGTCGTGCTGTACGGGGATCCAAGGCGCTGGACAAGACGGCGCAGGTGTTCGAGACCCCGGAAGAGTTCGTCAATCGGCTTATGCCCCTTGCCAAAAAGGCGGCGGACAAGTTGGGCCTGAGCCCGGCGGTACTGGTGGCACAGGCTGCACTGGAAAGCGGCTGGGGCAAGCGGGTGATCAAGAACGGAGAGGGAGAAATCACCCATAACCTGTTCGGCATCAAGGCGGATCCGCGTTGGCAAGGCCCCAAGGCGGTGGTCAGCACCCTGGAGTATGAACAAGGGGTGGCGTCACGCCAGAAGGCAGCATTTCGCTCTTATGAGTCGTTTGAAGAGAGCTTCAACGACTATGTAGATTTCCTGACCTCGGGTACCCGTTACAAAGGGGCCCTGGCCAAGGTGGACAGTCCGGACCGTTACTTTGAAGCCTTGCAACAGGCGGGCTATGCCACGGATCCCCAGTACGCCAGGAAACTGAAACAGGTGTTGCGCAGTGATGCCATTGCTGGCTACTCCGCTACCACCAACACAGAAATGGAGCTGTAAGTCATGGCAAGCGATCTGCTTGGAATTGGTACCTCGGGTGTGTTGGCACAGCAACGCTTGCTGCAGACCACCAGCAACAACATAGTCAACGTCAACAGCCAGGGCTATGTGCGTGAGCGTACGCTGATATATACCAATTCCGTCGGTATGGGCACGGGTGACATGCTGACCGATCGGGTCATCAATACCTACGCCCAGGGTGAGGTGCGCCGTGATACATCCGCCTATTACGCCTCGGCCAGTCGCTACGAGCAGCTCTCCAATACCGACATTTTGCTGGGGGATGCCAGCAACAGTGTCGGTGCAGCCGTTACCTCCTATTTCAAGGCGTTCCATACCGCCAATGAGGCTCCCGCCGACATCGCCGGTCGCAAGACCACCCTGAGCGAGCTCAGCGGCATGGTAAACCGCTTTCATACCCTGTCAGCTCAGCTGGACAAGCAGACCGACACCATCAACACCACCATAGGTGACGAGACCAAGAAGGTTAACAACCTCATCAACAGCATCAATGATCTGAATCAGGCCATCCTCCGCACCCAGGGAACGCCGGAAGAGAATCTGATGCTGTTCGATCAGCGGGATGAAGCCATTCGCCAGCTCTCCGAAAAAATGGAGATCAGCACAGTGCCTCAAGCCAATGGCAGCATGCTGGTCAACATGAGAACGGGCCACTCTCTGGTCCTCAATGGCGGGGTCGCCCAGTTCAGCGTTGTGTCGGGC
>Ga0209504_1000979_pt1 | contig 23193 bp, 11 predicted proteins | sample COGITO_mtgs_1005_FD_184791 | JGI IMG/M metagenome (GOLD analysis project Ga0209504, IMG submission 184791) | Pelagic marine microbial communities from North Sea - COGITO_mtgs_100511 (SPAdes) (version 2) | ecosystem: Environmental > Aquatic > Marine > Epipelagic ...
TATTGAGAATGCACCAAACCTCATCACGCCAGCTCTCTCAAATGCGTCACATGCCTTTTTCTTTATTAGCCGCTTAAAATGAACAACCTACAAAACCTTAACCCGTCCTTAACTGGACGCTAGTGATTTAGCAATTAAATCACACACATCGCACAAACGTGCGATGTGTCACTCACTGCGACAGTGTATGCTACAGACTCAAATTAATCACTTTCACCGAAATAGCCCCTATATTGGCTCACTATTCACCTCACACATATAGCAATAATGAAAACTACCCTAAAAATACACATGCGCATGTTTGTTACGCTTACAGTAATAGCAGGCTTTTCCTCCATCGCTCAAGCAGATATCTACTGGAATAATGCGGGCTCCGACAATGAGCTTCTCAACGGTGACAACTGGGACAGTGGCACGTTTCCAGGTGTTTCTAACACTGGAAATCAACTCAACGGCACAGCGACCCATTCTTCCGGCACGGCAACTTTCGATGGCTTGCAGGTCGGATTCCAGGGTGGTTCGGGTATATTGAATCAAACCGGAGGTTCACTAGTCACAACATCTGCTGCTGGGTGGAATGGTTTCAATGTAGCCCTTTATAACGGCGCGACTGGTCTCTATACTCTGTCTGGCGGTGATTTGTCATTTGTAGGTGGCGCCAACAACATCGGTCACGGTATCGGTAGCAATGGTACTGTACACGTAAACGGTGGTGTAGTTAATCCAGGTGACAATTCGACCTGGCAAATCGGCGATTTTGGCGGAACAGCTACTATCCGTGTTAGCGCTGGTGCGATTAACAACAGTGGTGGTGTTAGACTAAATGCCTTTAAAAGCGCTGGTACTACCTTAAACCTCGAGGTGGTCGGCAGTCTTGCCACTAATATTAACTTTAGAGATATCTGGGTCGGTAATGGTTCCATCACCAACTTCAACCTGACAGCAGATGCTGGGGGGTTGACTGTCATTGATTTCGCTAATTTTGCTAATAAAAACACGGACCACACTGAGAATCTTACGATTGATATATCTGGTTATGATACATCCAATGGCACAACGATCGATCTCATTGATGCTCAATGGCAGGCTTTGACTGCATCTGATTTTGAAAACATGACCATCTCTGGTGGAACAGGAGATTTCGCTTTCACAACGGACGGATTCGGCACAAAGGTGCAGCTCACCAACATCAGCGTTGTTCCCGAGCCCTCCACCTACACGCTGATCGCAGGCATGATTGGACTTGTGGCCGTGATGCTACGTCGCCGCTAGTTTTCAGTTTTCTGGGATAAAATAGAATAAATTATAGAGGCCGCAGCTGCGAGGTTGCGGCCTCTTTTTTTGGTACTTCAGCACGCCGGCAGACCCTAAAGATTAGCCGCTTGCCTCAATCAAGGCAGGCATCCTGAGCGGAACTTCCCAAGGCCCACATACAATGCAAGACGCGCTTCATGAATGGTAAAATGGTGCCTTAGGCATTTCCTAGAGGGCCGGTCACTGCCGACTCATAAAATCATACCAACATATCACTGAAAGGCGCATCGCAACTTCGGTAGAATATGCACTTTATTTCCCTGAACGCACACAGAAAATTACTGTCCCTTGTCGGGTTAATATTCTTTTTCCTGCAGCATCTAAGCAGTGCAGCGGTCACTTTTTCCAATAGCGTTTTTTCCCTGACCCTGGGGGATGATGCAAAAATATCCAGTGCCGTGCGCACCGCGGATAACGAAGAGTATGTTCTGGAGCGCTTTTCAGATCAGATTGAAGGCTGGCAGATCAAAGAGCTGGATGACGGTATCCTGGAAGCCAACGAAAGCTATGCTTTAAGCATGACCGATCTGGGTGACGGGCGCTTTCAGCTTACCGCTGTCGATGATCCCAATCTCATTGTGATCGTCCGGGTGACCGAAGAGAGTCGTTATTTGAAGTTCGAAATCGAATCGGTCTCGAATACCGGTCAGGCGGGAGTATTGGACGAGGGGGATGGTCTATATAGCGCATGGAGGACCTTCTCACTGGTATTCCAGATGTGTACAGAGGGTAATAATTTCCATTTCTTCCCTCTAGACTACATGACAATTACCAATCACCGGAGACTTGGCATTCAAGACATTGCGTCATGGCACTTTCTGGAACACTGGAGGAAAACATTTCCGGCTCGGGCAACTTGTTGGAACGCAGCTATCCGCGTAACACTAATAGCAACAGCAAACAATTCTTCAAACTTACCCGTAGCCCGGAATAGAGCTTAAGCTCGATTCAAATCATGCATGCCAAGTCTGTAATCTGATGAACTTTGAGAGATGATTTTATTCAATCAAAATAAAGCGAAAAATGTGATTCAAGGCCCTTGCTGTTATACTCTTTTGACCTATTCTAACGACTACTCTGTGGTATAATTTGTAGAAGAATTCTTACTGAAACTATGGCTTTCCTGCGCTTACTATATTTTTTGGCCTTAATTGGTATCGCATTACCACAATGTGAGGCAAAAATTACGCACTCGGAATTGAAATTATCCGCCCTGGAAGCCCGTCTTAACGAGATCGATCAGGAATTAAAGGAGCTACCTGCCATCGCCCTGCGCAGCGACTCAGGGGCTATTGGTTACCGCTCTGAATCCCACACAGATCCACACAATACTGAATGGATTCAGATTGATCTTGAGCAGGATCAGGCAATCGAGGAAATCGTTCTTGTGCCGACGATTCGAAGGGGCTCGCAGGACGGTTTTCAGGCAGACGCTTTTCCAAATTCTTTTCATATCATCGCGGGCTCCAAAGACGACTCAGAAGGCCAAGTCATCGCAAGTTCTACCGCAATCGACCAACTACTCCCCCGCACAGCTCCGCTGGTCATTGCCTGCCCCGACCTACACGCGGCTTGGGTGCGCATCGTCGCAACCGAACTCAGCACGCGCGCTGTCGACGAACTACATGTCTTCCAGCTCGCGGAGGTCATGCTCTTTAGCAAGGGTCGTAACATCGCACTCGGACAAGCCATATCGGCCTCGACGTCATCCCCGGGGCCCGGGATCAAATTTGCTGCTCATAATCAAAGTTATATCGTGGATGGATTTGTCCCTTACTTAATGGACAGCTATCAAGGCACTAAAAGCCCGGCATTCTACAGCACGTTCCCCATCGAGGCAACGCCCGCTCTGACGATCGATCTGGAGGCACCACAGCCGATCCATCAGATCAACATCCATGCGATGGAACTAAGTGATAGCGTCCCTCAAACCAACCGCGACGACTATGGCCTCCCCAAACAGCTGCGCATTGAGGCAGCCAACCAAGCCGACTTCTCTGATGCCACGGTCCTGGCTGATTACCAGATGCAGAGCATCTACGACAGCGGCCCGATCATCGTGCTGCATTTCCCCGAACAAACCTATCGCTACCTTAAGCTCACTGCCCTCAAGCCCGACACCTCCAATCACTCTGCAGACAACAGGATGAACATCCTCGGCATCGCGGAGATCGAGATATTATCGGCCAATACCAATGTCGCTCTCGACAAAACGGTAGCGATCAACACCGAACCATTCCCAGGAAGAAACAATTTCGAAGCACTCACCGATGGACGCAATTTCTATGGAGAGCTCATTCCCTTTGACCAATGGATGCGGCAACTCGCCAGACGCCACGACCTCGAAGTCGAACGGCCTAAAATACTCGATGCCATCAACCTTGGTTACGCCCGACAAAAAGCCAACCTTAGGTTGATGGGCTATCTCGCCGCAGCACTCGCTGTAGGCATCATCATTATTTACCTGATCGGACGCATGCGTGCAATGCGTCAGATCGCACTCGTTCGCAAGCGGTTTGCTGCAGACCTACACGACGAACTCGGGGCAAACCTCCATGCCATCGGCCTGCTCAGTGATTTGGCTTTCGATGCCCTCGATGAGAAAGAACGACTCCAACGCATCATTGGAGAAGTACGCACCGTAACCGAGCGCACAAGCGATGCCGTCCGTTATTGTGCAAACTCTCAGGAGGCCCGCGACCCCATGGATAGCCTGTGGGAAGACATGGAACGCATCGCTAAACGAATGATGCATGGTTTGAGCTATGAAATCACGGTCAAGGGCGAGCCCTACCTTCGAAAACTCAAACTCCGCACCCGTCACGATCTATTCCTTTTTTACAAAGAATGCCTCGTCAACATCAGCCGCCATTCTGATGCCACCGCATTCAGCGTGCAGTTAACTGCCGACGCCAAACATATGATGTTATACATTGAGGACAACGGACAAGGTTACAAACCCAACTCTGGCATGAAGGCTCCTCCATCACTCAAGCGCCGCGCCCAACTGATGCGCGCCTCCTTAAACTTAGAAAGCCCCAAAAACGGTGGCACTCGCATTATCCTAAAGCTAAAACACAGGAGCTATCTTTTTATTACCAAATAACTCATGCCAAACCCTATAAAATTAATTATCGTCGAAGATAACCCCGAATATCGCAATGTCTTAAAAATGGCATTCGAGTTGGACAATGTTATTGATTTAATCGGTATTTATGGCTCCGCAGAACAAAGCTTGAGCGCCCTTGAACCGAAGACAAAAAGCAACCTCAATCCCGATGTTCTACTCCTGGACCTCAACTTGCCAAAAATGTCAGGTCTGGAGGTCATCAAGTGGTTCCGCGAATATATTCCGGAAACGCCTATCATTGTCCTCACTCAATCCGACTCAGAAAGTGATGTCGTGACCGCCATTCAAAATGGAGCTACCGGTTATCTCCTCAAATCTGCCACCGTAAAGAAGATTAAAGAGAGCATCGAAACTGTTGCCAACGGCGGTGCACTGCTCGATTCCAAAATCGCCAAATTCATCCTAACTCAAATCCGCGCAGCTCCCGCTGTCGGAAACTCGAAGATTATCCTTACTGACCGTGAGATGGGAGTAATGGAACTGCTGGCTGACGGCCTTGTGAAAAAAGAAATTGCAGAAAAACTTGGAATCCGCTACTTTACTGTTTCCACTCATATTCGTCACATTTACGATAAGCTCAACGTACTGAACGCACCCGCGGCGATCTCCACTGCCTATCAAAAAGGTATTTTGCCCGTTCAAAAGAAGTAGCGCGGAGCTCAGTTACTCCAATCGCACCCGAAAAAATCCTTTTAATTGAGCACCTAGGGTAACTTCCTGTTGCGTGGTCGGCTCAATTCCGCTGATCCCGCTGGCAACCTCGCTCCAGGATGGACTCGTCAAGTCCTCGGTGAAATCAATGGCATAACTTTTGCCCGCCACCGCCTGCCAATTGACGATAAATGCACCCGAACCCAATGCACTGCTTTCAACACGAAACACAGAACCAGCATCGATCGGATCCGTTCCAGCCTCATACTCATCACCGCTTATCTGGCCGTCCCCATCGGCATCCTGCGCGATGGCATCATTGCTGAGCGCTAAGCCGTGAGAGGATAACCAAGTGGTAGTAATACCACGATCCAGAGTACTCACCCCACCACTCCATGCCAAATTTGCAAAGGTGGGGATCGATCCACTCCATTCATTCGTATTCAGATTAAAGGCTTTCCCGGAACCAAAACCGATAAACTTGGCGCTACTCCATGAACTGAGCAGTGTATTGTCCGTGCGCTTGAAGTCTAAAACGGAAAGACTGATGGCGTTAAAGCCGGCAACGACTGGAACCGCCGCATGGTAAGTCGTCTCCGAATTTTCACTCCATCCGTCCACTACGATCTTCACCTGCAAGGTGTTGGTCGCATCGGCGCTCAGATCAAAAGTCAGGAGTGCACCCTCACCTCCACGATAGCTCGGGTGACTGATCTTGCGGGTATAAAACTGCCAAACCGATGTATTGGTCTCGTTAATCAAGAACCAGTCGTGGTACCCGCTTGCTCCGGAGGGATCGTCAATCGCATAACTAATCTCAGCAGTTTCACGAAGCCCATTGGCCACCAGCACTGCCGGATCCAGAGAGTGAATCTGGTGCACATCGGTATCCAGGTCGGCGGGCAGTGAGTAGTCGCTATCGACCCCTGTCGGGTAATAGGTATGCACCTTCGAAGCAACCTTGATCAGATCGGTGGGGTTACTGTAAGCCACGGCCTGAGTAAAGCCAACATCATAGGTGATCACGGCATGCGCTGCCAGCATATCCTCTGCATCGAAAATCGGCAGAGCTGCCTCCCAGTGTGTGCCCTGGTCCACCGCCCCGGCATCCCGCCAGAAACGCGTGCGCGAATCACGGTCCGTGCCGTAGTAGATTTCAACGCTATCAATCGCATACGATGTCGAAGTGTCTGGATAGACTTTAAAGACAGGCACCCCGCCTGTAGTGGTCATTTCCAATTCTGAATCGGAAATACCGGGAAACTCGACATCTCCGATAAGATGGTGACGTAACCAGAGCATTCGCGCTGCCAAGGCCGGATCGGTCAAACGATGATTGAAGTGCGGTTCCGCCACTAGGATGTTGGCCGGTGAGATCTCATTCAATCCCGCCCCGTGAATGGAGAGACTTTTCGTCGCTAAATCAAAGGGCGCATAGAAATCATTGGAAGCATTTAAAAACAGGAGGGGTGCCGATATATAGTGCCAGTATGCTTGGTCCGCCACCGTACTATTGAAGAGTTCTATGTCTTCCGGAACTTCCCCCATGAGCCGCGCTGTGTCAGGCAGGCCCCAGAAATCTTCGTATACATAACCAGTGCCACCACCTCCGGGCGCGAGCACCGTGATACGGGGATCAGTCGAGGACATTACCGTTGTCCGGCCTCCCCGACTCCAACCCATTACCCCAATCTTACTGTCATCCACCTCCGGCAAACTTTGGAGATAAGTAATGGCGCGACGAACGGCATAACCGTTCAAAGTCCAAGTGCTGTTGAGCGGATGCGGAAAATCGTACAGCGTTTGCCCATCGCTATAAACTTTCGGATTAATGAACTCATAGAAAATGGCCTCGGTAACGGGATACTCCAGCGGATTATCAATGGTGTTTTCCCGCCTGAATCCGGCGGGTAACCCATCCCAATTTGTATTGGGGTGTAATTGCCCTTCCGGTGAGGCCGGTTCGTTGGGGTTGCGGTTTTCGAGGTGGTACCCCCCCCAGTTGATGCTCAGCGCGGCATAGCCCTGTTCGGCCAGGTACTTGGCGTAGTGGCTGTCGGCATTTTGTCCCCCGCCATGATTCTGAACCAAGCCCGGCAGGTTTGTCCCGCCGGTAGGACGGGCGTAGTAGCCCGCGATAACCGGCGTGGCGCTGTTCTGTGTGCCCGTTAGCGTGCCAAGCTCATAGGTTATGCGCGAAATCGTGATGGTGTCTCCCGAGCCATTGCTGTGCGCCTCCGTCCAAGTGGTGTGGGTGCCAGCGTTTAGGGGATCATTTTCGATCCTGTTCTGCAGGGAGCCCCACAGATCGCCAACATTTTGTGGCACCGGCACAATCGAAACCGTTGCGATGTTGGAGTCGTCCACCCCGTCGTTGGCTTTGAAGGTAAAACTATCCGTCTCAAAGCTTGAACCGGTATAGGTGTAAATAAGATTGGGTGCGCTCCCTGAGAGGGTACCTGCACTCGGCCCAGAAACCACCGTGTAGGTCAGCGGATCACTCTCGCTATCGGTCGCGCTTAGAGTGATTGTGACCGGATCACTGCCATCCGCCGCATAGGAAAGATTCGAAGCCACCGGAGCATCGTTACCCGGAGGATCAACCAAAAGAATGACCTTTGAGCTGGCGGTATCAAAGGAGAGCGTACCGGACAATCCGGTGTCACCGGCAGTGAGGTTCACCGTCGGATTAAAGCTGCCGCCGAAGTCACCCGTATGCGAAGCAAAGTCCATCAGGACAATGCTCAGCCCATTGCTCGTATCGTAGGCGGACACATCGATGTTGAAGGTCACATCACTCCAGTCTTCATCAGTCCCCTGATACTGAACACCTGGAGTGAGCGTCGTGAAGCCCGTACTTGAGAAGGTGAGTCCGTAGGTCGTGGTGAGTCGGTGTTGTATACTATTCGGCGTAAAGGTCGCACCATCCTCAAAATTCAAGATGCCACTTTGCAAATCGATATAGGCCCCACTAATGCCGCTGCCCGAAGAAAAATTGAAAGTCATCGCGCCATATAAACGTGCCGCAGCCACCGTGTTGACGATCTGCGAATTGCCCGAAACATTCACGGTAACTCCGGCTGGCAAAGTCCAATCGTTACCCGGCATATCAACTGTATCGCCGTTCGAAATCTCAACGATTTGGTTCGTAGTGGGAAGCGTATCCCCGCTCCAATTGGCCGCAGTCGTCCACAAGTTGTCGGCACCACCGCCGTCCCAAATGACATCCGCGGTGGCAGCATTCACATCGTAGAGCGCCGTGTAGGTAGCATCGGCAGTGGCCGCAAGAATCGTCGGCCAGCCGGTAAAGGTACGGGTTGCCGTGTCAACTCCCGCCGGTGGCGTGGCTACCTCGCCTCCATCAACCGTCTGCGTGGTTTCGGTATCATCGACATTGATAAAAGTAATGGTGTAAGTGGTCGTTACTGCCTCCGAATCAAAGGTATAGATCACTTTGGAACTGGCGGTATCAAAAGACAGCGTACCGGACAATCCTGAGTCACCGGCAGTGAGGTTCACCGTCGGATTGAAGGTTCCGCCATAGGCAGAGTCATGGCCTGAGTAGTCGATTAGTTCGACGGTGGTTCCATTTGAAACCTCATAGTTTGAAACATCCAGATTAAATGTAACGTCACCCCAGTCTTCATCAGTCCCCTGACGCAAAATACCTGGAGTGAGCGTTGTGAAGCCCGTACTTGACAAGGTGAGTCCGTAGATCGTAGTGAGTCGGTGTTGTATACTATTCGGCGTAAAGGTCGCACCATCCTCAAAATTCAAGATGCCATTTTGCAAATCGATATAGGCTCCGCTCATTCCGCTGCCCGAAGAAAAATTGAAAGTCATCCCGCCATAGAGACGCGCTGCGGCGATGTTATTAACAATCTGGGAATTGCCGGAAACATTGATCGTCACACCGGTTGGCAGGTCCCAGTAGTTCCCCGGAATGTCGACCGTGTCACCATTAGCGATGGCAACGGTGTCTCCATCGACCGGGAGTGTGTTACCGCTCCAATTGGAAGCAGTCGTCCACAAATTGTCGGTACCACCGCCGTCCCAGGTCACATCCGCGGTGACAGGACTTGTGACGCTTCCTGCGTTGGCATTCAAAGCGCTATAAATCCCATCAGCTATGAGCTGTTCCCCAGTACCGTTCGGGTGCACGCCATCATAAAATACATCGGCAGTGTTATTAAAGGTTGTCGCAAGGTCAAGATAGGTGACCGTAGAACTCGCGGTGCTTTCTGCGGTTGCGAGTGATTCCAGAAGGTTATTGATATCCGTAAAATGATCGATTTGTGTAACTGGCACAGTATAATTGCCTGAGCCGTCGATCGTAAAACGAGGCAGGATGGACACGAGTAGGACACTAATATTCGGGTTACCGTTGCTCCCGCTATCACCCTGCAGGGTATCCACAATCGTCTTGATCCGGTCGCGAACTGTTTCCGCAGTAACGGAGGGGTCATGGAAAATATCATTTCCTCCCAGAAAGACCACGGCGGTATCGGGTGTTTCACTCTGGTTCTTCAGCGTACTCAGGCTCCCGGGCAGCGAGCTTGCGAGATGAACTGCACCCAGTCCCCAGTAGGCTTCGTGACGATTGACGAAAGATTCGCCTTCATAGTCCGGATAGACCGAAACGGCCTCTGAATCACTTGGATCATAGTTGTAAGTGCTCGTGCCAACGAATTCATGACTGGCGTTGTTATCGACGAGCTGCTTCCAGAAAGCGTAGCGCCAGGACCAATTCCCGTCGCCGGCAGGGCGTGTCGCCGAACCTTCCGTAATAGAATCCCCGACACAGAGGATCTTGCCGAAATCCTTCATGAAGGTATCAATAAAAAGTTGGGCATTGGCCTGCCCTACTGCGTAATGATCGTAGCCATGGATGTCCTCGGAGTTGGTGCGATATGGCGCGACCTGTGTATCGAACAAAACACCGCGTGAGTCCGCATTGGTGATGTTGGTCAGGGTCGTATTGATACGCGTGCCGGAGTTGCCCACCGTGTTCATGACGAAATTAAAATCACTGCTGCCCAGATCCGCAGCCAGCTGAGTCAAGATGCCATTCCAGCGGGCCGTATAGACGACCTCCGAGGTGTTGGATTGTCCCGCCGCTTCCCCATCGCTCTCGCCCTGAAACCAGAATACCCCACGAAAGCGAGGCGTGTCGCCATTGGCGATGATCTCATTGATCTTAGTCTCCAATTTACCCGTGCCGTTGTTTTCGGTGTCGAAGAATTGCGTGTCATACAGCCAGACGGGCCCGCTGTCATCGTACCACGCCGCAATGGCCTGCCCCGGTTGCCCATCAATGACCACAACCGGATTTGAAAAAAGACCGGAAGCAACAAGCGCGTCTTGCACACCATGACCAAACTGGTATGTGCCCGTAACGACCTCGCCATCACGATTGACAGGCCAATAGGCATTCGACTGACCCGTGGCGATAAAGACGTCCACGTACGCGCCCTGCAGGAGCGTCTGGAGCCCGAGTAAAAGTGAAAGAGCTGCCGTAAATGTGATTTTTTTCATCTATTTACTTTCAGTGAGGAGATAAATTTACGCGTAAGTGCCTCTGGTGGATGACTCCGAATCTGTCAAAATCAGCGTTTCAAATACGCTTCCGCCCAGTTCGCGTGGTCGCCGCCGTTGTTCCCGTCCGAAGCTTCAACGATCAAGGTCAGCTTGCGCGCACCTGCCACCGGTAAGACCAACCGCTCAGCATTTTTAATACTGCCCCGCCTCATCGCACCGGAGCGGTAAACTTCCTTATCATCCAAACGAATGATCATTTCCAACTGACCGTGGTGTGCATCATCCGGACCTGGTATCACACAGAAGGTCGAAAATTGACCGTCGAGGTTGAAGCTCAGATTGGAATCGGCATGCACTCCTATACCGCGGGGATACTCCACCCCGGCAATACGGATCCGCTCGCCACTCACCGATTTATCCTGCATCACCCGCCAAAAGCTGTCCACGACCTCTGCCATCTCAGCGGTCAGGTACAGCTTGCCGTCTATCAATCCCGACTCAGTAGCCTTTTCTACCCTTGAGTGCCCCGACCATTCAAAATCAGCAAAAATAATTTGTGTGATATCCGAACCCGGCGCTGGCTTTATCGCCATACTTTGTGTCCCCGACCATGCGGTCATCCCTAGTTTGCTATGCCTATGGATCAGGCTTGATGCTGGAAGCTGCATAATCTGCCAGTCATCGGAGGCTGTGATTTCGAGACGCTGTGCATACTGCCCATTGACCTCCAAAATGACTGACTGCGGCTGAGTGCAGTAAAACTTGAAACGCAAGTCCGCACCCTGCGGAGCCTTCCATTTGGGGTCATTGAACTGTTCGTTCCGAGTTCCCCGATGTTGATTCAGAATGCGAAAGCCCTTAATACCGCCGACCCCTTCTGCGGGAGCAACATTGCTCCAAAGACCGGTGCCTTCCGAGAGCTGATTGGACAGCTTGTCCGTCGCCTTGGCATCCCCCAACCCCGATGGAATGGCTGCTTCAAAGTCAGAGGAAACCACGATACCGCCTTCGTAATGGATGTTGGCAAATCCAAAAACATAATCATCTACATTCAAGACCGGTAATTCTGCTGACCAGACATCCCCTTGCTTCTGTGCCTTGGCATCCCGCCAGGCCCGGGCAAAGCTCACCGCACCCTGTTGTGCGTAGTGTATCTCCAACGATTCAATTTTATCTGGAGCATCCGGTCGGATCCAGAATTCCGGTATTCCTTCGCGGTTCAGGGACAGACCCGATTGTGCTCGCTTCGGCCAGAAAATATCGCGGCCCACAACATGCCGCTCCAACCAGAGTTTACAATCATCTCCCAGTTTCTCGGTATTGTGATGCCCCCGCGCCTGTATCGCAAAGTCCCAGGGCACTTCGGATTGAAACATCTTGAAAGTCTCGGCACCACGCTCATGTCCACCGTGGTGATCATTGGAACCATTCAACCACAGACTGGCGGCGCGAATATGCGGCGCGTGCGCCTGCGGTGCGATAGCAGAGAGGTAGAGTTGTTCACCCGCGCTCATCGGCGGCGCCTGGTATGGATTGTTGTACATCCATACCTGTTGACTCCGATAGTATTCATTCCAGCCGATACCAAAGTAGGCCACCACCGCCTTGACGCGCTCATCCATCGCGAGATTCCACATGATCGTGCCCCCATAGGAGTAGCCTTTGGCTCCAATACGCTCTGCATCGACTTCTTTCTGGCTGAGTAGATAACTCAGCACCCGGCGCTGAATCGCATACCAGAGGTAGTCGGAAGTCTGTTTGTAGTCCGTAATCGACTCACGATTCGGACCATGCGACCAAATGGGCGGGCCGACTGACTTGTCCATGTTGCCATGCCTTAAAGACTCCGGGTAACGCGTGTAGTCCACGCGATCCCCTGCCTTTCCGCAGTAATCGTGCGCCATAACTGCCCAACCCGTTTCAACATAATCCTTTGAAATATTTGGCCGCGACATCCAGCCATGCACGTCCATTAATCCGGGAGCCTTGATAGCACCCTCCTTCACCGCGTATTTACAGAATACCCGGATTTCCTTTCCAAGTACATAGGCGCTGATGTAGCTGTCGCGATAATAAATACCACTACGCCGCTCTTCCCTAACAATTTCCTCCCGGTATTCACCCGCATCCGGATCATACGCCGCCCAGATTTCCGGAGGCGTCGGCAGTGCTTCCATCGCCAATAATTCCCGCACCTTCGGTTGAATGGCCGCCAACCAAATTTCGTAGCCCTCGCGATTTGGGTGCAGCAAGTCCGGCATAACCGCCTCCGGCAAACGACCGGCTCCATCGAAGAATGCCTCGTTAATATCCAGATGAAAGACAAAGCGTCCGTCTGCCAACCTCGGTAGCTGCGCGTTGATTGACTCATTCAAGCGGCGCAGGGGATCTTCTGCAGTCTCACCCCGCGGAAAGATGGAGAGCAGGAGCACTTTTGTTTCCGGCAATTGTTTGCGTAGCTCCTCCACAATCAAACGAATGCCACCAAATGTCACCTCATAAGGATCTCGTCGGTGTCCGGTATTGTTTGTACCGATCATCAGCACAACCACCTTCGGCGAGAGTCCCGCGATTTCCCCATTTTGAAGGCGCCAGAGCACATTCTCCGTCCGGTCAGCACTGTAGCCGAGGTTCAGATGCTTCATCCCTGGGAAGCTGCGTTCAACCAAACCCGGCGCCCGATCATCCATAAAGTGCGTTATGGAATCACCAATAAAAACCAAGTCGATTTCATCCGCACTGGTGGCGATCTCCTGCAACTTTTGTTGGTGCCGCTCCATCCACCAGTCGTCCCGTGCTTGCGCCTTGGTCGTGGCAAATTCCGCCGACAGGCTTTGAAGCAAAACCATTGTGCTAAGCGCCGACAGGACTAAAATAGGGGTAAATTTTTTCATGACGTAAAAAAGCTATCGAATCGGCTCATCTTCCATCAGCGCACTCAGCATTGGCTCCATCGCAGCGGCCCAAACGGCATAGCCTTCCGTATTGGGATGCAAAAGATCAGGCATGAGCTCGCGCGGCAAATTTCCTTCTGAGTCAAGGAAGTGCTGGTTGATATCCAAATGCGTCACCATGGGATCCGCCTCAGCCAGTGCTGGCAGGCGGGCATTAATCTGCCCATTGATTTTTCGCCAAGGATCCTCCGGCCCCGCTCCCCGGGGGAAAATCGACAAGAGCAGCACGTTCGCATTTGGCAAGTGAAAGCGTATGGTGCGCAGATTACTGGCAATTCCAGCGAGAGTGTCCGCCGGGGCATCTTTGGCAGCCTGCGTGTTGTTAGTCCCAATCATCAAAACCACCAGCTTTGGATTCAGACCTCTAACCTCGCCGTTTTGAAGACGCCAATTGACCCACTCGGTACGATCCCCGCCAAAGCCCAGATTCAAGGCTTTGCGATGACCGTAATAACGCTCCCACACCGATTTTCCAAACTCCCCTTCCCGCTCCCAGAAATGTGTAATGGAATCACCTACAAAAACCAATTGGTAATCTTCCTCGGCCACTTCACGCAGCTTTTGTTCATGACGTGGCCCACCACGATGGACGGACTGTACGGCGCGATGCGGATTCGCAGGCAGCGGTGCTTCCCCCAGCGCCTCACTCACATACGGCTCAAGCGCGGCCCACCACAGCTGATAGCCTTGATTGCTCAAATGCAGTAAATCCTTGTAATACAAGTCCGCATTCAACTCTCTCGCTTCGGAGTAGAACTGCTCATTGATATCCACGTGCTCAACCTGAGCTCGATCGTCGAAGCGCTTCAGCTCAAGGTTCACAGCCTCCAAAGTCGTCTGCTCTTTGCCAGCTTTACGCGGGAAGACTGAGAACAGAACAACCTGCGCCTCCGGCACACGGGTTTCCAGTTGATCCAGAATCGCTTCAACTCCAGCCACAATTGCTTCAGCGCTCTGATTCCGGGAATTATTGGTGCCGATCATCAAGGAGACCAATTTCGGCTGCACCCCATCCAATTCTCCGTTGCGCAAACGCCAGAGCACATGCTCGGTGCCATCGCCCCCGAAGCCGAGGTTCAGCACCTTACGGTTACCAAAGTAGTAACCATAGGACGCATCGCGCTCGCCATATTGGGTGATCGAGTCACCGATTAAAACGATATCGTAGTCGTCGCCCTGCTGCACCTCCGCAAGCTTCTCGATATGGCGCTGATGCCACCATTCCGAAGGCCGCTGAGGCTCCATCGCCGTCGGCAGCTGAATTGCATTGAGCGAACTCAAGCAGAGTGCACCGACGCAGGCATACTGTGCATACGATGACGCAAAGTCTATTAAGCACCTGTAAGCATTCAGGGACATTTTCATAAGAGGTAGAATTTACACGAAATCACACGGAAAGCATATCGCTCATACGTGCTATAGTTGAGATCTAGGAATCCAAAGGCAAAAAGTCCGGCACGTGAAACATGCCTGATTCTTGAGTCCATTCATTATTCAACGACGACTTCAGGATGCCATCGCCGTTAACATCGCATCATAGAATATCCGCTGGAGCGCTCTCTGATGACGGCGCATTAGCCAAACGCAGCAGGATGCTTTGACTGGTCCCCCATTGGCGACCAGTCAAGTTGATACACCAAATCTTCTCACTGGGGCTTCCACATTGACGACTTTAGCTAAGATGATAATTCAGAGCTTGGAATGCAAACAAGCGCCGACGAAGACAGCGTGCAGCTAAATTGGTGCCTTCATTAGGGTTGTTAACAGCCACTGGTCCGACCTCACACAGAATAATCACAAAAACTACACAGCAAATGATATGTAGATAGCGAAAACAACGACTAAGAGAATTACACCAGCTACTTTGGCGCCCTTCCACGGAGTCATGTCAATCGGAGTGCTCGTCTCCAAGACCCAAGCTTCCTCACGCGGCTTGATTGCTCCCCACAGAAGCATAATACCAACTAGGAGCGCGAAGACAAAACCGAGGAAGTGAAAATTATAGACAAAGATCTTATCCACGGCGGCATCCATGCCCGGCACGAAGTATTTGAGTGCAAGCAAGATCAAGCCAACCAGTAATGCTGTAAAAGCAGCCTTACTCGGAACACGTGAATGTAGCATGCCAACAACCACGACCGAGAAGATCGGGATAAAGTAGATGCCATTCATCTTCTGCAAGTAGCCAAAAATACTATCCTGACCAGCTAGTAGCGGCGCAACAAACATTGCAGCGATAGCAATAATCACGACAAAGATCTTGGCTGCTCGAACCGCAGATTCTTCACTGCCATTCGGATTTATGGCATGCTTGTATAATCCAATCGTGAAAAGTGCAGAGGTGCTATTCAATGCAGCATTAAATGAACTGAGGATCGCTCCAACCATGACTGCAGCAAAGAAGCCCGTCAATTGAGGAGGTAAAACCTCACGAACCAGTGTACCATAGGCTTTGTCATTAGAGATGCCATCTGCAGCAAATAAGTGGAATGCGATAATACCCGGCAAAACAAGGTATATCGGGCCCAAAAGCTTCAATGCACCAGTCAGCAGAACACCCTTTTGCCCCTCTGCCAGGCTGCTAGCACCGAATGTTCTTTGGATAATCTGTTGATTCGTGCACCAGTAAAAAAGATTCAACAAAGCGACACCGGTAAACAAGGTGCTGAAAGGCACACTTGTATCGCTCGTTCCGATCGAATTTAGGCGTTCTGGGTTCGCCTCTTTTAAGACGCTCCAACCCTGAAGAATGCCCTGCCCATCGCTCACTCGATCGAGAGCAAACCAAGCGATCATAAAACCACCAATCAGCAACCCGATACCGTTAATGGTATCGAGAACAGCCAACGTTTTCAAACCACCAAAGCGAGTGTAGATACCACCCATGATACCAATCATAAAGACCGTCAGCCAAAGAATCACAGTATCCGGCGAATGCGTCGCTCCTAGGAACTGAACAGGCTCCGTAATGCCTGTAAGCTGCTTGAGGTCGAGCATCTCTGAAAGCCCAACAGCGCCACTGTAAAGAATGATCGGAATCAACAAGAAGGCATACGCGAGAAGAAAAACCATATTGGTCAACGACTGCGTGCGCTTATCAAAACGGTTCTCCAAAAACTGAGGAACTGTAGTAATCCCAGCGCGAAGAAATTTCGGCAGAAAGAACAATGCCATGAGCACTAGGGCGACAACAGCAACGACTTCCCAAGCCATGACCGCCAGACCATCTTTAAACGCAGCACCATTGAGACCGACCATCTGCTCTGTCGAGAGATTCGTAAGAAGCAGAGAGCCAGCAATGACGGGGAAGGTAAGGGAGCGGCCACCAAGAAAAAATCCAGTCGATGAATTCTTCTCAGAATTTCGCGTGATGAAATACGTTAGTGTCGCCGCAAACAGCGTAAAACCAAAAAATGAAAGTATTACCATACGAACTCGGAGTTATATGTGACTATTAAAGTGAGCAGGTTACACATTAGAACGCCAACTTAGAGATCAAACGTAAGAGCAGACACCATTAAAGAAGAAGTTAATCAGTTCAGTACTTTTGCGGCTTACTTAACTGCAAGCGTAATGGACTGCTCAGTGCCCCACTGTCGACCAATCAGGTTAACCTTCCAGAGGTTATCGCCGAGGTTTACAACGGAAGCGATTTCACAATTTTCTGCTGTAACTGCTTCAAGCGCAGCCTTGCTGTAGAAGGTAAGGCTACCCTCCTGCGCGCCAGCATCAGTGAGTTCGACCTTAAGCACACTGGAACTGGTACCGATATCTTTAATTTCGGTCGCACCCATCGCAAGATGCAGATTGGAACCAACCAGAACTGGGATGTCAGCTTGCGCGGCAACCATTGGAGTGAAGCGAAGCAGACGGGAGTCAAGACCAGGAAGCGCTTCAGTTGTGTAGTAATCCTTGGCATAACCAACGACCTTGTTTTCCCAGTAGTCGAAGACTGCACAGGTTACGCCAGCCGGGAGGCCGGCCTCAGCGAAGTCGATGGACACTGCTGCTACGTATTCTGGATCGCTGCCCTTTTCGTTGCGGTGGTCCTTCTCTGCATGGCGCGGGTTATAGAGGTTATAGACTGCGAAATCACCATAAGTGCGTTGTGCCGCGAAGCCAAAGACTTCGTTGTAAGGCGACTTACCGAGCGTCAACAGACGTGTGGTCTCAGTGTGGGCCGGACGTAAGATCTCGAAGTTGCGCCACATGTCCTTCTCCTCGAGCGCGCCAATCGCGTCGAGCGCGTCGATCGGGTCACTGATCATAGACGTGCCACCAACGAGACCGACTGAATTATGCCATGTTTTCCACATGCCCTCGCCCTGAGGCGTGCCACCGAGTGAGCGCGGATTGCCGTCGACCTTGGTGCCCGTTGGGCTCACGTAAGCGACATCCGGGTCATTTTGCCACCAGACATTGTCGTAGATTTGGAAGCGCAACACCGACTTCAGGCACTTATTAAAGTGAGCCGGGTGTGAGTCCGGACCGACGCGGGCCGCGTCAATAAAACCAATCACACCACGAGTGGGTGAACCGAGGCAGGACAGGATGTAGATGTCTTCGCCAGCGGCATCACGATACAGTGTATAGAGATCACGGAAGACTTGAAGGCGTGTCTTGGTCTGGTCGACGAAACGATTACCGATACCATTGAAGTCGATCTTAATGTAACCGAAGCCACGCTCACGCGCATCGGTAATGATGTTGTGCAGATACTTCTTGGTCGCAGGGTGATCGGGGTTCACCCACTTCGCACCTGCAGGGTGGAACGGATTCGCGTTCATGAAACTCGCGATCCCCTTGGCATTGGTCTGAATCGCATCCGGATTCTCATCGATCCATGGGTGCTCCGGGTTGATCATCAGCGGCGCAAACCAAACACCTGGAATGTTACCCGACTCACGGACGCGCTCAGCAACCGCAGCCATCCCCATCGGAAACTTCTCATTGGCGCTCCAGTCACCGTCCATCTTCTGGTAGCCATCGTCAATCTGAACGATGCCCTTACCAAATGTGTTTGGGTTGGCTTCAATTGTATCCGTTACATTGAGCACATGCTCAGCATCAATCTTGGTAGTCGTATCATACCAGCTGCACCAACCGTAGACTGGACCGCGATGCAAGCGCGCACCATGCGTCGCCGCCACCCAGCGTGTCCAAATATTCGTCGCAGTTGTGGTCGGCTCAAAGCAGAAGATCATCTCCTCACTGCGACGGCTCTCACCAGCAGAAACGAGCACACCATCCATGGCCACTGATGCGACGAACTCCTGGTTGTTAAACTGCACATTGGTGTAAGCTTCCGCAGGACCGACAGGACCGACCAGGAAGCCGTCACCGTTCGAGCCCTTGAATAAGGCAGCTTCATTCAGGCGCCTCTCTGCCAGATCATAAGTCACTGCGTCTAAATCCTGCATCAGCGGAGTGATCAACCACTCGGACGGCTCAGCGACATTGAGCGCCCCGCCCTGCCCCTTACGGGCATCGAAGAGATCGAAGTCATGCAGGCGAATGTCTGCGTCACTACGATTATGAATCACCGCTTGCACCGTAAACGCGTTCACGTCATGCAATGTCTTAATCTTCAGCGTATACTCAAATGGAAAGTCGGCACGACCATACGTGGCCTGCAGCAGATCTGCATTACCAAAAGGCGTGGCAACCGTGCTTTCGCGAACAGCACCAATCAGCTGCGTGCCCTGAGTGCCAATGCGATGACGCTTACCATCAATAGAAAACACCGCAGACGAGGCACCCGTGAATTCAGCAATACCCGAAGCCTCAGCGACGACCGTAGAGCTATTATCGGCGAAACTGACATCATCCAAGCTCGCCGCAAATAAGAACGATTGTAGGCCAGCGCCTAGCAATCCAATGGTTAATAGTTTGGTGGTTTTCATATTTTTACGTTTTAAGTAATTAGAATTAAATTCGTTAAGCTCGCATTGAGCAGACAGGAGAGAAACGGAACTGGGTGGTCATTACTAAAGGTAGATTCTAACACAGGTCATTCTCGAATAGTATCGGTCAAACGTGCGATGCTCACTGGTCATTTAGCTATTTACAGCAGTTTTTAGGAATACTTCAAAGCAATAATGTTAACACTATCATTTATTTTCAACAATCAACCATCCTAGATTATTACTCGATGCAGGTCTCTGACCTCCCCGCTTCCCGCGCCGCTTTTCAAGCGATGCAGGACACAGTCGCCTTCCAGACTTCGCAGGGCACGCTGCCCTCTGCTACTCCCCCTCAACTGCGGAGCACGAAGTGCCCTCGACAAACTTCGGCTCACTAAGGATTGTCTTCGCCTTAGGTCGACGCTTCCACGGCCCCTTCTCGATGCGCTCAAGTAATAATTTTGCAGCCTTCTGACCGATCGCATACGGCTGCTGGTCAAAGGTCGAAATTGCGACGCGGGGATCTCTCAAATTCAATGCCCCAAATCCGATCACCTTCACTTCCTCTGGGACCTTCAACTTTAAGCGCTGGCAGCTATGCCAAGCGCTTATCGCCAAGCGATCGGCAATGGCGAAGACACCATCAAACTGCCCCTGGTACCGCTCAAGTTCCCGATCAATTAAGTCGGCATTGTGCATAAAATTCGGGGTAATTATGTCAGCTTCCAACTTCAACTTAAATGCCTTCAAGCCCGCTTTAAACCCTTCAGCACGTAAGCGACTGGTACTCACGAGGTCGCCCGTAGAAATCAACACTGCGCACTTGCAGCCATTATTTGCCAACACACGCGCTGCCTCATAACCACCTGCGAAGTCATCGGTCCCCACAAAATCCGTGCTAAAGTGCGTCGTATTTCGATCGACTAGTACCAATGGAATCTTACGATCCACCACCTCTTTGAAATACAAAGGACTGGCCTCCTCATTAACCGGCAACAAGAGAATGCCATCCACACGACTCTCTAAAAGTCGATTAATAATCTTTCCCTGCTCGGCAAATGCTTTCTTCCCAAGATTACCATGCACCAAATCGAGCGCCATGATCATATCCTTTTCATGGAAGAAATCATAGGCACCTTCAAGGATCGACGGCGCGATCGCATGCCCCGCAGGCATAACGAAGCTGACGATCCCACTACGGCCGCTCTGCATCCCACGCACTAAGCGATTCGACTTGTAGCCGAGACGCTTCGCTATAGCTTGAATACGCTGGTAGGTGGCTTCTGATACATTGGATTCATTGCGAAGCACTCGGGAAACTGTCATCATCGACACCCCAGCCTCCTCGGCAATTCGCTTCATACTAACTGAGCCTGATCTACTCATGTTACATTAATAATTGCTCTCAATGTTAGCAATAAACAAGCTAATTCTTGCCAGTCATCAATCATCTCATGATTGACGCCTTTTATTCATTGCTTGCTCTATCTTAATTCAAGGTGGCAACTGGGCCAACTTGTCGGTTTGAGCTCCACGGAAGCGTGCAGATATTTCTTACGATTACTCGTATCCTTTAATCCCTACTGCACGCACGGCAATGCCAAGGCGGAGTATGGATGCTTCTCTTTCGTGCGTTTGACTTCGTCGATTTCCGGATGGCTGATGAGGAAGTTGTTCTCATCGATCAGATTAATAAAATAATGGGTGGTTCCTTTGGGCAGTTGGGCACTCACTTTCTCGCCAGACATTAGTTGTGCCGGTTGACGAAACCACTCTTCAAACGGCTCGCCACCATTAAGGCTATAAATCAAGTTCGCACCGACCAGTTTGGCGCCATTCCCACGATAACTGACGACGACCTCGTTGCCATATTGCTGCGCAGACAGCACTTCACAGACAGCGTCCTGGTGGGGCAGCGGATCACTAGATTTGGGATTCCAATACGGGTAGCTCGCTTCCATTTCAGTCAACAGGCTAGTTAACTTCTGGTTCATCATCCGAGCTTTCTCGGGCATCGCAGCGGCGAGGTTATACGCCTCTTCGATATCCACACGTACTTGCTCACCACCCTCTGAATCATACAGACGATAGAGTTCCAGCTCAGAGACATCTGGCGCTAAATGCTTATAGTTACGCACCAACTTGTAATCCCCGATACGGATCGAGCTTTCCAAGGCCGCACTATTGGGAAAGTGCCACAGCATGGTATCACGCACTGCCCCCTCCGCGGTGCGAATCAAAGCGGCATCCTGAGGATTTTCGAGCAAGAGCGGAGCAATATCCAGCCCATCAAAGCGCTTGCCTTCGGGTACTGGAGCGCCCGCCAATGAGAGAATCGTAGGATAGAAATCGAGCCCATTGACCATGGCATCCGTCTGCACATTACCCTCGATTCCCGGGCCGGTGATGATCAACGGCACACGCGTGCCCCCCTCCATTAATGAGATCTTCCCTTTGGACAGTGGCGTGTTATCCGTATATATTTCCTCTCGGGTCCCGCGCATTCCGCCATTGTCGGAAGTGAAAATAACATAGGTATTTTCGACCAGCTTATGCCCCGGCCAGCGTGGATCCTCGGTCGTTTCCAAATACTCAAAAAGGCCGCCGAGATAATAATCCAACTGCTCCACCATTGCACAATAGAATGGATTCGTCTGCCCATCCAGCTTCCAAGTCTCGGCATGCTCTGCCGTCAAAGTCACCCCTAGCTTGGCCTCATATTTACGCAGCAGTGCTTCGCTGCGCATCACCAACGGCGCGTGCACCAACCAAGTCGCATAATACAAAAAGAAGGGTTCATCGTTATTTTCTTTGAGGAAGGTCATCGCATCCGCATGCGTCTGATCAAATGGGAAGCCATTGGCATCCAAACGATACGAATCATTCATCGCATCGGTAGCAAATCCCGTCAGCCGATCGGGCTGCATCCGCCCCTGCACCCCACGACTGTGGCGCGTGTAATCAAAGCCCTGATCCTCCGGCTGTGGATAAGCGTGGTGACCCATCGCCACATGCCATTTGCCGCTATGACCAGTCGTGTAACCATCCGCTTTGAGCGCTTCGGCAATCGTCACCGTTTCCACGGGCATGCGGGCGCTATACCAAGGCGATAGCATCGGCCAACGAGTCGGATGATGTGGACGCGGCGGCTTGCCCCCCATGACATGCGTCATCTGCGCACGGGCCGGATGATCCCCACTGAGGATGGCCGCACGTGAGGGCGCGCAGGTTGGTGCCGGTGAATAGGCCTGCCAAAAGAGCACGCCTTTCTTGGCGAGTGCATCCAGATTCGGCGTCTCCATTGGCGAGGGTTCGTCGATGTCATAGCACTTCACATCCTGCCAACCAAGATCATCGGTCAGGATCAAAATAATATTTGGTTTCGAGGGCCTCACCACAGGCGGCTTTTCAGGTCGCTCGGAGGCGGCCGTGGCAAGCGTAACGGGCAATACACACAGCACTGAGAGTAAGGCACTCAGCGGTGCAAATTTCAGACGATTCATCATTTGATTTCACAGTCATCCCATAAGGCCTCTCGCGGATAGTCAAGCCTGAGGATTGAAGCGGGTTGGATTGGGGTGTAATTAAATGTGCGGGGTAATTCATGCGACTTCTTTTAGGTCTTCCCAGTATTGATTCCATAGTTTGTTCGCGCGTAAGGCTCTGGCTTTTGCAAAGTCTTCTGCCGTCTCAATGTTCCAAC
>Ga0209504_1000982_pt1 | contig 23188 bp, 43 predicted proteins | sample COGITO_mtgs_1005_FD_184791 | JGI IMG/M metagenome (GOLD analysis project Ga0209504, IMG submission 184791) | Pelagic marine microbial communities from North Sea - COGITO_mtgs_100511 (SPAdes) (version 2) | ecosystem: Environmental > Aquatic > Marine > Epipelagic ...
ATCGTTTTCACAAACCGTCCCCCCCCCTCAATAAATATGTGTTGGAACATATATGTAGGAACATCTAATGTATCAACATTGAATGTCTGAACATATATGTAGGAACATCTATTGTATCAACATTGAATGTCTGAACCATTAGAAACCGGTATGACCGGTATTCCTATTACCCTACTAACTTGGTAGACTAACTAGAGTAATTGCTGCAACAAAAGTCTACTTATCTTATAGACTAAAGGGGAAGATAATAACACCATATACAATGTTCACATATATAGGTTATAACCTATGTACGTTATAATTAAATTACCTACATTAAAATTTATTAAGCTGATCCTCAGTAACTTAACTATAATCTCATATATTTTTTTGCGCCCTGTGTCGGGTGTATTATTTGTTTTCTATATATTTGTTCCATCTTAATCATTAAACCATTTAATCAATTAGTTATGAAAGTTTCAAAAAGTTACACTAAAGTTTTAAGCACAATTGAAACGCTTAATTCAAAGGAAGGCAAGACAAGTTTCGATTTCGTTCGATTGGCAAATGCTGAATACAAAGTTGAAAGTAGGACGGCATCTAATATCTATAAGGTAGTGTCAGCATCTGAGCACATTGGTAGTATTTTAGGTAAAAGTCCAATGCCGACCTTTAAGCAATTTGTTGCAAAACTGAAGGACAAACCAATGTATTCAGTTTATGACGGCTTTATGACAATGCGTAAATTCAATAGTGCTGAAGCGCAAATTAATAAGGCAGTGCGCCAAAATAAAAAGACGGCTGCAAAATAATTTCTTAGCCCTATCGCGTGATATCGGATGGTTCGCAGCCATCATAGGGCACAATTTCCTAGCGTAAAATTCACCTAGCTAGGTAGGTATTCAATGGGCTCAATGCCTTAGAGACTTAGCGAAATGCTGAAGGTCTCAATACTGAAGGTGAGTTCTTTGACATCTTTTTCTGAAATAAAGTACTAGTAGCATTGGTAACGCTTTGCGGACGTACTTACAATACCTAACAAGTATTGGTTTGGTTACGACATAAAATTGACGTGTAGCGAATCAGTCGCGAAACGTTTATATACCATGTAATGTCGCATGGACTGCTACACGCTGATGAGACAAGCTGCGTGCGCTTACTAGTGGGTAACTGATACCAATGGCAGAACTATATATATATTTCCTTTTATGTATAGTTAGGTTTAAAGATTAGTATATCTGTATATAGATATATGACAAGGATATTTGCGGGGGTTGAATGTGATGATATCATATTGCAACTAGCTTTCGATGCTACCCCGTGAACTAAACTAATTTAATCTAAATCGAAATGAACACACACGTCAAATTATCAATCGCAAGCGAATTAAACAAAATGTTAAATTCAGCAAAATTAAATCTTGAAATCTACGATAAGCATTTAGACAAATGGACAAGATGTGAAATCTTAGATGGTATCAAGTTTTACGAATCTAAATTATCAGAACTTGATCCAATCAATGAATCGCCAGCAGGTGCAGATTGGGAATATTTCTGCTCTGTTAACTATTAAAATCAATTAAATTATGCTGACGCAAGTAACTATGATCTATACGCAACTAAATGGTTTAATAAAAATCATAAGGTTGGACTAGTAATTCATTAAATAAAAACTAATTTATATTAACAAATAGGTGATGGCTTACCATCAAAACAATCATGAGAACAATAGAAACAAAAATTTATACGATAGACGAGCATCCTAACCAAGATAAATGCTTTGAATGGATTAGAAATAATATATACGATTTAAATGAGTGTTCAGTACATGAAGTAGTAGATAGTTTGAAAGCATTACAAAAAGTAATTGGTGGAGATTTAGATTATTCAATTGGTCAATCACCTGATAGAGGAGAATTTATAACATTCAAAAACTACGATGAGGATTCACTTAAAGAACTTAATGCTGATGAATGTCCACTAACAGGAGTATGTTGGGATGCTGACTTAATTAAAAGTATGCAAGCAGATGTTAAAGAAGATGATTACTTTTATTCTGTTACTACTACCAATGGTGTATTGCGAGCATTGCATGAAGACACTGAGTACATTTATTCAGATGAAGGATTACGAGAGCTTTGCGAGGCAAATGAATATGAATTTACAGAAGAAGGTGAAAAAATATAAAGGTGCTAGGGACTGTCTCGAGAATGCCGAGACCAAGGGGTGAAAGCCCCTTGCTCCGCTCAAACCAATAAACAAATAGGTGATGTTGCTTACCATCAAAAAATTATGAAGAAGACAATTATCGAAGTAGTCTTAATGACCTCAATGTTCCTTATCCTAATCATCTCATTTATCTTAATATCTTAGAAATTATGAATATTCAAAAACTGACTGAACTAATTCTTACCTATCAACAGATAGCTAATTCTACCACCTCATCTGATGATGAACTAATTGATAGTGCGAACGCTATTCCTTTGTATCTATACGACAACGGATATGATGCGGAGCAAAATGATGAACTGATGGACTATCTTCTCAAAGCAACAGATAAGGAAGCCGCCAGTTATTGGCTAAATAATTTTCTACCAAAATATAGCTATGTTTTATCATTTCATCATATTTATTCAAACAATTAAATTATGAAACAGTCAATAACAAAATGCGACAACCGACAAGTTAAGCGATGCTTAATGAAATGGATTGAAAAAGCATCTGATGCTCATATACAATCGGGTGTTATGTGGTACTCTGAGGCGCAAGAATTTGCAAGGTATTTGTCAGAGAAGTATAACATTGATATGTACATATGTGCTACTGTTATCAGTTGTCTATCTCCCAATAACAAATGGGAAAGAAATAAAATAGATGCTGAGTCTGTTATCAAGGCGTGGCTTGCGGGGATACCGCCAGAATCTGTGAAGGTTTGCACATACAATGCAAATAAACTAAAAGCGTTCAATGCATTAGATGGTCAATTGATAAGTGAGAAGTCCCCAAAGACTCACGCATTCGCTATGAATGTAGGCTTGAATAGTGCTGACCACATAACCATCGACAAGTGGCATCTTCGAGCGTGTATGTTTACACCAAAAGATGGGATACAAGAATGCATTGAATCGTGTACAATTGTGCAGTATAGAAGAATCGAAAAAATAACTGCTCAAGTTGCAAAAGAATTAGGATATAAGGGTTACGAACTGCAAGCTATTATATGGGTGACCATAAAAGATGCTTGGAATAGATAAATTAATTATGAACAGATACGGAAACAAATGTGGAGTATGCACTCCACAAATGACAGAGTTAAACAAGTATAAACTTGAGTCAGCTACAGGAATTCAATTCGAAGACACATCCTGGCACAATGATCAATGCGATTCGATCGGAAATGAATCGTTAAACATTCAGATACATCTGCCAAACTCGGAAGAAGAAAATATTGACCGAGAAGAATACAACACATATTGCATCTCATCGTATGATGGTGAGGATGCACATATGCAACACAGAGATCGAATGTATTCTTTCGAAGAATTAGTACTTGCAATCACTACGTCTTATAAAACCTATAAATTATGAAAGCTAAAATTGAAGTATTTGAAAGTGCGTTAAGCACTAAGGTTATTGCAACTTTTAAAACAACACAAGAGTTGTTAAATTGGAATGCAAAACACAATGTGTTCGCTGACAGAATTGCCGTGAATGATTGCGTGCTAATTGGTTGGGATGAAATTTATGACTTTATATAATAATTAAAAATCAAGGAAAAATGAAAATAGAAGTAAATAAAAATCAGCAAAAAATTAATCAAAGAACTCACATAGGTACTATCATTATGATAGCTCAACAAAAAGCTAAGGCGGGTATTAAACACTTCAAATATCCTATACCAAGAAATATAGGCATTAGTGTATTTGAGTTGATAAGTGCCGTTGAAGAAGAAACAGAAGAGTCTGTTTACGGAGGTACTAAATGTATCTCTGATGGATTGATCAGATTTTCAATTAATAATTAATAGAAATATATGAGAGTATTAATAGCGTGTGAAGAAAGCCAGGCAACAACGAAAGCATTTAGGAAATTGGGACACGAAGCATTTAGTTGCGACCTATTACCTTGCAGTGGCGGTCATCCTGAATGGCACTACCAACAAGATGTTTTTGAAGTAATAAATGAAGGTTGGGATTTAATGGTAGCACACCCCCCTTGCACATATTTAACGGGAAGCGGAGTGCAATGGCTTTCACATCCTGGCGATAAACATTTGCCATTTGAAGAACGTAGACCTAATCCAAAGTATCCAAATCGGAGAAATGATATGTTGGAAAGTGTGAAGTTTGTAAAGAGTTTGTACGATGCTGACATAAAACATATAGCCATCGAGAATCCTGTTGGATTATTGAGTAGTAGATGGAGGAAGCCCGACCAAATTGTGCAACCCTATATGTTTGGTGATGAAGCAACGAAAACGACTTGCTTATGGTTGAAGAATTTACCTAAGTTAATTCCTACCAATGTTGTAGGTAAGGGTGAAAGAACTGTTTTTACTTCGGGCAAATCACACCCAAAATGGTATGCGGATGCGCTGAAGAATGCAAAGACAAAAGAAGAAAGGCAAACGTTAAGAAGTAAAACATTCGAAGGAATGGCAAATGCTTTCGCGGAACAATGGACAATAAAATAGCAAATGTTAAAATATGTTAATTTATTTAGAGATAAATATTTTATTTTTACTTTTGCTCCATAAATTAATAAAAGAATATGGAAAACAATATGGAAATCAATTGGAAAGATGGAACTACAACTAAAGTAGTTGATCGTAAAATAGTAACGTATGAAAAGGAGTTGGAGTACATAAAGTACAATTCTCATAAGACATTACCCGCAATGCTAAAAGGCTTTGCTAAACAGAGGAACACAACCCCATTAAGTAAAATTAATCAGGATGTTTACAAAGAAGCATTGAGAGTAGTTAGGTTGTACCAAGAGTCCCAGCAAACAGACATGAACCACCAAAGATTTAAAGGTGTATCTAAATCCACTACGCTGTCAGGGGCGGGTATCTCTTGGAGATTACGCAATGTACTATGTTATTATAAAGAGAGGTTTTTTGGGGCAGATATAGATGACGTTAGTTGGGACAGTTTTTTAGATAAAACATTAGTAAGTGACCTAAGTAAAATAGACCTGATAAAATTCAAACGTGCTGAAACTGTGGGTAAAAAGACAATACAAGAACTAAAAGACCTTTGCGATTGTGCGGGGGTACAATTAAAATAAATTATGAACTATAAATTAATTGAAAACGTAGAAGTGGATGGCATTGACACTAACGACTACCCAGACTTTTGCGATGCCTACATTTCAAGTGCTGACTATGACGGTAAGCCAATGACTTGTGAGCAATTAGACGAACTAAATGAGGATAGAGACTTTATTTATGAATGCGTACAAAATCAATTGTTTTAATGGAAAAGCTAAAAGAACCAAACAAGCTAAAGGACAGTTCCTTTCATGGTGATACTGTAAGGGCAACACTTAAAGAGTTGACTGAGTTAATGGGTGAACCATTACATCTCAATGATAACAGTGTTATATATTTGTGGGAAATGGAAAAGGATTTCCCCTTCAGTATATACGACTGGCGCAGAACTAAGGGTATTAAAGAAAACACCGAAGTTGATTGGCGCATCGGTACACACTCACCAACCAAAAGCAAATACACTAAAAACTATTTACACCTTAAATTAATTAATCTAAGAAGTTATGTACAATAAAATTTACACCTTAGACGATTGGCAAAGACTTGATATGCTTATATCGCTTAAAAAACTCGCACTGTCTACACCTAATGACCAGGAGCTAGGTAAGGAGATTAGAGATATCTTTCAAAAGGTAGATGACTATGATAAACAATTTTCTGATATAGTATAAATTATGGAAACACAAAGTAAATTAATCGCGGAACTACAAGACAAGTATCCGCATCTAAACGATGACCAGTTTCGTGCTGAGTATATCGCCAACCAATTCCCTAACCGATACTCGTTCAATCAGTATCTGTTCCGTTTGTTTGAGAGTAACATTCCAAACGACATAGAACTCAAGCTACGCAGGCATGGGATGAACAAGACTATTAAGTTTCTTTCACTACGTCTTTCTATTCTGCTGGAGCAGTCATCTATTGAGAACAAGGATAGGTTAATCAAACTACTTAAAGTCATTATCGATGGAAAGTAAAAAGAAGTTTAGTATCTATTCTAACAATGTAAAGATTGCGGAAGTGGTAGCTTACACTAAGTGGCAAGCTGTTGACACCTATGCCAATCTAAATAATTTAAGTAGACTGAATTTAAAAGCAAGCCGTGCGGATTTACGCAGAAAGTTAACTACAAAGAACAGAAGTAATAATTAAATATTTTGAGTGATGGCAAAAAAAATTATATGTTGGTGGTCTGGTGGAATTACAAGCGCAGTTGCTTGTAAGGTAGCAATAGACCTTTTTGGGTTAGAAAATTGCAGAATTGTAATGATTGATACAGGCAATGAGCATCCAGACACTTACCGTTTCAAGGACGATTGTGCAAAATGGTACAGAAAAGAGATTGAAGTAATAACGGATATTGGAAAGCAGTACGAGAACATACAAGATGTTTGGCGAAAGCATAAATCTTTAAACGTGGCTACTGGTGCAATTTGCTCTACACAATTAAAGAGAAGGGTTCGTGAAAAGTGGCAAGAAAATGTAGAATTTGACCACCAAGTATTCGGGTTTGAATTTGACAAGAAAGAATTTAACAGAGCCAAATCATTGACAATGAACCACGTAAAAGCAAAAGGAATTTACCCTTTGCTTATGCTGGGATATGATAAAGACAAATGCCTTGAAGTAGTACAGGAAGCAGGTATTGAAATACCGATTATGTACCAAATGGGTTTTAGAAACAATAACTGCTTTGAAACTGGGTGCGTACAAGGTGGGATAGGTTATTGGCAAAAGATGAAGCGTGATTTTCCTCAAAAGTTTGAAGCAATGGCAAATATGGAACACGAACTGACTGAATTAAAGGGTGAGCCTGTGACTATGCTTAAAGACCAAACAGAAGAAGCAAAGCAGAAAGTAAAAGACACAGGGTTAAAATGGATGCAGTTTATTTTTCTTAAAAAGCATCCTGATTACCCCGATGTAATTTGCATTAACGATAAGCCTGAAATGGAAGTGAAGCCTTTATTTGAATGTAACGGATTCTGTGGAACAAACGATTTAAACGCAAGAACAGAAACCGAAGGACAAATTAACTTCCAATTTGATTAACCTAATTGCGCCTTAGCGCAAAAGAGCGTGTGCAAAAAAATATTTAAAAGCAATATGAGACCAAAAGAAGTAGAAGAAATTGCCCATAAGCTATCAGATACCTATGGCATTCATCTAACCAAATCAACAATGTTTAACAAGCTGCACAAGATAGACCAGCAAAAGGTAAGAAAGAAGGTCTATGAACTGCAACACAATCTATCAATAGGATGAATCTAGAACAAGCAATACTGTTAATATATGGTAGACACCTTACCAACGAAGAGCTGTCACATATCAATCAAGAAGAACTCGAATCAAAATTGTTGGAATATGTTTGGTATACTAAAAACTAATTATATATTTGCCAAACATATTAATGGGGTAGATCGGTATCCCATGCAAAAACAACCGATGGAAGTGAGACCAAACTGTGTGCTGTTAAATGATAGTAACGGGTCTTCTGGTAACTTGCTTCCCACTATCAACCTAATCGAAAGAACTCAATTGAGCAAAAGGTCAGAGAAAGGTTATCCTCTTCCAGGGGGTAGGGGGTAACTTGCTTTCTTGACCACTCTCAGAATCTAATAAAGCAAACATGATTTGGATAATAATAATTATACTATTTATATTAGGCAATAAAAAATGATTACAGCATATAAACATATGCGGAGCAATACTCCGCACCATACAACTGTTAGTGTTGCACTTGATAGAATCAAAAGTGATAAACATAAAAAACTTATTGAATCCATTAGGTCAGGTAAAACAGAAAAAACAGAATTACCATGTATTGTATTTGCAGGTGTAATAAATGGTGATAAAAGAACAGATGAAAATCTAGTTGAGCATTCAGGTTTCTTTGTACTTGACTTTGATGATGTTGATGTTAAGATAAAGAAGATGCAACTAAGCAAAGACAGTTACATTTATGCTGCATGGGAATCACCTAGTGGTAATGGTGTGAAGGCATTAGTACAATGTCCACCTAACCTTGAGAAGCATACGCAGTATTACAATGCTATACTGTCTCGTTATCCTGAACTAGACACATCTTCTAAGAATCTTTCTAGACTCTGTTTTGAATCACATGATCCTAATATTTATACCAATACACATTCATTGGTCTGGGACAAGACATTGACAGATGACCAGTATATTGATTGGAAGAAGAATAAAAAAGACAGAAAGAAACAGAGAGCCTTAGACATTACCTCGACTATGATTGCACACACTCGTGCAGGTAAGAATGGTAACAAGCATGACACACTACTTAGTGCATCTAATTTACTTGGTGGTTATGTTGCTATTGGTATGTTAACAGAGAAGGAAGCATTCGACCATATACTTACGGAGATAAAGAAAAAGAATCCTGATGACCTTAACCTGGCAAAGAAGACTATTAAGGATGGTATCGAGCATGGTAAGAACAGACCACTCAACGAAGCTAAGGAGATTGAAAAAGCTATAGACTTCACACGTAGGAGTGATGGTTCTTATGACTTCATGGCTGATGATGTTGAGATGGATGAGTACGAATGGGCATTCATTAATGGTTCTTTGGAGATGGGTCTGTCTACAGGTATACCTAAACTTGACCAGCATTGGTTGTTCAAGAAGAATACATTGGTTTGGATTGCGGCACGTGACAATGTAGGTAAGAGTTATGTTGTTTGGTACTTCGCTGTTCTTGCTGGAATGTTTCACAAATGGAAGTTTCTTGTGTACTCAAAAGAAAACAGTGATGGTCATGTCCGTAAGAAGATAAAAGAATACTACATCGGTAAGAGTGTTAAACTGTTTGATGTGGATGATCACACAAAAGCAAGTAAGTTTGTTGCTGATCACTTTAAGTTTATGACTGCCAAACGTGAACATACTATCAATGACTTCCTGCTCAAGTGTGAGATTGTCTATGACGAAGGGTATGAGTATGATGTTGTAATTGGTGACCCATACAATGCATTCGAGTTACCAATGGGTGAGAATGAGTACAGTGTAAACAAGCGCAACTTAAACAAGCTACAGACATTTAAAAGTAACTACTCCTCTGTTTGGATTACAGACCATATTACATCTACTGCTGCAAGAACTAACCGAAGTTATGGTGACCAAGCTGTTCCTACCAAGCATGATGTTGAAGGTGGACAGAATAAACCAAACAAAACAGATGACTTCCTTATCGTACACCGCGACCTAAAAGATGAGGCACGATGGAGAGTAACAGAAATTCATGTGGACAAAATAAAAGACACAGAAACAGGTGGTAAGCACACACCAAAGGATGAGCCAGTTGAGATGATATTCAACAAGAATGCTTGTGGCTATACCTGTAATAATGTTGACCCTGTCCAGGAATATTGGGGTAAAAGTGTTGAAGTAAAACAAGAATCACCAACTTCACAACGATTAAATCACCGATGGTCAAATGAAGAAGCACCATTTTAAAAATTAATTCTTATTTTTGTAAAACTAAATTCAATTTATTATGAGCCGTTCAAATCAGAACAACAACAACAGCGGAAACGCTAACCCATGTAAGTACTTTATCGATTGGAAAAATGGATCGTTTATGTACTACGATAAAGAAGCAGGAAAAAATGTTGATCTTGGAGACAAGATTACTTTCCTAGTACTCGACCAGCTAACAACCATAAAGGGATGGCATGATGCAAGTGAGAGTGGTATATGGTCTAATGAGGTACGTGACACTCGTATCGAACCTTTAAAGATAAGAGCATTCAAAGTTAAGGATGATCTTCTCAATGGTATATATGGTGAAATCAAGGACAAAATAAATAGCCTTGGTGCTAGATATATTCGTAGTATGTACGTTGCTATGAAGGTTGATGGGGATACCTTAGAACTTGCTAATCTACAACTCAAAGGTGCTACTCTTGGTGAGTGGACTTCGTTCTTCAACGATAACAAAAATGAAATATACGATGCCGCTGTTGAGGTAAAAGGATCGGATGAACGTAAGAAAGGTTCTACTAAATTTAAAGTACCAGTCTTTGCATTGAAAAAGGTTTCTGAAGATACAAATGAAACAGCTAAATTACTCGACACCACTTTGCAACAACATCTGTCAGGTTATCTTCTTGGTCAAGACTTTGAGGCTAAAAAACAAGTAGCTGATAAGGTACTTAACGAAGTAGTTGAGGATGATTTACCATTTTAATATCTAATATACGGGGGTGGAATTATGTTCACCCCCATTTTAAAAAAACCAATTATGACAATAGACGAAGCAAAAGAACTCATCGAAAAACTTGATCACCAACAACGGGTATTAAAGCGTTGGGTAAGAATCTATAACGGTGGGTACAATATGAATAAGATAGAAGAGGAAGACGTTATTGATACCGTATGTCAAGTAATGCATTTATCAAGATCTGATGTAAAAGGTAGAAAAAGACATCACAAATTTGTTCTTGCAAGACAAATAATAATGTACATAATCAACGTGCGCATGAATCGTTCAACAACATATACTGGAAGTGTTGTAAACAGAGACCATAGCACTTGTATTTACTCTGTTAATAGTATTAAGGGTAGTATAGAATTATATAAGAAACGTAGTATCGATAACCAAAACGTAGTCTCTACCTTGCGGGAGTGTGAGGAAAAGCTGTCAATACAAGCCTTAGTATGAGTCTATACGTTTATGATGTCGAAGTTGCACCTAACTTCTTCTCCGCTGTTGTTATACCATACAAGGGAGAAGACAGTAAGGTCTTTGAGATTAGTGAACGAAGGAATGATTCGCAACAGATACAAGAGTTTCTAGACTCAAAGCCTATACTAATTGGTTATAACAATCATAGCTACGATGACCCAATTATTGTTGCGGCAGGTAGTGGATACACCAATAAGAAAATATTCAATCTGTCTAAGAATCTCATTACTATGGAAGAAGGTAAGGAGAAGTGGGACTTAATTCGTAAATACAGCCTAGAAGAAACAAGTATTGATTTAATTCGTATGCTGTTCAGTAGAAAGCTACGAGTCAGTCTAAAGTCTTTGATGGTTACCTTAAAGTGGAAAAAACTACAAGACCTACCATTCACACCACAAGAGAAGATACCTACCACAATGATGGATGAGGTAATTAAATACAACTTCAACGATGTTATCTTCACAAAACATCTAGCACAACACGTTGGTGATCAGCTTAATCTTCGCGTTGGTATCGAGAAACAATATGGTCTGAACGTAATGAGCAGAGACGGTGTTTCAACAGGTGTTTCATTGTTGCTTCGCCTATACTCAAACAAGACTGGTAAGAAAGAACAAGAGATAAGACAGCTCAGGACGCACAGAGAAGGTCTCTCCTTGGCTGAATGTATTGTCCCTAGTGTTTGGTTCAACACAAAAGAATTTAACGCTCTATTAGAAGATTATAGAAATGGTACACGAGCCAATATTTCACAGAAAGTTACCTTCAAGGGTAAGGTATATAGTTATGGTATTGGTGGACTCCACACAGAAGATGACTCTAATATCCTAACACCTGAAGAAGATGAGGTATTTATAGACTCTGACGTAACTTCCTACTACCCATCGCTGATTATTCAGTACAATCTCTGTCCCCAGCACTTAGGTCAAGAGTTTGTGAGTCTGTATGAAGATATGTTTAATACAAGGGTAGCAGCAAAACGAGAAGGTAAAAAGCTAATAAATGAAACATACAAGTTAGCACTCAATGGTACGTTTGGTAACCTTAACAATCATTACTCCTGGCTGTACGACCCAAAGGTATTCTTCACCATTACAATCTCAGGTCAGTTACTGTTGACAATGTTGTGTGAGATGTTAGAACTCGCTGGTTTCCAGGTGATTAGTGCAAACACAGATGGTGTTACATCACGAGTAAAGAAGTCTAGGTATGTTGACTACATTAATGTCTGTAAAGAATGGGAGCATAGAACTAAAATGAACCTAGAGTACACGCTCTTCAGTAAGATTATCAGAAGAGATGTGAACTGTTATTACAACATAGTATGTGACAAGCAAGGTAAACCAACAGGTGAGGTAAAAGAAAAAGGAGCATGGGTAAGAGAGACCAAACTTGGTAAAGGGTTTGACAAGCCTGTGATCCAGAAGGCACTATATGAATACTTTGTAAATGACATACCTGTTGAGAACACAATCAAACACCACGATGACATATATGATTTCTGTATGTCTCAGAAGGTAGGTAAACAATTTAAGGTAGAGTACAAGGACAAGCCTACACAACGTATCAATAGATACTACATTACTACATCTAAGGAAGGTGGATCGTTAATGAAGGTGAAAGAGAATGGTCAAAAGGTATCACTTGCGGCAGGACAGAACATCATGTTGTTCAATGACTATGTGGACGCAGATGACTATCAGATTGATTATCAATACTATATACGCACAGCCAAGGAAGTAATTGATTTTGTTGAACACGAACAGTTAGCTTTATTCTAATGATAGAATATATAAATAAAAAAGTTTCAGAAGAGGTAGACATTCACAGCCCATATGCGGTTATGCAAAAAATAGAACAGTTGTCTGCTCTCATGTCTAATGTTGTGCTGTTAGCCTCAGAAACAAACAGATCATTTGATATTGCCCGTAAAGTAATGTTTGATGATGGAATTATAAAAAAGAGTGACACATCTGCTCATGTAGATTCCTTACTTAATGAGGAGGCATACGCAAAAAATTATTGCGCTGGACTAAAGCAAGCGATGCAGACTAGGATCACATCATTACAATCTATATTATCATATTTAAAATCAGAACTAGATGCACAGAGATAACAGGAAGTATATTGCGAAGAGTGAGAAGTACAAGGGAGTGAGTAAAGTTTATCAAGACAATGAGTACAAGTGGTTAGCTAAGTCTACTATCAACTACACTAATTGGCATAAGTTTACAGAAACAGAACGTGAGGCAGCATTAGCTTACGATATGTACATGATTAAGAAGGGCAAGAGTCCTGTTAATATATTAAAACCAAGGTCATAGTATATCAACGGTTTGTATATGAAATGCGAAACGCAGTGTAGTTTTTTATATACTGTGTTAGCTGACGAAGTGAACTGTTTTTAAAAGTATTTGATGTGAAATTAATATTATGTAAGAACTGCCAAGATGTAGTTCGATTGATGCAAGATGAAGAAAGGTTTTGCAAATGCGGTAAATGTAGCGGTAAATATACTGATGAGTTAAACGCTTGGTATAAAGGAGGTGAATTTGTAGTGCCTTTAGGGTTTGCAAACAGTAGCCTAGTGAAGGCTGTATATAACCAACCAAAAGAAGGTTGGGGTGAGAACTTCTCAGCATTTGTAATACCTGAAAGTTGCGATACTTTTAAAAATTGCAGCTAACGTATGAAAAAGTATACCAAGATATATTTAAAGGAATTCGATTATGTTATGGATGACTTTATTCCGTGTGAGATATGTTCTAAACGTGCTGTTGATATACACCACATCGAATCTCGCGGTATGGGAGGGTCAAAGTCTGCTGATGAGATAGAAAATCTGATGGCTCTCTGTAGAACTTGCCACACAGAGTATGGAGATATAAAGGGATACAAGGATATGTTGAAGAAAATACATAAAAAACATTTGGATAATAGAGAATAAATTATAATTTTGTTTTTATTAATTGGTTTACGTGCGGGGGTTTTATACATATTTTTCCCCCGCACTTTTTAAATTATACAATATGCCTAAATACAAATCATACGATTCAGAAACCGAGCAACTCTTCTCAGAAGGTCTTAGTTCTGAGTCAATTGCAGAACACCTTTCTGGAAAGTATAACGATAAGTTTTTATCAAGTAATATACGAAAAAGAATTACCGCTATGGGTCTTAGAGACAACACTGTTTCTACTACCTTAGAGAATAATGGTATGCTTCCAGAGAATTGGGATGCTGCATGGATTAAAAGTAAAGAGGCATCAGTCTATATCAGAAACGGAACAGTATCTCTTGAGGCTATTCGTGAGGGTTACGTTGATGCAGTCAAGGAAGCGATTAAGTCAATTGACTCTAAGTCTTGGGGTAAGATTCCCATAAAGAAACAATCTAATAATCTGTTCGTTCCTTGTATTTTTGACCTGCATATTGGTAAGTTAGCCTGGGGACAAGAGACAGGAGAGAACTACGACTATAAGATTGCCATTGAGAGATTCCGTTACGCTATTGAGGACATGATTTACAAGGCATCGTCCTACGATGTGGAAAGGATTCTGTTCCCAGTTGGTAATGACATATACAATAGTGACAAGGCATTCCCGTTTCCACAAACTACCAAGGGTACACCACAGATGGATGACATTCGTTGGCAGAAACTATTTCGAGTTGGAGTTCAACTAATCACAGAAGCTATTATTAGACTATCAAAGATTGCTCCCGTAGATACATTTACTGTGTTCTCTAACCACGACCACGAGCGTGTGTTCTATTTAGGTGAAACCTTGACTGCTGTGTTTGACTCGCACCCAAACGTAATGGTAAACAACAATCCACCTGTCCGTAAGTATTATAAGTGGGGAGAGAACTTAATTGGTCTAGCTCATGGTCACAATGAAAAACCTCAAGACCTACCATCACTAATGAGTAATGAGCAACCTAAGTTATGGGGAGAGACCACATATAGATATTGGCTACTAGGTCATCTACACCACAGACAGAAATACTTGACTCAACAAAGTAAAGACTACCGATCTGTTAATGTTACATACATCACCTCCCCTTCTGCAGCAGATGCCTGGCATTCAGAAAAAGGATTTGTTGGGGCAATCAAAGGTGCTGAAGGTTTTATCTACAACAAGGAAGAAGGTCTAATAGGAACAGTAATCCATAACATCAAATGAAAATAAAGGATAAAGTAAAAAGTATCATTGATGCACAGCAGGAGAAAGGCTTTAGTAAGTATGGTGTGTACGTTGACGATGCTGACCTATCACCAGAGGAGTGGATAGAACACGCACAGGAAGAACTAGCAGACATGATGGTCTACCTTGAGTGCCTTAAACGAAAGATTTCAAACCGATTATTAGATATATTAGATGATTGAAATACTTGCTATTCTTGCTATGGTTATTGTAGCTACAGGTACTGTTATGTTTTATATATTATTATTTTTATGGATAATAAAAAACTTTCGTGGTAAATAAAAAATTATGTGATCAGTTCCTTGCGGAACAATGGGACAGTATGGTGTGGTCTTACTCTAGGGTATCATCATATGTACACTGTCCGTACACTTGGTACGAGACCTATGTCTTAGGTAATCGTAAAGGAAACTTCTATGCCTATGCTGGATCTTCCTACCATGAGGTAATGGAAGACTTCTATAACTTTTGGCTTGAAGGTGGAGACCTAAAGCTAGATGTAATCAAGGATACTTTTCGCAAGAAGTTAGTTATAAAGTTTGACAACAATCCATTTACAGATCGCTGGGCGCAATCTACCTACACCAAACTACTTGATTCGATAGACTCGTTTGAGATATATAAAGATGTAACATCTGTAGAGAGATTGATAGAATGGGAAATTGACAACTATCGCTTCCAGGGATATATTGACCTTGACGCAGGAGAGTACCACTACGATTGGAAGAGTAGATGGGATGAAAAAAAGTACAACCATCAACAGAATCTGTATCTCTTTGCGAAGGAACAGGTTGATAGTATCAAAACAAAAGGCTTCAGAATACCACAGTACAAGGAAAATTTGAATGTAAAAAAGATTAGAAGGAGTGAGAAAAATATAAGCTCTGCCATTGAGATGGTTAGAGTTACTATTCCCCGCATAAAACATTCACTTGAAACCGCTATCTTTGACAAGAATCCAAATGAGAAATTCTTTTGTCGGTCATTATGTGGAGCAAAAAAGTGTGAACATGGCTATACTAAATAGATGGAATGATGAGTTCGAACGATTACTTTTCCCAATTCAAAAACAAAGCCCTGGAGGTAGAGGTAGTAGACATAAGGACACCGAAAAAGAGTGGCAGGAGAAAGGGAGTAAGGAGTAAATTAAAGTGGTCAAACAACTACAGAAAACGAGTGAAGAACGATAAGAAAGAAAATGGGTTACACCATAAACTATTAAAGTATTCAAAGGACTTAAACAGGTCACTGTCTGATATGCTTGAGTTACAATGGGTAAAGGATTTAGGTATCTATACAATGAATGATATGTTTATATATGCTGTAAGAGAAGGTTTTATTTATGAGAAATTTAAAGAAGATTGATTACTATTTTAAAGTAACAACAGATATTAAAGATTATTACTGTTGTTGTTCTGCTGATACTTACGATCGAGCTAAAAGAAATTTATTGTTTGCTTGTTTCTCATACAAGCACAATGAAGAAGAACCTTTTAGGGTTACAGTACCAGATGTAGAAGAGCGATACAAAATCCTACTGAATTTATATTCAAACAGAATTAATGATACCACAAAAGAAATCTTCACAAAAGAAGACAAGTTCCAAAACGATTAACGCTCGCAGGGCAGGTCATCAATACGAAAGGGACTTAGTAAAGGAACTTAAAGAGCTTCTAAAAGACGAGGAAATATCTACATCACGATACTCTTCGCGTAAGTTGGATGATGCTAAGGTTGATATCTTCGGCACACAGAAGTATGGTTTTCATATACAAGCTAAGAGATATAAGAATAACCCTAATCTATTTGAGGTACTAAGTGAGATGCCAACAGATGAGTGTATCAACACTATTTTCTGGAAGAAGCCTCACGTTGGTGAAATTGTGTGCATGACAAAACAAGACTTTTATGAACTTTTAATTACATTAGTCAATGAAGGAAAATGAACAAGAATTTATTGCAGAAAGTAGTTCAACTAGAATTGCAATATCTGCGCTAGTATCTACTGTTCGTGAAATGTTTTTCTCCCATATGTATGATGCTAAACACAGAGATAAACAAATTATTAATATTAGTAAAAAAAGTTTCGATAAACTATATTATGAGTTTGATAGATTAAATATTGATGATAATATATTCTATGAGAGCTTAGTAGAGAAGTTTCAAAACCATGCTGAAGATATGGGTATGGAAAATCGTAGAGATATATTTTGCACCTTTATTTCAGTCATAGATTTTACGTGTGTTGAACACGCAGATAAAGTGATGTATACAGACAAGTACATTATTTATCATGTATCTTTGATTATTCGTAACCTTGCTAGACAGTTCTGTAATAAACCATCAGATGATGTTAAGAAACAAACAGTAGAACTGTTGAATCATTTTGAAGAAAGAAGGCAAGAGATTAAAAAAATATTACTAGAAAATTATGCAGTGTCCGAAGTGTCAGAATAAAATTAGCTTAAAGCAGTGGTGGAAACATTGCCACAAAAGAATAGAATTGGTTACTGAGTCACAAACTAAATGGGTAGCTAATAATTCATCTATTGGACATGATTACAGAAATCATCCCAAGTACAAACAGTCTGAGCGTATCTTAAAAAAATTAGGGTTCTATGATGAATTTGGATTCTAAGAGGAATATAATCTATTTCAGAAAAACAGAGAGATACGTTCCCGTAAAAATACCTAGTCCAAGCCCAATAGGTATACCAATTCGAATGGCAGTATTGCGTATACGTACTGCCTTTTCTAATTTTATAATGTTCTCTTCTTGCTGTTGGTTTATATCTGTCAATAGTTTAATTGATCTAACCTGCTGTTGTTGTATTACCACATAGCTTTGAACCACACTATCTTTTAGTATAAGCTGCGTTTGCGCATTATCGTACAGCCCTTCACTTAGCTTCCAAGATTCAAGGTAGTTGTCCCGCTGATTTTTCAGAATAATTACTTTACGACACTCATCCTCTGTAAGAACACACTGTGCTTTAGATTCCTGCCAGTATAAACTTAACAGAATCGTTAAGATCACTATTAGGTATTTGATATACCGCTTCATTGTTCTTTATTAACTTTTGTTTGTTCTCTTGTAAAGTAACCTGGAGAGAGTCCTCTACTAAACGAAATTGCTTAATCTTTGTATTTAGGTCTTGTATTTTTTCTTGCTGCTGCGCTACTTGTTTTTTGCTGTTATCTATCTCTTGGTACAGCAAGGAATTGTCTTGCTGCTTAGGCTCTTCAAATAACTTCATCAACAAAACAATGTTAGCTGTGAAACTTACAACTAAAGCAATGATTATTTTAGTGGTTAGATTCATGACTTTTTATTCTATTTTTTGCTGACACTAATAACCTTTCCTCAAGCCTAGCAACCTTAATAGATAGGTCTAGTTTCTCTTGCATTAGCTGGTCTATCCTTTCTCCCAACAGATTTATTTCTTCCTTCAGATCATTGATTGTATCTAGTTCTCTGTCTTCTTTTTTAGTCTGTTTATCGAGATAGTTTTTAATGACAATAGAACCAATTCCTCCAACACCAAATATTATAGATATGATAGTTTCTATATTCATCAAATATTTTATTAATCACTATGTCCTTTTTCTTCCTCTTGCTCGCTTATCTCCAGGCATATCTGATTTACTACCTCTGTTCTTACTTGGTGACTTTAACTTAATACCATTCTTTGTATGTGAGACATCTTTATTTTTAGGAGCATTTAGTTTTGTTCTCAATCTTTTAAGTTCAGCACGTTTCTTTAAGCCCTCTTTTGATGTTGATCTCTTTACATCTTTTTTCAGCTTCTTCTTGTAAGATTCTTTGCCCTTTGCAGATTTATAATATGTCATTGTCTTACCTGGCATCTTCTTTACATTTATTTAGATAACATTACCTTTTTAAGTTTGGTCTCAAGCTCCTCATTTTTCTTTTTCATTTCTATGTAGCTCTCGCTAACATCTTCTACTAAGTGCATACTATCAACGTAGCCTATAAACTCAACCATACTATTTAATGAATCCTCTTCTATCGTTTCAGTATAATACTCATTGGTATTTGTGTTACCCTTTACTGAACAGCTTTGTGGGACAAGCATTAACAACAATACAATAGCTAGGCTTAAAGTTTTCATATGTCCTCAATCTTGTTAAGTTTGGTCAAGACTCTCAACTTAGTTGTAGCAACCGCTAATGCTGAGTCTGATTTGATAACGTGTTGCGTTAACCTATCCACCTTTTTCTCTAACTGCATTGTCTTACTATAACACATCTCAATCTGACCCTGATAGTTCATCTTATTGTCCACATACAAATAGCCAACCGCTACTAGTGTGATGAATAAAATACCCTTGACTGGATCTTTACTGAACTCTTTAAATGGTATAGGTAGTGTCATGGTTTAGTCCAGAGTTCATAATATGTTTTACCAGCAGAATTTCTTTTTGCTTGAAGTATTTGATTGCGCTGCTCCCCCATAGCCTTGTAGCTAACATGAACCCAATCAGGCTTTTCATCATCCCCAAACTCCCAGATAAGCTGATCAAAATCTAAATTATCCTTGATATAGTAGAATACCTCTGTGTTTGTAGGTTTGCTGTGTCCGTCCATGTCGACATCAATTGCTTCAGCCTTACTATGCTGCGATGATGATGACCCCCCAATGGCTTTGTTAAGGGCATCACTTCGATAGCCTGATGAAATGAATATAGGCTTACCAAAATGTTCTCTGATTGGTTGGAATATATTTTCCGCTAACTTCTTAGCTGCTTCAAGATGATTATCCATAGGGGTATTATCAATTCCCCTTCTTTTAGCAGTTTGAGAACGTGTAAATTCAGCCAAAGAAAGATTCTTAGACAACTTCATATGTTAGATATTATGGGGTTGTAGAACAGTAAGCAGTAGCGGCTGATGTTGCTTGAACAATAATTGGGTTAACACGCTTATACTTATTTCCCTCTGGTGTAAGAGATGAACCATCTACGATTGCTGAAGTGTTGTCTTCACCATCGATGATTGTAATGTTACCTCCGTCAGCGGCAATAGAAATTTGTCGCTTATTACCCTTAGCTACCTTTACTGATGCTCCAGTAAAACCAGTAGCAAATGCTGTCATTAAGTTAATCTCCGTATCTGAAACTACGTAATCTACTTGGCGAATCTCTCCGTTAGATGAATCATAAATCCAATCAGCTCCACTGACTTCGGATAAAAATTTAGTGCCTGATCCTTCGATTACGCGGCTTGTTGTAAATGCTGTAACAGTTCCTGTCAACGAACTAGATCGTGGTACAGTGTCTGTTGCTGTTAATGTGAATTGAGCCATTGTTTAATATTTTTACAAAAATCGATATTAATTACTGCCTGATTTTGTAGTTTTTAGTTTAACTATCTCATGAGTTGTTTTTCTAGTTTTCTTTGCGCCTTACCTTGTTTCTCAACTTCTTTACGGATTTTATCAGATGCTGTTTTAAGTTCTCTTGGCGCACCCAATAAGTATAGAGCTTGCAATCCTATCATTAAATTAATATCATTTTCTAGATATTCTGGCATAGGGTATTCAATGTCTCCATAAATGGTACTCTTTGTAAATGTTCCATCTTCATTTACCAAATCTGACATATCTAGTTTTGTCTTAGTATCTGTGATAATACCATATGCTGCACCAAACTTACCACCCTTGTTTAAAATAATTTCTTCAGCACTTCCTGGAGCATAAACTATATTGTCCTTATATTTATCGTATTTCTCACCGATGTCATATTTATTTATTGCTTCAATAGTATATAAAAGAGCATCATCTACAACAGGTAATGGTGCGACATCAGAAACAATATTTGTGTAAAGAATATTTCTATCTTTTTTAGTTAAAGGTATTCCTAGAATTGGCTCTAGTTCTCTTTCTTCTTCTTCATCATCATAACCTAATAGTGCTTTTATACTAAGCACTGTTAATGCTCTCAGACTCACTGATAAAACATTAAATATCGCCATCTCCATGAGCGCACTAGCTATAGATTTGCGCGCAATATCTATATCTTCTTTTGATGCTGTTTTAGATTTAGTAATACCAATGTTAGTATATATATCTGTTCTTAAATTTTGCTGAAATGAGGCAAATGGTAAAAGTACATTTCTGATTAATTTAGCAACAGTAGATTTTGATGTAAATACATCACCCATTTTTTCTCGTTGAGATTCATTCTGTGTTTCAGATACACGAGAATTAGCATATTGAATAGCTTCTTTTGTTGGGTTTTCTAGTTCTTCTTTTAAATTAAAATCAGGTTTGTTTTTATACAAGTAATCTGTATAATATCCTGCCCAAGATGCTGTTGCCATCCATTTATCTGGCTTTTCTAGAGCATACTTTAATGGAGCTTCACCCGCTTTACTTAATGAGTTTTTTGCATCTCTTATATTTTTTGCACCACTAATTCCTACTAATTTAATTACACTATCGCTTAACTTATCAAAGTTTACTTTAGAAGTTAGAGCATCAACATCAACAACAGATTGTTTTCCTCTTAAAGAAACCTCACCATATTTATTTGCTATTTCTACTAACTCTGGTGCTTCACCAATAAGAGCATTATTCATTGCGGCTGATCCCTTTGAAGACATATTCATCGTAGATCGTATATATACTGGAATAGTCTGCTTAATTGGTTGTGCAGCACTTCCAAGAATTTTACTTGCTGTATAATTGCTTATCACATCAATAACTTTATTTACAGTTTTGCTGTCTGCTATTTCTTGTTGTTCTCTACTCTTTCCACGGATAGCATTTACATAATTTGTTATCTTACTTTTTAAAAGGTCTGCTTGTGATGGGGAAAGAAACTTATTTAGATTTTGTGTAGTTAGAACTCTCTTCAGTTTATCTACAGATTGTGCTGTTTCTATTTCTTTGATAGCATCCTCCAACTTACGCATCATTATACGATCAAAGTCAAGGTTAATTGCTCTAGTTACCTCACCATTTACTTTAGGTAAAGAACTAGGTTTTGATACATCCTGCAACATTGATGTTTCTTTAGTATCAATCGCATCCTCAAAATAAACAGACTCATCTAATCCAACAAACATATCAGACTTATCCACCTTCTCAAAAACATCTGGAACATACTTATAGTCTTGTGGTAAAATTTTGTTGTATAATACTTTAGCTACTTCTGCGTGTTCATCATATAAGTCTTCAAACTCTTGAACAAAAAAGTCAACAATCTTTTTATTTTGTTCATCTATTTGTATGTCATCTGCTGTTTGTGCTTCTGCGATACCTAAATCAGATAATACTGTTTCTAGTTCTTTTGCAAATTCACCATCCGTTAGCTTGAGATACTCTAATTGTTCATTAATTAAACCTTTTCTTCTATCAAATTCAGCTTTCTTTTCTGTAGCTGTTGTGCCATCATTTCTATTTAAGAAAGAATAAACTCTTCTCTTTACAATATTTTCTGCTGTGTTATGGTCATCCATATTTTTGACCATAGCGTCATATCTATCAATTAAATCTTTTATTCTGTTTGTTCCCTTTACTACACCGATATCAAAATCAGTAATCCCCGCCTTCACTGCAAAATTATTTGCTGCGTTTACACCACGAAAAATAAATTTCATAGCTTGGGTTAGAGATGCAAGTTTTTGAAAATATGTTTTACGTGTATCAAACTTTATGTTCATCTTTTGCATTTCAGCTACAGACTGTTGAGCGTCTATTGCATTTACAACTTGTTGTGCAGCAGAAAAATCATTATTCTGTAGGATGTTTTCAGCAATCTTTATCGTTCTTGCCTTTTCATTAAAAGGAAGGTTATTAATATTACCGTCACTTAAACTTTTTAAAATCTTTTTTTCTGTATCTGTTAGAGCCTCCTCTGTTAGTTTTTCTTTTAGGGCAGGTTTATAGAAAGTGAACAGTGTATTTAGTCGTTCATTTATTTGTTCTTTGCGGGCATCAGTTAGCTGAGGTTCTTTACCTTGCTCTAACAAAGAAATTATTTCATTCATTTCTTCAACA
>Ga0209504_1000983_pt1 | contig 23181 bp, 19 predicted proteins | sample COGITO_mtgs_1005_FD_184791 | JGI IMG/M metagenome (GOLD analysis project Ga0209504, IMG submission 184791) | Pelagic marine microbial communities from North Sea - COGITO_mtgs_100511 (SPAdes) (version 2) | ecosystem: Environmental > Aquatic > Marine > Epipelagic ...
GAATGACCTGCAACAGGTCGACATCAAGCTACTGCCCCACTCACTGCAGGAACTGATCGAGTGTATCGGTCTGGAAAGCGCATACCGATTGACCTGCGCATTCGGCGGCCGCCCCAAATACATTCCCAAATACCCTGCCCGCTCCTCACTAGCCCTGCTCCTGCCGCCGCAAGCGCTGGACGCTCTAATCGAGCGTTACGCCGGAATCGCTATCGAGATCCCCAAGGCCGACCACTTCTGCAGACAGATACGCAACCTGCAGATCGTTCAGCAAAGTTCGGATGGTTTGTCGCGTAGCGCACTGGCTGACAAATACGGTTTGAGCCTGCGACAGATCGGCAATATCCGCCGTCAAGAGCATGAAACTCACAGGTAAGTAGTTCCTGCTGAACCTCAACTACGCGGCTCCATAGCCTGAGGCTGCGCATATCGCGCATACGATAAGGAGATTGACTATGTCCCAGATTGATACCGGCCTGATCGGTTCCGTCATCAACGCATTGCCACTCGATCGCATGATTTCAGGGCCATTGCAGGCCATGATCACGGCTCAGGTGCAGGCGAGCAAAGCCTATGCCGACTTCCTGATGGCGGTGTGCATCAAGGACGGCAAAGCGGTGTCCGTGCAGTTCGATTACGACGAGACCCTGGTCGACGAGAACGGCGTCTACAAGGGCACCGTCACCAAAAAGATGCGCATCCCGTTGCTGGCGGCCATCAGCCACCCCAACATCACCATCGAAGAAGGCTCTATCGACTTCGAGCTGACCATCAGCCAGCAGGCCGAAGACACCAGCGAAACGGCCGGCGAAGGCAGCTTTGAAGCCAAGCTCGGCTGGGGCCCATTCAGTGTTTCGGTGAAGGGCTCGGTTAGCCACAAGTCGACCCAAACGCGCAAAACCGACACCCGTGCACGCTATGCGATCAGCACCAAAATTGCCCGACAAGACCCACCTGAAGCATTGATGCGGGTGATCGACTTCCTCACCGATGCGGCGACCAAGCCCGTGCTGATGCCAAGCGAGAAGGCAACCTTGGCGACTGACCCGCTGCCCACTGACGCCATTCTAGAGTCGCCGAAGCCCGCGCCAGCCAAAGGCGGCACAACCCCACCGTAGTCATCAACCTGACCCCGCCTCGGCGGGGTCTTCCTTAGATCAGTAACCCAGGAGTTGCCCCATGGCACTGTTTTCCAGCAAGAAAGAACCGATGAGCGCCAGTGACTTGAGCCACATCACCCGTGGCCTGCATCAGGCGGCGGCGGCGACTCACAACCTGGTCGCCCAACAGTACATCAAGTTGTTTGACCAATTCTTCGACTATGACCCGGACGACCTCGGCACCCCCATGAAGGCGAAGATGGTGGAAGTTGGCCTGGATGAGCATCACAGCATGAATATCCCGCTGATCGCCTTGGTCGCACCCCGTGGCCTGGGTCTGGAAAGCATGAAGGTCGACCTCTCCGTCAAGATGCACGGTACCGAGCTCGAGAAAGCCAGTCATGCATTGGAAAATGGCGAACTGCAAAGCGAGCGGTTCTTTGTCACCTTCGGCAGCGAGAAGCGTCAAGGACAAGAACGTGACCCGGATGAAATCACCATCAGTATGGAGTTCAAGGCCTGCGAGCCGCCTGAGGCCGTGCATAGACTGATCGAGGAGTACACCAACCTGATCAGCCCGATTCGAATGGCCACCCCCACGCCAGCCGTGATTGAAAGCGAACCAACGCCCCCTCAACCTGCCAGCTCCTGATCATGTACAGCGTGGCGATAGGCTTGATGTACAGTTTGAGTGCACTGGCCTGGCTGCTGTTCTGGCGTCGCAGCCTCGCGATGCCAGCACTGCTGCAACGCTATCCCTTGCTGCAGGCACCCTGGCTGGGCGGTGCGCTAGTGCAGTTAGTCGGTGCGGCGCTGGTCTTGCACCCGGATACGTCAGCAGGCAAAGAGTTCGAAGCGGTATTGTTCGACGTACTGCACTCGCGCGCCGATCTTGTGTTGTCCGCATCGGCCAGCATTCTGGTGGTCGCCACAGTGGTCTACGGCATGCAACAGCAATCGCCACCGCCACAAACATTTATCCGCTTGATGTCTTACGCGATGGTGGCGCTATTGGGTTTTATGCTGCCGATCGTGTGGATACCGCAAACCCAGAGCGAGTGGATGCGCCTTCTGCGGCATATGCAAACGGCAGCGTTCAACTGGGGATTGTTTCTGGTTTGCGCAGGCCTAATAACCCTACTTGAAGACCTCATGCGCAGTGAAAGCGGTGCCGTGAGCAGTGACCACGGCACCGCACCATCAGTCGGAGCCCAGGGTCATGTTCCGATCACCGCTACTGGCACTGATTCTCCAGCGCTGCCCCAGGGCATAGAACACCCCCAATCCGCCGAAGAACGCCATAAACACACCACCGGCCAGTAGTACCCATAACTCACTGGTTGCGATCGGATCAGTGGCGGCAGCGTGGATCATCCACAAGCCCATCAACGATAGGCACAAGCCGACACCCACGCCCAGCAATGTCCGCAGTCGGCTACTGTGATGCCCTTGATGCTTCTGAATCAACTCCAGCAGCTCCTCAATATCTTCCGGCTGTACGCCCGTGTTCGCGTCGTCGACCAGCTCAACTGCACCAAATACCAGGCGCATGCGGATGGCTTTATCCAGCCACCCTCGCTCACTGGTGTTAATAATTACCGACTTGCTCATGGTAAAACCCCTCGATAGGTATGGAATCTCAGCCTAGGGGTCGCTACTCAAGCAACTTCAGCAGGAGTCGTTTCCACGGCAAACGCTTAGCCTCCGGTTAGGCTTTACTAAGCAAGCAGTCAGTCTGAGTAACGGAGAGACACATGAGCGACGAGGAAAACAAACCACTAACGCTTTGGGAAATGTTGCAGAGCGTACTGAGCGCAGCGCTCGGCGTGCAGAGCGGAAAGAACCGTAGTCGTGATTTCTCACGGGGTAAACCGAGCCACTTCATCATTCTCGGCGTGTTGTTCACGGCCGTGTTTGTAGTGGTGATTTTCAGCGTGGTCAAACTGGTGTTGCATCTGGCAGGCGTTTGACTCACGGCAACAAGGGTTGGATGGAAAACCCGTAGTTCTTGATTTGCGGCCGGTATAGCGCGCTGAACTGACGAAAATTCAGGCCGTAGCCTGGCACCTTGAGGCGTTGTTGCAAGTACGCGGCCTGCCTTGCATCCAACAGGCTGAACAGCTGATCGACCCGGTCCTTGCCGCCGCGCGCGGCAAAGTCCAGCCCGGCATGGTAGTCGTGCAACATCACCATGGCCCAGCCGCCCAAGGTGAAATGGCCGCCAACCAACACGGAAATTTTGCCGTCGATACGCGCTTGCAGCACCTCGTCCGAGTTGTTCAAGGCCGACAGGTATATATCCCTACCCGGTTTCTTGCCCAGCTCCTGCGCGGCCTGCATCACTCCAAACGCCATTTCATCATTGGCTGACCACACCAACTGGACGTCTGGATAACGCGGCAGCATTAACTGCGCTTGTTCATACGCACGCTGGCGTTTCCATTCACCCTGCAACGTCTGCTGCAGCTTAATCTCCGGGTGCTCGCGCAGGGCGCGGTGCAGGCCGCTTTCGCGCAGGCTGGAGGACGGTGTATGGCGCACCCCAGCAAAAGCCAGCAGGCTGCCGGGCTTGCCCTTCAGCTTGGCGATCAAGGCTTTGGCCATCCAGTAACCGGCTTGTTCATCATTAGGGATCAGGCTACCGATCCAGTTGCGGTAGTACCCACGCGAACCGCCGACCATCTGTTGCTGCTCAGGCGTCAGAGTGCTGTGCAGGGAGAACAGCTTGATTGGGCTATCGGCAAACAGGCGGAGCAGCTCCGGCGCGGTATACATTTCGTTGACAAATATCAGGTAGTCCGGCTGCTTGTCGCGGGCTAATACGCTGCGGGCTTTCTCCAGCAACTGCGGCGGGTTGCGCTCGCCATAGATAACCTGCAACTGCATGCCCAAGTCATCGGCCGCCGCCTGCATAAAGTCGCTATAGCCAACCCAAAACGGCTCGTCGGAAAAGCCCGGATTGAGAAACACCACCGACGCCGGTGCCTTGCGCACGGCGCGCGGGTCTTCAACAACCGCTTGAGCAACGTGGGCAAAAGCCAATACGCACAGGGTGCCGATAACAGTTAGAAATGACCTGAACACGGCATGCCTCCTCAACGGGGCGCAGAGTATATCGGTAAAGCCATAGCAATTAGCCATCTAGCCGACATACGTGACTGAGCAGCCAAGACGTCGTACAAGGCAGCCGCTACAATCGCCGACCATTCTTGCCTCACTCATCGGTGGTTTATGTCGCCTCTGGAAATCATCGCTTCAGCTCTGGGCATAGGCGCTGTCTGGCTGACCATACGGCAGAACCGCTGGTGCTGGCCGCTCGGCTTGCTGATGGTGCTGATGTACACCTGGATCTTCTACGACGGCAAGCTGTACTCGAACATGCTGCTGCAAGGTGTGTATGCCGTGCTGCAAGGCTATGGCTGGTGGCAATGGACACGCGGCGGCATTAGTCATAGCGGGGTACAAGTCAGCAGGCTTAGCCCACCAGGCATAGTGATCAGCCTTGCAATAGGTGCAGTCGGTGCACTCGTGCTCGGTTACCTGATGGCTACGTTCACCGACGCTGCTGCACCCTGGCAGGATGCGGCGTTGAGTGCATTCAGTTTGGTCGCCCAGGTCTGGATGGCGCAAAAGCGCGTTGAATGCTGGCCTCTGTGGCTTATTCTGGACCTGCTGTTTGTTGCACTATTTGTGCAGCAAGAGCTGTACCCGACAGCAGCCTTGTACGGGGTCTTTACCCTGTTAGCCATCAATGGTTGGTTAACCTGGCGACGTGATCGCGCGCTGACCAACGCATGAAGTGCCAGGCATGAAGGTGCTGGTGCTCACCGGGCCGGAATCCAGCGGCAAAAGCTGGCTGGCCGGGCATATCCAGGCGAACTTTGGTGGGGTGCTGGTTGGCGAGTACGTGCGCTACTTTATCGAGCGTGAGCAGCGCGACACCTGCTTTGCCGATATCAGTGCCATCGCCAGAGGGCAATTGGCCTGGGAAGATCAGGCCAGGGCGACGCAGCCTGAGCTGCTGATCCTCGACACTCATTTACTGAGCAATATGCTCTGGAGTCAGGAGTTGTTTGGCGACTGCCCCGCCTGGATCGAGCAGGCCCTGCTCGAACGTGACTATCACCTGCATCTGTTGCTCGACCCAGTCGACGTGCCTTGGGTCGACGATGGCCAGCGTTGCCAGCCGCAATTGGCTCAGCGGATGGCGTTCTACCAGCAGTGCGAGCGCTGGCTACGACGCCATCAACAACCGTTGCAGTGTATTCAGGGCGACTGGGCGCAGCGTCGTGAGCAGACGCTGGCGACAGTGGCGCACTGGCTCAACTCAACGCAGCAGCACACTGACCCAGGCCACTAGCAGGCTCAGGCAGACGATAATCGTCAGCGGCCGGCGTAGGCTGGGATACCACTGTGGCGCCAGCCCCAGTTTCACCGCCCGCAAGTCGGCGGCGTACAAACCGCCAAACGCCAGCAAACACAAAGGCAAAGCCAAGCTGATCGGCATACCACTGCTGATTGCCAGCCAACCTAACAAGGGCGGTACGACCGATAGTCCAAGCTGTATTCTCGCCGGTTCACTGGTCTCCTGCGCCCGCATAGCCAGGCCCCAATGAATGGCCCCCATAAAGGCCAGGATGACCGCGGCGTAATCCAACAGGGCCGCTAAAACAACCACTCGCCAGCCCTCGGGTATTACCCAGATGCCCAATGCCCCGCTAACAAACGGCACCAGCCCGGCATAACCCAGCAACAGCGCCAATTTAGGCGGCTGCGGTGCGTCAAATGGATGCATGCATTCACTCCTGGTTATTAATTCGTCATAAAACGCACTGTAAAGCCATCTTCCGACCTAAAAGAAGACTATTTCCTGAATTTAGGGGTAATGGCCGCTTGCCATCGGCTACTGCAATAGGCATAAAAACAACAAATAAAAAACGCCACAAGGAAGTATCCATGCGCATTCTCCGCCGGGCCCTGTATGGGCTTGTTTTGCTGCTGGTTGTTGGGCTGCTGGTCGCTCTATATTTCATCGCCAACCCCAACCTGCCGGTCTACCAACAGCCCGACAAGCTGCACTACCTCGATCAGTGGTCGGCAGAAGAACGCCAGACTTACTACTACACCCCCCAAGGTACCCAGGTTAAAGGCCTGCGCTATGAATGGTTCAGCGCTCTGGAGCTGCCGTTCAGCAGTAGCAAGTTCGCCGCCCCGGATTATCTTGCACGCTTTGGCTTCCTCGTCGATCCCGCCCAACAGCCCACACCACTGAACCCTGGCAACCTGCCCATAGGTTTTGCCCGGCATGCCGACGCCGAGAGTGGCGAGCATTACCTGGATATCAGCTGCGCCGCCTGCCACACCGGTGAGCTGCGCTATAAAGGCCAAGCGGTGAGGATTGACGGCGGCGCAGCGCTGCATTCACTGGCCTCAACCGTACCCACTGTGCGCGGCGGCAGCTTTGGCCAGGCCCTTGGCATGAGCATGGCCTTCACCTATTACAACCCGCTGAAATTCCGCCGTTTCGCCCAACAGGTGCTCGGCGATGAATACAGTAGCCACAAGGCGCAACTGCGCCGCGACTTCAAAGTGGTGTTAGACCGGTTGCTGGGCACCGCTTTCAATGACTGGCACCGCGGTCTCTATCCAACCGAGGAAGGCTTTGGCCGGACCGATGCGTTTGGCCGGATTGCCAACAGCGTATTTGGCGATGCCATCGACCCAAGCAACTACCGCGTCGCCAATGCGCCGGTGAGTTACCCGCAGGTCTGGGATATTTGGAAATTTGACTGGGTACAGTGGAACGGCTCCGCCATGCAACCCATGGCCCGCAACGTTGGCGAAGCCCTGGGGGTTGGCGCGACCCTGAGCCTCTTGAGTACCGATGGTCACCCGGTTGCAGAAACCGAACGTTACGCCTCCAGCGTACGCCTGCGGGATCTGTACACCCTTGAGGAAACGCTCAAACAACTTAAGCCGCCAGCGTGGCCTGAAGAGGTGTTCGGCAAGGTCGATGTGCCGTTAGCCAGTCGCGGTCGCGCACTGTTTGCGGAGAACTGCGCTTACTGCCACGCACCTAACCCCAAAAAGCCCGAAGACAGCTTTGCCCCTGCGCGCGACCCTGAGTGGCGCATGCGTATCGTGCCGACCCAAGAGGTGGGTACCGACCCGACCACCGTCGACAATATTGCCGATCATCGTTTCGACATCAGCAAGCTCGGCTGGACCCAAACCGAGCTCGGCAAACTGGATGTGAAGCTGTTTGGCGCCAGCGTAGACGCTATCGACATGCGCAAAATCTCCAGCGCCAAGGCCCTGGCTTATGTCACCGCCTATGTGGAAAACCGCGCCTACCGTGATGCCGGCATCTCTGAGCGGGAGCGCTGGCGCATGGATGGTTTTGGTTTGCCGATCGGCGTGCAAGAGCTGCGCGGCTACAAGGCACGCCCGCTGGACGGCATTTGGGCCACGCCGCCGTTCCTCCACAACGGCTCGGTGCCCAGCTTGTTCCAACTGCTGTCACCCATCGCAGAGCGACAAACCCAGTTCTGGGTGGGCAACTTCGAGTTCAACCCCAAACAGATTGGCTACAACAGCGAGAAATTCACCGGCGGCTTCCACTTTGATACCCAAGTCACCGGCAACAGCAATCGCGGTCATGAATTCCGCGCTGGCTGCCGTGAAGACGGCGTGATCGGCCGTGCCTTGCAACCGGAAGAACGCTGGGCGCTGATCGAGTACCTCAAGGTTTTGGGCAATCCGGCGATGGAACAGCAACTGCAACCTGTCGAAGCCAAAACCTGGACACCCGGTCCGTCTTGCCAGAACTGAGCACACATAACCTGTGAACGCACACCGAGAATAAGTAAAAGGAATTAACCCATGTTTAAACGATTCTGGCTCTGGCTCGGCCGCCTACTTGGCAAGCTATTGGTGCTCGTATTGGCTATCGGTCTTGGCGGTTGGGCCATCGGGGCAGCCTACTATGGCTGGAAGTTCTCCGGCCCGGTTGCCACTGAAGAACAGATACCAGCCGGCGAAGCGGCACTGACCCAAAGCATCATTGAGGACGCCATCGGCGTCGTCGAACAGCACCGCGACAACACCCGCGTACTGCGTGATGCCCATGCCAAAGCCCATGGCTGCATGAAGGCCGAAGTCAGCGTAATTACCGACCTAGACAGTGATCTGCAACGTGGCGTGTTCAGTGAGCCGGGAAAAACCTGGCAAGCCTGGATACGCCTGTCCAACGGCAATGCCTACCCGCAGTTCGACAGAGCCCGTGATGCACGCGGCATGGCAATCAAGCTGCTGGATGTTCCGGGTGACAAGCTCACCCAGAGCCCTCAACACGCCGAAGAACAAGACTTCGTGATGTTCAACCATCCATCCTTCTTTGTACGCGATGTGGCCGAATACAAAAGCAACTTTGCGGCACAAGCTGCAGGGCAAAAGGTTATGGCATTTTTCCCAAGCTGGGATCCACGCAGCTGGGAAATCCGCCACATGATTATCGCCCTGAAGACCCTGTCCCCTGCCCCCGAAACGCCCGTAGCAACCACCTACAATTCCATCGCCCCGTTCAAGTTAGGCGAGCACAACATCAAGTACCGGGTCATTCCGCAGCCTGAAGCCTGCCCTCAATATCAACTGCCCGAACAGAACCACGACTTACCCAATTTCCTGCGCAATGCGTTGTACCAGCAACTCTCGCTAGACCGCATACCCGCCTGCTTTGCCCTCCAGGTGCAACGGCAGAACCCCGACTACTACATGCCCATCGAAGACCCAAGCGTGGATTGGAGTGAGGCCATCTCACCATTCGAAACAGTGGCCACCCTCACCGTACCAGCACAAGACTTCGACAGCCGCGAACAGAATGTGGCCTGTGACAATATGTCCTTCAACCCGTGGCACGCGCTGCCTGAGCATCGCCCGATTGGCGGTATCAACCGTTTGCGCAAGGCGGTGTACGAGGCCATCAGCATCTATCGACTGGAGCGCAATCAGCCATAAAACTGTATCCAATCCTCTGTGCTACTCGGTTAACAGTCATTGAGCTGGTAATATTCGCGCCTTGCTAAACGCGCTGTTAGCCGCGTACCACCTGAGAGAAAGACCGTGGAATTGTTCAAAGAGTTTATGTTTGAGGCTGCACACCTTCTGCCGCACGTTCCGCCGGGCCACAAATGTGGGCGCCTGCACGGCCATTCATTCAAGGTGGCGGTGTATATCGAGGGTGAGGTTGATCCTTATACCGGCTGGATACGCGACTTCTCGGAGATCAAGGCGATCTTCAAGCCGCTCTATGAGCAGCTTGACCATAACTACCTGAATGATATTCCTGGCCTGGAAAACCCCACCAGTGAAGTGCTGGCCAAATGGATCTGGCAGCAACTCAAGCCGCTGCTACCTGAGCTATCGCGTATCCGTATCCACGAAACCTGCACCAGCGGCTGCGAATACCGCGGCGACTGAAGAGCAGTGCCTGGATCGCACAGCCGGTACTGCGTGTCACCGGCTCATAGGCATGCGGGCTTGTGTCAGGCTGCAAACGCTTGAGAAAGCCACCACCACACGTCATAAATTTGAAACCGGTTTGAAAAATAGCAGTGCGGCTTGCGATTGCTAGGCGGCTGCTTTAGTTTGCGCCTGCACTTTGCCTGGATGGGTGAAGTTTCTTACGGATAAGATTTTAAAAGGATGCATTACATGTTGAAGAAAATTGCTCTGACTGCTGGCCTGGTTACTCTGCTGAGCGGTTGCGCATCTGGCCTGTCGCCAGTCAGCGTTGGTTTGATCACCGACGTTAAAGGCCCGATCACTGCCACTACCGCCGCCGGCGGCAAGACTGGCACTGCTTGCGCCACCACCATCATTGGTCTGATCAACAAAGGCGACGCATCCATTGCAGCTGCCAAGGCCAATGGCAACATCGGCACCATCGCTACCGCTGATTACCACACCAAAGGCTTCTACCCGTTCTTCGGCGAAACCTGCGTGAACGTAACCGGTAACTAAGTTGTCGGACTGCCCTCGAGTCACCCTCGGGGGCAGTGCATAAAGAGCACGACGTTAGAGGCCGTAGCCTGCCAGGGCTAACACAAACTGCGCCTCATCAATCACCCGCACACCTAACTCACTGGCCTTTGCCAGCTTCGAACCCGCCCCCGGCCCCGCCACCAGGCAACTGGTTTTCGCCGATACCGACCCCGCCACTTTGGCCCCCAAGCTTTCCAGTTTTTCCTTGGCTATATCACGGCTCATAATCTCCAGGCTGCCCGTCAGCACCCAGGTCTGCCCGGCCAGTGGTAACCCTTCGACAACCTTTTTTTCACTGTGCCAATGCATACCAAACGCCTTGAGCTGAGCCTCAATCGCGCGGGCGCGCTCGGCATTGGCGGTTACTGCAAAAAATTCGCGCACCGCATTGGCCTGCTTCTCAGGCAGGGCTTGGCGCATGTCCAGCCAGTCAGCCGCCAGCACAGCGTCAAGGCTGACAAATTTATCCGCCAGCTTCTGCGCACCACCTGGGCCCACAGACGGAATATTCAGCTTGTCGAGCATCCCAGCCAGCGTCGCGCTGGCACTGAACTCGGCGCTAAGCTCGCCCTGTTCCTGTAATTGCAGCCCGCATTCATCGCTGGACAGCAAAGCGGCGATAACCTGCTGATTATGGCTGTCGGCAAAGAAGCTATGGATCTCATGCGCCACCTCCAGGCCAACATCCGGCAGATAGGTCAGCACTTCTGGCAGGGCTTGCTGAACCCGCTCCAACGATGCCAGTGAGCGACCCAGCACCTTGGCAGTCTCCTCACCGACATCGGGAATGCCGAGGGCGTAAATAAACCGTGCCAACGTGGGTTTCTTGCTGTCAGCGATGGCCTGCAGCAGCTTGTTGCTGGAAACCTCGGCAAAGCCCTCCAGGTTGATAATCTGTTCGTAGGTCAGGGTGTACAGGTCTGCAGGCGAGGTTATGAGCGCCTCATCGACCAGCTGCTCGATGGTCTTGTCGCCCAGCCCTTCGATATCCATCGCGCGTCGCGAAACAAAATGAATGATCGCCTGCTTGAGCTGAGCACCGCAGGCCAAGCGGCCGACACAGCGGTACACAGAACCCTCACTGAAGGTTTCTTTACCCTTACTGCGTTTGACTAACTGCGTGCGTTCGACATGCGAGCCACACACCGGGCAACTTTCAGGTATCAGCACGGGCTTGGCATCCGCTGGCCGACGTTCAAGTACCACCTGCATCACCTGCGGAATCACATCACCCGCGCGGCGGATAATCACCGTATCGCCAATCATCAAGCCCAGGCGCGCGACTTCATCCATGTTATGCAGGGTGGCGTTGGCCACGATCACCCCAGCCACTTTGACTGGCTTGAGCCGCGCCACTGGAGTGACGGCGCCGGTACGCCCGACTTGAAACTCCACGTCCAGTAACTCGGTAAGCTCCTCCTGGGCCGGAAACTTATTGGCTATCGCCCAATGCGGCGTGCGCGCGCGAAAACCCAGTTGCTGCTGGTCTTCAATGTTATTGACCTTAAACACTACACCGTCGATGTCATAAGCGAGGGCCATGCGCCGTTCGCCAATATCTCGGTAGTAATCCAGACAAGCCTGCACGCCTTTGGCCAGTTTCAGTTCGCGGCTAATGGGAATACCCCAGGCCTTGAGCTGTTCAAGCATGCCGATTTGGGTGGTAGCCAGCTCACCACTCACCTGACCGACGCCATAGCAGCAGAATTCCAAGGGGCGACTGGCGGTGATCTTCGGATCAAGCTGGCGCAGGCTGCCGGCTGCCGCATTACGTGGGTTGGCAAAGGTCTTACCGGCGCTCTCGGCCTGACGGGCATTGAGCTCCTCGAACCCTGCCTTGGGCATAAATACCTCGCCACGCACTTCGAGTATCTGCGGCCAGCCCTCGCCCTGTAGCTTGAGCGGCACGTTGCGGATGGTGCGCACATTGCTGCTGATATCTTCGCCCGTGCTGCCGTCGCCACGCGTGGCACCACGCACCAGTTGACCGTTCTCGTAACGCAGGCTGACGGCCAGACCGTCCAATTTCGGTTCGCAGCTGTATTCGACCTCGACACCCGCCCCGAACAAATCGCCGCCTTTCAAGCCCAGCCCAGCCTGCACACTGCGATCAAACGCGCGCAGATCTTCTTCCTCGAACGCATTACCCAGGCTGAGCATAGGGATCTCATGGCGCACCTCACCAAAAGCGCTGAGCGCCTCAGCGCCGACGCGCTGGGTGGGCGACTCAGGCGTCACCAGTTGCGGGTATTGGCTCTCCAACACCTGCAACTCACGGAACAGGCGATCATATTCGGCGTCGGGAATGCTCGGCTGATCGAGTACGTGATAACGGTAGTTATGGCCATCCAGTTCGGCACGCAGTTGCACAATGCGCTGGGTAGCAGTCGAGGCGTCGGTCATTGCGGTGTTCTCTCAAACGAAAAGAGCAGCCTGGGCTGCTCTTTCTATCTCACGGGTTAATTCAGCGCTTGTTGGTCAATTGCTTACGCTCATATTCCACAATGCGCTGGCGGTAATGCTCGATGGTTTGTGCGGTCATCACGCTACGCTGGTCATCCTTCAACTCGCCATTGAGTTCATGGGCCAACTTACGCGCCGCGGCGACCATTACATCAAACGCCTGCTTGGGATGGCGCGGCCCCGGCAAACCGAGGAAGAAGCTCACCGCGCGGGTGCTAAAGCCTTCAATGTCATCCAGATCAAACGTACCGGGTTTCAATGCATTGGCCATGGAGAACAGCACTTCACCATTGCCGGCCATGCTCTCGTGACGGTGGAAAATATCCATCTCACCAAAGCGCAGACCACTTTCCAGAATGTTTTGTAATAGCGCCGGGCCTTTGAAGCCCTCTTCATCGCGGGCGATAACATTAATTACCAGGACTTCTTCAACCGGCGGCAATTCCCGAGCACTTTCTTTGTCATGACTGGCAGGCTTAACCACCTCGTCATCAACCGGATTAAGCAAAGTAGGCACCGGTTCATCTTGGCCCAGGTTCAAGTCACCCTGCTGCGGCTCACCGCTGCGGCGGCGATTCAATTCACGTGCACTCAGCGAAGGCAGATCCTCTTCATCAAAAGCCGGCTCATGGCTGCGATCAATAACCCGCGGAGGGCTGAGTAAGTCAGGGTCGCTGTCGTCATCCGGAAGGTTAGAGAAACTACGGTCGAGCTTGAATTTGAGCTTACCTTTGCCACCGCGCATCCGCCGCCAGCCATCAAACAAGATGCCTGCAATCACAATAATGCCGATGACTATCAGCCACTCACGCAGACCGAATTCCATGAAATACCTTAACCCCTGAATAAATATGTGATGAAAACGGCCTTCCTGGCCCATTCTGCTAATTCTAAAGCGTCACGCCAAGTCCATGTTCTGACAGCTCTTTGACTGTTTAAACCGGCGTGCATAATAACAATGCGCGTTAAGCTAGCACGACGAAAGATAACTTTACACCGCCTCACGCATTAGGATTCCACCAATGCCAGGGCTTCCTCCACATCCACCGCCACCAGACGTGAACAACCCGGTTCATGCATGGTCACGCCCATCAACTGATCGGCCATTTCCATGGCGATTTTATTGTGGGTGATATAGATAAACTGCACGGTCTCCGACATCTCTTTAACCAGCCGGGCATAACGACCGACGTTGGCATCATCCAGCGGCGCGTCCACTTCATCGAGCATGCAGAACGGTGCCGGATTGAGTTTGAAGATAGCGAACACCAATGCCAATGCTGTCAGCGCTTTTTCGCCGCCTGAAAGCAAATGAATGGTGCTGTTCTTTTTGCCCGGTGGGCGCGCCATGATGGTTACGCCAGTGTCCAGTAAGTCTTCGCCAGTCAGTTCCAAATAGGCATTACCACCACCGAAAACTTTAGGGAATAGCGCCTGCAGGCCTCCGTTAATCTGATCAAAGGTTTCCTTGAAGCGGTTACGGGTTTCCTTGTCGATCTTGCGGATGACGTTTTCCAGGGTTTCCAGCGCTTCCACCAGATCGGCGTTCTGCGCATCAAGGTAGCGTTTACGCTCGGACTGCTGCTGGTATTCATCGATAGCGGCGAGGTTAATTGGACCTAAACGCTGAATACGTGCGCCCAAACGCTCAAGCTCTTCTTCCCAAGCCTTCTCGCTGGCTTCAGGCGGTAACGTGCCCAGCACGCCATGCAAATCGTAATTATCTTCCAGCAGTTGATCCTGCAAGGCTTTGCGGCGCACGGTTAGGGATTGCCAATCCATGCGCTGCTGTTCCAACTGGCCACGCAACAACTGTGATTGCTGCTCGGCCTGGGTGCGGCGCTTCTCGGCGTCACGCAGTTCGCGATCAGCATCTTCCAGCGCCAGACGCGCCAGTTTGAGCTCGTCGTCCACCGCCATGCGTTTGTCGAGCAGCTCTTCAAGCTTCAGGCGCAGTTCTTCCAGCGGCGCTTCGCCCTCTTCCAGATTGAGGTCGAGTTGCTCGCGCTTCTCGTGCAAACGCTCGGCTTGCAGTTCCAGACGCTCCAGGGCTTGGCGCGTGGAGTCATGCTGGGCTTTCAGCGAACCCAGGCGCACGGCCAGTTGGTGGGCGTGGTCTTTGTGTTGACGCGCCTCCTGGCGCACCCGGTCGAGACGCTCACGCAAGCTGTCACGGCTGGCCAGTAGAGTTTCCCGCTCTTCGTTATCAGTGGCCATGGCATCCAGGGCGTCCTGCAGGTGCAGGCGCGACTCACCCAATTGCTCATGTTCGATCTCGCGTTGTTCACCCAGCTCCAGTAATTCGTGATCCAGACGGCTACGGCGTAACGTCAATTGCTCGACTTTCGCTTGCCCAGCCGACAGCTGCGCCTTCAATTCTCCGAGGCGACGCGCCTGATCCTGCGCTTGCCGGCGCTGCTGCTCGCGCAGTTCCTCCTGAGCACGCTGGCTCTCGCGCAACTGCAACAAACGCTCGTCGAGCACAGCCAGAGCGGCTTCACGCTCATCTCGCTCCAGCCCAAGCTGTTCGATTTCCTGGCCACGGGCCAATACGCCGCTTTCTGCTTCACTGGCGCGGCGTACCCGCAGAAAATGCCGACCGACCCAGTAACCATCGCGACTGATCAGGCTTTCGCCTTCAGCCAAGCTCGAACGTGCCGCCAGCGCCTCATCGAGACTCTGCACCGGTTTGACCTTGCCCAGCCAGGGCGCCAGATCGACGCTCGCTTCAACTTTATCCAAGAGGCTACCGACAACCCGCGCGCCGCCCTTACTCAGGCTGACCAAACGCAAATCACCTTGGCTTAACCCAGCAAAATCCAGCCCGTGGAAATCATCCAGCAGCACAGCTTGCAGATCGGCGGCCAGCACGGTTTCCACCGCCAGTTCCCAACCGGCTTCAACCCGCAAGCCTTCGGCCAGGCGCGGGTGCTCGCTCAGCTGCTGTTCGCGCAACCAGTCACCGGCACCCTTGCCCGGGTCGAGCGCCGCCTGCTGCAGCGCTTCCAGTGAGGCCAAACGGCCATTTAAACGTTGCAGTTCGCCTTGTGCCTGCTGCTGGGCTTGACCGGTTTGCTGCAAATCATTGCGCAGCTGTTGCAAGCGCTCAGCCTGCTGTTCTTCTTCAATCTGCAGGTCCTCTACGCTGCTTTCGCCTGTGGCGATCTGCTCGCTCAATTCAAGAATGGCGGCATCTTCAGGATCGGCGGACAGCTGCTGCAGCTCCTCAGTGAGGCGGCGCTGACGCTCAGCGAGACGCTCAAGGCTCTGCTCCAGCTGGGCAATCCGCGATTGCTGCACTTCTGCCTGACGCCGCGGTTCAGCACTGCGCTGATTGAAGCCGTCCCACTGTTCCTGCCAGCCGTGCATGGCACTTTCAGACTCTTCCAGCATGGCGGCAGATTCTTCAGCCGCAGCGACGGTCAGTTCCTGCTCTGGCAGGAGCATTTCCAGCTCTTCGCCTAGAGTCGCCAACAAGGTGCGGTCGTGCCCTAGGTGCGACTCGGTTTCCAGGCGCGCCCGTTCGGCTTCGCGCAGGTCATCCTGCAACTGCCGCAAACGCTGCTGGCCGTGCTGAATACTTTGCTCGACCCGAGCGATATCACCGCCCACCGAGTAAAAGCGCCCCTGCACCAGATTGAAGCGCTCACTCAGCTCATGGTGGCCGTCGCGCAAGCGTTCGATACTGGCATCGGCGTTGCGCTGTTCAGCAACCAGCGCTTCAAAGCTGATTTCCTGGTTACCGATCACCGCTTCACGCTGACCGACCTGCTCGTTCAACGCCTGCCAACGCAGGGCTGTGAGCTGCGCCTTGAGCTGGCGCTCTTCGGCCTTGTATTCCTGATATTTCTCCGCCGACTGCGCTTGGCGATGCAGGCGGTCGAGCTGGCGCTCCAACTCTTCGCGCAAATCAGTCAGGCGCGCCAGGTTTTCGTGGGTACGGCGGATACGGCTTTCAGTTTCGCGGCGGCGCTCTTTGTACTTGGAGATGCCGGCGGCTTCTTCAATAAAGTTACGCAGGTCTTCCGGCTTGGCTTCGATCAGCTTGCTGATCATGCCCTGCTCGATAATCGAGTAGCTGCGCGGACCCAGGCCAGTACCGAGGAAGATATCGGTAATGTCGCGGCGACGGCACTTGGTGCCGTTAAGGAAGTAGGTGTTCTGGCTGTCGCGGGTGACCCGGCGGCGAATCGATATCTCGTTATAACCGGCGTATTCGCCAGTCAGGGTGCCATCGGAGTTGTCGAAAATCAGCTCGATGGAAGCCTGAGTCACCGGTTTACGGGTGTTTGAGCCGTTGAAGATGACATCAGTCATCGACTCGCCGCGCAGGTTCTTCGCCGAACTTTCGCCCATCACCCAACGCACGGCGTCGATAATGTTCGACTTGCCGCAACCATTGGGGCCGACCACCGCCGCCATATTACTGGGGAAAGATACGGTGGTTGGGTCGACGAAGGATTTGAAACCCGCCAGTTTGATGCACTTAAGCCGCATGAACCGCCTTCCTTAGGCCTCGGCCAGTGCAGCGAGCACCAGCTGGCAATTGTGCTCGCCGTAACCCAGCAAGACCTGGCGAATTGCCGGATGATCACGGGAAATAATTGCCTGCAGTAAGGCTGCAAAGGTATTGAGGAACTGCCCCATTTCGCCCTTACGGCGCTCCAGCGCCAGGTGGTAGGTGCGGCTGATGGCCGGCAACAGGTTCTCCACCGTCTCTTGCAAGTACGGGTTATCGGAGAACGGAAACGCGGCCCGCATGATGTCGAAACTGCCTTGCACAAAACCGTCGATATCCTCGCGTTGCAAGCTGTCCTGCAGGCGCTGCTGAATGACGAGGAACGGTGCAAGGTCAGTTTCAACCTGCCAACTGTCTGCGACCGCTTTGCCCAACAAGATGTACAGCTCCATCACCAGGGCATACAGGCTTTTGACGTTGTGCGGCGTTAGCTCAGCCACCTGGGCACCGCAGCGCGGTGGGATCACGATTAGATGCCGCCGCTCGAGAATCAGCAGCGCTTCACGCACCGAGCCACGACTGACATTCAGCGCCTGGGTGACTTTCTGTTCCTGAATTCGCTCACGCGCCTTCAACTCACCACGAATGATGCGTTCTGCAAGGTGATGGGCAATCTGCTCAGCGAGGCTATCCGGTGCCTTGAACATCATGATGATCCTGAGGCTCTATCTGGCCTAAACGGGAATAAACAAAGGTGGCCAAAAAGTGGCTAAAAGCCCGCCTGGCTTGGCTTTAGCGCGCAGCAACGGGCGCGAGTGTAACACAGGGTGTTACCGGGCCAAGGCCACCTGAGGCCGGCTTTCAAATCAAAAGGTGGGTCATTTATGGATGGTCACAAGTCATGATTGTCCTACAATTTACTCAGCGCATTTGCTCAACAATAATAAGTACGGAGCCACCATGTTTGAACGCCTACCCTCCAACTGGATGCTTGCCATAAAAAGCATCGGCTACTGGTTTTGGTTGATCCCTGTTCTGGGTATTCCTCTGAGCCACTACTGGTCATTAAACAGTCAATACGCCAACGCCTGGCCTTGGCTGGTGGTGCTGGTGGTGTTTGGGGTTATTCCTTTACTGGATTTCATCATCGGTCGAGACCCAGCCAACCCTGATGAAACGGTACAAGTGCCGCAGATGGAGCAGCAGGGTTACTACCGTGTACTGAGCCTGGCCACTGTACCCGCCCTACTCGGCATGCTCGGCTGGTCCGGCTGGGTCTTCGTCAACCATGACGTCTGGAGCTGGGTTGGCCAACTTGGCTGGATTCTTTCGGTCGGTACGGTCACAGGCGCGATTGGCATCACCGTGGCCCATGAGTTCATCCATAAAGACCCGCAACTTGAACAAAATGCCGGCGGACTGTTGCTCGCGGCCGTGTGCTACGGCGGCTTCAAGATCGAGCATGTTCGCGGTCACCACGTACATGTATCGACCCCAGAAGATGCCAGCTCATCACGCTACGGGCAGAGCCTGTATGCCTTTCTGCCGCATGCTTACAAACATAACTTCCTCAATGCCTGGCGGCTCGAGGCCGAGCGGTTGCAGCGCAAAAACCTGCCCACCCTGCACTGGCGCAATGAGTTGATCGTTTGGTACACCGTCAGCGCGCTGTTTCTGCTGAGTTTCAGCCTGGCGTTTGGCTGGTTGGGGGCGCTGTTCTTTATTGCGCAGTCGATCGTGGCCTTCACCCTGCTGGAAATCGTCAACTACGTGGAACATTACGGCCTGCACCGGCGCAAATTAGACAATGGCCGCTATGAACGCACCAATCCGACGCATTCATGGAACAGCAACTACTTGCTGACCAACCTGTTTCTCTTCCACCTGCAACGCCATTCCGATCATCACTCCTACGCCAAGCGGCGCTACCAGGTGCTGCGCCACTTTGAGGACAGCCCGCAACTGCCCAATGGTTATGCTGGGATGATTGTTCTAGCGCTGTTTCCCCCGCTGTGGCGAGCGGTGATGGACCCTCGGGTACGCGCCTATTACGCCGGTGAAGAGCATCAACTGACCGGCTCGCAACTCATCTGATCGGCTAATCACTGCAATGCAAAACGCCAAGGGCTCACCCTTGGCGTTTTTTATTATGGCCTGCCATCCATGACGCCACCCTTCGGGCCGTCGCTACGCGACGTTAAAGATTGTTCCTGACAATTTTTATGTCCTGCACTTTTGTTTCTGCAGCGTCGTGCTTGGCACAAAAGCGGCTAGCGTTTAACTGGGCTCGCGGGCTTTTCGCGCTCATAACTGAATTGCATGACAAACGTCTGACCAAAGAGTCAAATATTTGTTGACCCTAAAGTCAGAAAACTCTAGATTTGCTCCATGCCAAGCCGTGTGGAAACCCTGTGCAGCCCTGCCAGGTGTTTCAACAGAGCCTGATACGAGAACAATAAAGTGCCTGGAGGTCGTCCTTGATCCAGTTTTTACTCAACCGGGAGCTGCGTACTGAGCATGCCCTCGACCCAAATGTCACCGTGCTCAATTACCTGCGTGAGCATGTCGGCAAGTCCGGAACCAAAGAAGGCTGCGCTTCAGGCGATTGCGGTGCTTGCACCGTTGTGGTCGGTGAGCTGGATGGCGAGCGTGTGCGTTATCGCACCCTCAATTCCTGCCTGACCTTTGTTTCCTCGCTGCACGGCAAGCAATTGATCACGGTCGAAGACCTCAAGCACCAAGGCCAGCTGCACAGCGTGCAACAAGCCATGGTCGACTGCCACGGCTCGCAGTGCGGCTTCTGCACCCCCGGTTTCGTCATGTCGCTGTTCGCCCTGCAAAAAAACAGCAGCGGCTTCGACAAGGCCGACACCATGGAAGCCCTGGCCGGCAACCTGTGCCGCTGCACCGGCTACCGCCCAATTATCGATGCCGCCGAACAAGCCTGCTGCCAGAAGCAGCCGGACCAGTTCGATAGCGCCGAAGCGCAAACCGTTACCCAGCTGAAAAGCATCGCCCCACGCGAAACCGCCGAGCTCAACAGTGGCGACAAACGCTGCCTGTTGCCGCTGACAGTCGCCGACCTGGCCGATATCTATGCTGCCAACCCTGAAGCTCGTCTGCTGGCCGGCGGCACCGACCTGGCCCTAGAAGTCACCCAGTTCCACCGCGAACTCCCGGTGATGATCTACGTTGGCCATATCGAAGCGATGAAGCGCGTCGACGTGACTGCCGAGAGCATCGAAATCGGCGCTGCCACTGCGCTGTCCGACTGTTACGCTGCATTGGCTGAAGATTATCCGGACTTCGGCGAGCTGCTGCACCGCTTCGCCTCACTGCAAATCCGCAACCAGGGCACCCTCGGCGGCAATATCGGCAACGCCTCACCAATTGGTGACGCCCCGCCGCTGCTGATCGCGTTGGGTGCACAGATCGTTCTGCGCAAAGGCAGCGAAAGCCGCACCTTGCCGATCGAAGACTACTTCCTCGACTACAAGGTCACTGCACGCCAGGAAGCCGAATTTATCGAGAAGATCATCGTGCCGCGCCACCAGGGCAACCAGGCGTTTCGCGCCTACAAGGTGTCCAAGCGCCTGGACGATGACATCTCCGCCGTCTGCGCCGCCTTCAACCTGGTGGTCGAAGATGGCGTGGTGCAAAGCGCGCGTATCGCCTTTGGCGGCATGGCGGCCATCCCGAAACGCGCCGCCGCCTGTGAAGCCGCGCTGCAAGGCTCGGCCTGGTATCCAGACGTGGTCGAACGCGCCTGCGCCGCGCTGGCCGAGGATTTCACCCCGCTGAGTGATTTCCGCGCCAGCAAGGAATACCGCCTGCTCATCGCGCAGAACCTGCTGCGTAAATTCTTCCTTGAGATGCAGGCTCCAGAAGTCGCAACACGGGTGACCGCTTATGTCTAACCATCACGTAGCCAAAAGCCAGGCCGAGTTGGCCGAACTGTTCCGCGCCGATATCACCACCGGTGTAGGCCGTAGCGTTAAACACGACAGCGCCGACAAACACGTCTCCGGCGAAGCTACCTACGTCGATGACCGTCTGGAGTTCCCTAACCAGTTGCACGTGTATGCCCGTATGAGCGACCGCGCACATGCGCGCATCATCAGCATCGACACCAGCCCGTGCTACGCCATCCCCGGTGTAGCCATTGCGATTACCGCCGAAGACGTGCCGGGCCAACTGGATATCGGCCCGGTGGTTGCCGGTGACCCGCTGCTGGCAGACGGCAAGGTTGAATACGTCGGTCAAGTCGTACTCGCCGTCGGCGCCAATAGCCTGGAAACCGCACGCAAGGCGGCCATGGCCGCGATCATCGAATATGAAGACCTTGAGCCGGTATTGGACGTGGTCGATGCCCTGCGCAAAAAGCACTTCGTACTCGACAGCCATCAGCACAAAATCGGCAACTCCAGCGCCGAACTGGCCACCGCACCGCGCCGCCTGCAAGGCAGCCTGCATATCGGTGGTCAGGAACACTTCTATCTGGAAACCCAGATTTCCTCGGTGATGCCGAGCGAAGATGGCGGCATGATTGTCTATACCTCGACGCAGAACGCCACCGAAGTACAGAAGCTGGTGGCCGAAGTGCTCGGCGTGCCGATGCACAAAATCGTCATCGACATGCGCCGCATGGGTGGCGGCTTCGGCGGCAAGGAGACTCAGGCCGCAGGCCCGGCGTGCCTGTGCGCAGTGATTGCGCACCTCACCGGCCGGCCAACCAAAATGCGCCTGCCGCGTGTTGAAGACATGCAGATGACGGGCAAGCGACACCCCTTCTACGTCGAATACGATGTCGGTTTCGACGACAACGGCCTGCTGCATGGCATCGAAATCGAACTGGCCGGCAACTGCGGCTACTCGCCCGACCTGTCTGGCTCGATTGTCGACCGTGCGATGTTCCACTCCGACAACGCCTATTTCCTCGGTAACGCCACCATCAATGGTCACCGCTGCAAGACCAACACCGCCTCGAACACCGCTTACCGCGGCTTCGGCGGCCCGCAAGGGATGGTCGCCATCGAAGAAATCATGGATGCAATTGCCCGCAGCCTGGGCAAAGACCCGCTGGAAGTGCGCAAGACCAACTACTACGGCAAGACCGAGCGCAACGTCACTCACTACCACCAGACCGTCGAGCACAACGTCATCCACGAGATGACCGCCGAACTGGAGGCCAGCAGTGACTACGCCAAACGCCGTGAAGAAATCCGCGCGTTTAACGCCAAAAGCCCGGTATTGAAGAAAGGCCTGGCACTGACTCCGGTTAAGTTCGGCATCAGCTTCACCGCCACCTTCCTCAACCAGGCCGGCGCGCTGATCCACATCTACACCGACGGTTCGATTCACCTGAACCACGGTGGCACCGAGATGGGCCAAGGCCTCAACACCAAGGTCGCGCAGATCGTTGCCGAAGTGTTGCAGGTGGATATTTCACGTATCCAGATCACCGCCACCAACACAGACAAGGTGCCGAACACCTCGCCGACGGCAGCAAGCAGCGGTACTGACCTCAACGGTAAGGCCGCGCAGAACGCCGCCGAAACGCTAAAGCAGCGCCTGGTCGACTTCCTGGTGCGCGAATACAAGGTCACCCCGGAAGACGTTGAATTCCGCAACAGCCAAGTGCGCGTGCGTGATCTGTTCTTGAGTTTCGAAGAAGTGATTCAGAAGGCTTACTTCGGCCAGGTCTCGCTCTCCAGCACCGGCTTCTACCGCACGCCGAAGATCTTCTACGACCGTGACAAAGCTGCCGGCCGCCCGTTCTACTACTTCGCCTATGGCGCAGCCTGTTCCGAGGTGATCGTCGATACCCTGACCGGCGAGTACAAGATGCTGCGCACTGACATCCTGCATGACGTCGGCGCCTCGCTGAACCCGGCCATCGACATCGGCCAGGTCGAAGGCGCCTTCGTCCAGGGCATGGGTTGGCTGACCACCGAAGAACTGGTATGGAACAACAAAGGTAAGCTGGTCACCAATGGTCCCGCTGGCTACAAAATTCCGGCCATCGCCGACATGCCGCTGGACCTGCGCGTCAAGCTGGTGGAAAACCGCAAGAACCCGGAAGACACCGTGTTCCACTCCAAGGCCGTCGGTGAGCCG
>Ga0209504_1000992_pt1 | contig 23063 bp, 14 predicted proteins | sample COGITO_mtgs_1005_FD_184791 | JGI IMG/M metagenome (GOLD analysis project Ga0209504, IMG submission 184791) | Pelagic marine microbial communities from North Sea - COGITO_mtgs_100511 (SPAdes) (version 2) | ecosystem: Environmental > Aquatic > Marine > Epipelagic ...
GGCGCTTGGATTTCTTACCAATGCGGTAACGCAAGAGGATCCTTTTTTCTGTTATTATTCGACATGGTTGGTGCATGGCCCTTGGCAAATGCGTACCGAGAGTCTGTTGCAAAAATACGCGGGACTGATGGGCTACACATACCCTCTGACCGGAGCTGAAATCTTTGCGGAAGGGCAGAAGAATCCATACTATGCGGCGATGGTCGAAAGTCTGGATTATTATATCAATCAGCTCATTACGTATCTGGAAGACACGGATGATCCGCGCTGGCCCGGGCATAAGTTGATCGAGAATACCTATGTCGTGTTGACCTCCGATAATGGCGGCATGGAGGTGGGGGATCCCAATGGGCAGGTGACAGATAACTTCCCGTTGGATAGGGGGAAAATTTGGATTAAGGAAGGGGGCACGCGTGTGCCGTTTATCCTTCGTGGGCCGGGGATTACATCGAACACGGTGAGCGATGCGGTGATCAACGGATTGGACCTGTATCCGACTTTTTTGGCCTTGGCGGGTATCTCGATTCCAAGTGAGCGTTTGGATGGCAGTGACCTCAGTGACCTATGGTTGACTGATGCACAAGATGGTGCGCGCATCCTGGATGCGTCGGGCGAGGTGCGCGATGCGATGTTTTGGCATTTTCCGCACTCGGGACGCGTGGCCACCACGATGCTGAAAGATGGCTGGAAGCTCTATAAAAATTACGATCACTTGTGGAATGGGGCCGCCGCCCAGCAGTATTCGCTGTATCAACTCTACGATGCCAATGGCGACGCAGTGGATATGGGAGAGATGACGGACCTGATCGCTGCGCAGGCCACGGTGGCAAATACGATGATCCCTGAACTAGAAGCATGGATCGATGCTGTCGATGCACGGCCGATGTATTACAATCCGAAACGGGGCACGTTACCATTGACCGATCAAAGCCTGACGATTCTTTCGACTGCTCATGACGATACGGTGGCGTGGGTGGCATGGAACACGGATCGCGCAAAGGTGAAGTATCTCGACTTACTGTATACGAAATCCGCGACGGCTGATGGAAATGAGGAATGGTTCAAGGTGGCGGTGCCGTTTACGCACGATCAGGGCTGGGCCGAGGTCGAGATCCCGGACGGTGCGCAGAGCTTCTTGTTTACGCTGGTGGATGAGAATGGCTTCTTCGTGAGCTCGGTGGATCTGACCGGTCACGCTGGCTACGACTCAGAGTTGGTGCCCTTGTTCAACTGGCTGCCGGAGAACATAGCGACGCTTACGGATGCCGGAACGGTGTTCCCGTCCGGGGATGTGCTGTTCAGTAACTCGACGAACGGGGCGGAGGTAGCAATCCGCGACAATGCTGAAACTGGCCAAGTCATTTTGGAGGACTCTTTCTCTACCAATACGCTAACGAAAGACGGCGCGTTGAATCAGGATTCCACTGGTTGGCACGCCAATAGTTCGGGGGGGTGGACTGTCGGAACGGGGAACGGGTGGCTGTATAACTCTCAAGCCGATAACGGTAGTTCAAGTGACGGTGCAGTGGCGCAAATTGTCGATCTCTCAGGTCTCGGTTTGACGGATGAGAGTCAACTGCACGTAGAGTTCAATTTCGTTTCCTGGGACGGCGTCAATGACTCCGATGATATTTATGTGCACCTGTGGGGGCTGGTGGATGAGTCTGCTTCCGGCACGGCATCGATTGCCCATTTGGGTGCGCAAAACGGTAACATGTGGGCCACTGCCGTCGAGAATGGGTTCAGTGTCACCAATCTCGCGGATGGTAGTCTCATGACTGTCAATGGTGATGCGTCTGCAGCCTCGGCTGCGATTCAACTGCTGAATCAGGACACGGGCTCTAGTTTGTTGGCAGACGCGATCCATGTCAGAAGCACGATTGATTTGAGTTCGTATTCGGTGGATGCGCTGGCGGGCTATGATTACTTCGTGATTGGTTTTACCCGCAATCCGGGAGCCGGTGACAACAAATTCGCACTGTATGATGTGGCGGTGTCCGTGACTCCTGAGTCCGATACTTCGATCTTGGGGCAGACGTTTACCGTGACGGATCCGGTCCGCCTCTCGGGCTTAAGCATGCAGGCCTCTCAGAATAGGACCATTGGGAGTTCTGATTCGGCTGAGCTGTATCTCTGGATCGGACGCTATGAAGGGGGCGCGCCGAGCGACGAGGCATTCCGCACGCAGGTGTATGAGAAAATTGACATGCGGGACATCGCATTGACTGCGGGTCATTATTATACGATCGACTTTGAAGACAGTGTGCTGCTGCCGGGGACCTATGCATTCCAGTTGAAATGGAAAGAGCCGGCGATCGGTAATGATTCATACTGGGCACGGGCAAATGGTGCCGGCGAATATACCGGAGGTGATCTGATTCATCGCATTATATCGGCGGGCAGTTTGATCGGATTGCCGTTTGCGCAGGCAGAAGATGCCGGAAACGATCTCGTGTTTGCCTTGCATGGCAGCGTTGATCACTTCGGCGGCTGGGCTGCGGAACATGCCCTGGACCGTATTCCGAAGACTTTATTTCTGGATCGCCTGGGCTCCGCCGTGACCAAGGATAGTCTATCATATAATGGGAACAGCTCGTGGACGGTGACTGAGGCGGGGCTCAGTAACACAAACGCCACCAATAGCACTGTAGGCGAGGGTGCCGTCGCCAGGTGTATCGACTTGACTGGCCTGGCGGATTCGAATGACGCGCAGTTAACGCTTAGCTTCGATTACACCACGGCTGATGCCGGCGAGATCTTGTATGTGCACCTTTGGGGCTGTGTCGATTTGGATCCCGCTCAGAATAGCGCAATCCTGAATACCGGGGCACAGAATGGTGCTGCGTGGGTGAGTGTAGCGACGGACGTCATGGACGTGTATAATTTAGGGAAGCCGAATGGCGTGTTTTCCGGATCGAGGGGAATCGCCTCTGATGCGGCTGCGATCTTGACTGGTTCGACCGGCGCGCAGACCTACAGTGCCACCTTTGATCTATCGACCTTTACGACCGCGCCGGATGTGGTTTCGGACTATGATTATCTGGTGCTTGGCTTCGCTCGTGAGGTCGGTGGTGCGAGCAGTCCAGCAGTCACCATTACGAATGTCCGCGTGTCGATCCAAGGCGGGGAGACCATTCACGAATTTCCGACCGTGCAGGCGGCAGTGGACAGCATGAGTGGTGATCCGGATGGCGATCGCCGCAGTAACCTGTTTGAATATGCCTTGGGTGGAGATCCGAATGAAAAGCATGATATCGGAGTGTTGCCGGATATGGCGACGGCGGTTGATGGAATCGATTTTGTCTATCAGCGTCGACGCGACGCGGCAACGCTCGGTATCCGCTATGAGATTGAAACCACGGCGAACCTGACACTTCCGGATTCATGGGGAGTGGTTAGTTTGGAAGAGGACGACGTCGCTATTGTGGATGCTGAGTTTGAAACCGTGACGCATCGACTGGATGCCACCGGCAAACAAAGCGAATTCATCCGTTTAAATATAGATGTGCTGTAGCGTCATGTGCTTCGTTTCCTTGCGTTTTAATGTAGGGAGCTAAGGGTATGAGGAAACAGCTAAAGATAGGTGCTTATGTTAAATAAAAAAAATGTGTGTGCGATGGCTCTGGGATTAATTTCGCTCAGTGCTGTGTCGAAAGCTCAGGATACATTGCCACCGATAAAAAATGGGATCGCTCCTTCGAGCGTTGAAGAAACGTGGGCTGGTTTTGATCCGCGTAAAGAGCCGTTGGATGTCGAGGTGCTCGAGGAGTGGGAAGAGGACGGTGTGGTTGTCAAGGTGATCCGATTTAGGGTGGGAACCTTCAAAGGCGAGACAGCGATGTTGGCAGCGGTGTATGGCTACCCCAAAGGTGCTGAAAATTTGCCAGGATTGGTTCAGATCCACGGTGGTGGCCAGTCGGCGCAGAGCTCTTTTGTGGTGAAGGATGCCAAGAACGGTTATGCCACCCTCTCGATTGCATGGGCGGGGCGTATTAATGCGACGCATTATAAGGTCACCAATAAGGAAAAAGAGACGTTTTGGACAGGCGACAGATCTCACCCCGATTATCGCGTGACCACAGATTGGGGAGCGATGGATGCGTATCACCACCACTGCCGATTCAAAGGGAACAACTTCGTTCAGAACCCGCCCTCAGAAAGCACTGTGGATGCGATCCCATCCCCACGCAACAGCGGTTGGTTTCTCGCCACGATGGGGGCCAGACGTGCGATTACTTTCCTTGAACAGCAAGCTCAGGTCGATGGGGATCGGATTGGAGTCTATGGTATGTCTATGGGCGGTAAACTGACGGTGCTGACCGCAGGCGCGGATTCACGAATTAAAGCGGCAGCTCCAGCGTGTGGTGGCATCAGCGACCTTTCCTCTGGCCGTGCGCTGCCTGGCGTGGCGGACGATTCCTACCTTGAGCGCATTACGTGCCCGACGATTCTGATGACACCCAGCAATGACTTTCACAGCAAGGTGCAGGATGTGCCTGCCGCTGTAGCGAGCTTGAAAACCAAGGATTGGCGCGTGGTGAGTTCGCCGAACCGCAACCATGGAGATAGCGCCGCGTATTCGGTGGGCACGACGCTTTGGTTTAACCAGCATTTGAAAGGTGAATTTAAGATGCCAGCAACGCCGACGATTCAGGTGTCGCTAAAAAATGACACGCGCACACCGATGGTGAAGGTGAACACCGATGCCTCGATGGATATTCGAGTCGTGGATGTGTATTACACGCAGGACGGTCTCAATAAACCGGTCGATAAATTCTGGAGCCTGGCGAAGCCAGTCAAAATAGGGAGTGCCACACTATTTGAGCTGCCTCTCTCGAGCACAGAGAAGCCCTTGTGGATTTATGCCGACGTTGAATATAATCTTGGGCAGACCGTAGAGGGAGTGGGCTACAGTGGTGAGGCAGTGAAAACCGATACCTTTCATCTCGCGTCGGTGGTTCAGATGATCGATGCCACCACCGTGAAAAGTGCCGGGCTGATCGCCACCGTGGATGAGTCCACACTCAATGAAGATTTTGAAAGCTACACTGCAGGTGATACCCTCACAAAAGTGTTTCCTTGGTTTGCTTTTGATGAAGGGAACATTTGTTCAGAAGATCCTGTAGGCACGCATGGCAAAGTGATTGAAATTCAAGATTCGCCTGAGTTTCAGCATGGTTGGCAACCGTTGTTGAGCGTGAACACCGCACGCGCTGCTTTCCTTGGTACTGAGAAATGGAAACTGAGCGTGGACATGCGGCAAGATGCGACGGCCCCGATTCCTATGATCCTTGAGTTTCGCACTGCCGACCAAGCCAAACGCTTTGCTCCAGTGAGCGTGGATACGAGTGGAAACATAAGCACTCGCGGTCAAGCGTCCGTTAAACTCTGTCAAGTCGAGCCAGGTATTTGGTGGACGTTTGAGGTGATATACGACTTGAATGATGCGGCACACTATCAGATCAAAATCATTGCTGTAGATGGCACTGTCCTTGCGAATCAAACGATTCCGATTCGCCCTGATATGGGCGCGGTGAACTGGATTGGCTTTATCCCGCATGGGACCACGAAAGGCAGCTTTTACATTGATAATGTAAACCTGGAAGCGATCGACGTGCAGCTTGAAGCATTGGGTGGTTCCTCGCTGATTAAAAATGGAAGTTTTGAAACTCCTAATATTTCCTCCAAGTTCAAGCCCTGCGACCCAAACTCTAGCGCATTAAGTGGTTGGACGATTAGTGGCAAGGGCGTGGTGCTTGTGGATGGCTTTGACAACTTCGGCAAATGGCCCGCGCCTGCGAAGGCTGCGTCTGGGGATCAATTTCTGCAATTGCAAACACATCACGGTGGCGCAGGCACCATCAGCCAAGATTTTACGACCACCCCGGGTGAGGCATACGTATTGAAGTTTGATTACAGTGGGATCCATCCTGGCAATCGAACGACAGCGCTGACGTATACGATTTCTGATGCTGCCACAAAGGAAATACAGTTAAACATCACCAACAATCAACTTCCCTGGCAAACAGAGACCTTTGAGTTTGTCGCTGCAACTGGTGCGACGACGCTCTCTTTTACTGGCGAGATGGTTGGTGGTTTTTGGGGCGCGAGTATTGATAACGTGCGCGTCGAAGTCGCGCAGGCAGAGACGACGGCGCAACCGAACATTGTCGTCTATATGATCGACGATTTGGGGTGGAACCAGATAAGTGCGGGGCAGGCGACGATGGGCACACATTCGGGGGTATTTCAGACGCCGCACCTTGAGGCGCTTGCCAAGGCAGGACTGAGCTTTACCCACGCCTACATGCAGCCGAACTGTGCGCCGAGCCGTGCGGCGATCCTCACAGGTCAATATCCCGCGCGAGTGAATAATGATGTCTATGTGGTGGGGCATTTGAACCGCAATCGGGCACCCGGGATTACACAAAAAGAGGCGAAGTTCAAAGGGCCGGAGCAGAGCGAAGATGTGGCCGCTGAGGCGGTGACGATCGCGGAGGCATTGCAGGCAAACGGCTATGCGACGGCGCACATCGGGAAGTATCATGTGGGCGGGCATCAAGGTGATTCAACCCTGCCGGAAAATCAGGGTTTTGATATCAATGTCGGTGGCTTTCATCAAGGGCACCAGCCGGTGTGTTTCGCTCAGGAAGTGGAGGGCGTCTGGAAGTTTCCGAAATTGGGACGTGGAGATTTTGATCCGTTTGCGGAGCCTTATACCAACGCCTATGTTGAGCAATATGGCATCGCGACTGAGCAGATCGGCAAGCCTAAGCACGTGTGCGATGCGCTAGCCGATGCGATGGAGGTGACTGTTCGCAGCTTGTCTTCGCAGGCGCAGCCGTTCTACCTGCAGTTGCATGCGTATGCGGTGCATGGTCCGGTGAAAGCCCGCCCAGATTTAAAATCCGCGGCGCAGCAGCGACTGACTAAGGCGCAGCAAAAGCAGGCGGAACTGGCAGGGTTTATTGCCGGCATGGATCAAACGCTTGGGCGCCTGATGGACGTGCTGGCAGACCCCAATGGCGACGGCGATACGAGTGATAGTATCGTGCACCACACGCTGGTGCTGTTTACGTCCGACAACGGCGGCACGCATTTCGACAACCTGCCACTGCGTGGCGTGAAAGGAATGTTTACGGAGGGTGGCCTACGTGTGCCCTTGATCGCGCATTGGCCGGGCGTGATTCCTGCCAACACCAACAGCGACCATATGGTGCATGCCGTGGATTTTTATCCTACCTTTTTGGACTTGGCAGGCAAGCAATGGCAACCGTCCACGGATGTGCATCCTTTGGACGGCGAATCGTTTGCCGATGTGCTTCTGCGGCCGCATACGGAACGCACACGTGAACCTATTTTTTATTTGTTCCCCGGCTATATGGATGCGCGCGCACAGCCTTGTGTGGTCGCCATTGATGAAATTGGCGGGCAGCGCTATAAGTTGCTCTATTTTTATGAGGCAGATAGCTGGGAGCTCTACAACTTGAGCGATGACATGGCCGAGGCGAAGAATTTGATTCAACAACACTCGAAAGTGGCCTCAGGCTTGTCGAAGAAGATGACCGCATGGCTCATGCAGCAACACCCAACATGGAAGCCGAAGTATCCGTTCGATAAACAGAGTGGGCAGTCTGTCCGGCCACCACTGTTTCAATAGTGCTGAAGCGTTCAGCAACTCTCTTGTCGTATCGTGTGTTTGCACGATGGCGAGCCCACTGTGCGAGTGGTATGATCGCGATGTTTTATTATGGACTCTTGACGCCGACGTCTCTGCGGGCTGTTCTTCATATAAAACACGAATCGTATGATAAATTACCTGAAATGTGCACCCTTCGGTGTGGTGCTTTCAATGCTTTGTGTGTTGTCCGGAACGCTTGCCTCGGCCGCTTCCGAGCGACCTGCTAAGCCGAACATTATTTTAATACTGACTGACGATCTGGGTTGGCAGGACGTGAAGTGCTACGATATTGACGAGCCTTCGCCGATGGAGACGCCGAATCTCGATGCGCTGGCGAAGAAGGGCGTGCAGTTTTGGCAGGCCTATTCGCCCGCGCCGACCTGTGCGCCCTCGCGTGCCGCGATTTTAAGTGGGGATCATCCCGCCCGTGCGCAGATGACGCATGTGTCGGGGGGCATGCCGCCAGCGCCCCATCATTTGACGTCTTGGGCCATGATGTCGCCGTGGTATAGTGCGCGCATGCCGGCAGAAACCGTAACGCTTGCAGAGGCGTTAAAAGCACATGGCTATACCACGGGGCACAGTGGTAAATGGCATGTGGCGATGAACCACCATGGATATCCACAACCCGAGGATCAAGGCTTTGATTATACCCGCAACAGCCGTGGTGTGCAGAGCGGGATGCAACCAGACCGTCTCACCGGTTTTGCGACGGAGGCGGCAGATGATCCATTTCGCCTGGATGCCAATGGCTTCCCCTTTGATCAGACGCACCACGATGCGATGACGTTCCTCAAAGAACAGACCCTCCTGCGCCCAGGCTCCGGCGTGGCAAGTAAGCCGTTTTTCCTGTATTATGCTACATGGTTGGTGCACACGCCGATCGTGATGCGCAGTGAAGCCTTGTTGCGTAAATATGAGGCCAAACTGGGGGTGACGCTGACCGAGGAACATGCGAGAGGTTGGAAGCAAGAAGGGCAGACGAATCCATTCTATTGTGCGATGGTCGAGCAGTTGGATTATTATCTCGGCGGTCTGTTTGATTACCTCGAGACGACGGACGATCCACGCTGGCCCGGGCACAAGCTGGTCGAAAATACCTATGTGATTTTTACTTCCGATAATGGAGGGATGGAAGGACATCCCGGTGAGATTATCACTGATAATGCTCCGCTTGACAAAGGTAAGATCTCGGCGATGGAGGGCGGCACACGTGTTCCGCTGATTATAACCGGCCCAGGGATCTCGACTGACGTGCAGTCGGATGTGATGGTCAATGGCCTTGATTTCTATCCTACGATTCTCTCATTGACCGGTGCTCCGGTGCCGGAAGGGAAGCAGTTCGATGGACTGGATCTATCTTCACTCTTGCTAGAGGATCCAACGAATGCCGGATTGATCCGAACTACGGACGGAGCGGTGCGTGATACGATGGCCTGGCACTTTCCCAACAGTGCAGCATTGGAAAGCACGGTTCGTGTCGGTGATTACAAATTGGTGCGAAATTACCAGCATCTGCCTTCGGATGTTTCAGAACTCGAACTCTATCGCTTGTATGATTCAACCAGTGGTGCGCAGGTGCGAGTGGATATTGAAGAGGCCAATAATCTCGCCGCTGTAATGCCAGAGAAAGCACAGGCACTGAATGCGAAATTAACTGAGGTACTCACTGAAATGGAAGCGAGCTATCCGTATTGGAATCCAAATTCTAGCGACTCACTGCCACACCAGGAAGCAGTCTGTAAGGTGCTGTCTGCCAATCAAAATGGCAACGAGATCATCGTCAGCTATCGTGGCAATGGAGCCAAAGTGGTGCGTGCCAACTTGATCTACACGACGAATGGCGGTGATTCGTTTGAGGAGTGGTTTCGTGCGCCAGGAGTCGTAACGGATGGCAGCACCGTGGTGGCCATCTTGCCAGCAGGCACCACCCATTATTTTATTAATCTGATCGACGAAAATAACTTTCTCGTCAGCTATCCGGAAATCGACTGCGTCAAACGCGGCAAGGCGAAGCAGCAGTATTCTGAAATTGCGCTCAAGGTCGAGTGAGCGTGAGTGAGTTTCTTTCTTGGTGAAATGGGGCATGCGTGGTTGCAAAGCAACTGCATGGCAAGGGGCACGTGTGCGATGGTCAGTGTGCGTCGTGGTAAGCATTTACTGGTGCGTAGCAACGAGTGTGGCGATCCCGCGTGTGAGGGTTTAAGTTCCCTGCGTTTAAGCCCAGTGACACGAATCAGGGTGGGGCGCTGAATCAGGACGAATGTGAAGCCTTATATTGAGGCATTTTTACCTCGCTGCAATTCCTTGAAAGAAATGCTCGACGTTAATAAGGTTACTACTAACATTCGGGTTTATGTATTCACTCGAACTAATTGATTACCTCGTCATTGCTGCGATTCTACTGTCGTTGATCGGCGTGGGTTTGTATTTCACCAAGAAGGGGGGCGAGGATATGGACTCGTTCTTCGTCTCGGGGCGTTCCTTGCCTTGGTATATCGGTGGCACGTCGATGATTGCGACGAGTTTCGCGGCCGATACGCCACTGTGGGTGAGTGCGTTGGTGCGTAGCCACGGGGTGCACTACATATGGCAATTCTGGGCGCCGGTCATTGGTTCAGTGCTCGCGTTCGTGTATTTTGGTCGCAAGTGGCGTCGCATGGCGTTTGTGACTGATATTGAATTTATGGAAGCTCGCTATGGCGGTGCGCCGGCTAAGGCTTTGGTCGGGTGCGTGGGGAGCGATTATCATTTGCCCTCTTATTTCGGCTTGGGTGATCAAAGCGATGGAGACGATCGGCCGTGAGGCAGTGGGGCTTCCTCCTGAGTCTCAGGTCATGGTGACGGTCGCGGTCGTGACAGTGGCTCTTTTGATGTGTGGCCTGTCGGGGCTATTTGGGGTCGTCTATACGGATTTTATTCAGTTCATCTTGGCCACAGTGGGCACGATCTTACTGGCGGTGCTTTCGGTTAAAGCCGTGGGCGGTCTAGATATGATGGTGGAAAAAGTTAAAGTCATATCCGATTGGGGCGGGACTGAACTCAGTATTGCTCCGAGGATTGGCTCTGGAGATGGGGAAATGTCCGTTTGGAATGCAATCGGTTATTTTGGATTTCTTTGGATCGGTGTCGGCCTTTGCGGCGCTTACCAAGCTCAGCGCTTGCTTGCGAGTAAGGACGTGAAGAACGCGGCGTTTGCCCAGATGCTGCATACTGTTTTTCCCATGAAACGAATTCTATACCTCTTTTTCGCCGTGTCTTGTATGACGCTTAATGTATTCGCCGCTCCCGCTGAAACTTTGCCGCCGCTGCAAAATGGTGTCACACCGCAGACTCATGCCGAACTGTGGGCGGACTTTGATCCACGCGCGGAACCGCTCGATGTCGAAGTCCTGCATGAGTGGGAAGAGGACGGCGTGGTGCTGCAAGTGCTGCGTTATCGGGTCGGCATTTTCAAGGGCGAAAAGGCGATGGTCGCCGCAGTCTATGGTTACCCCAAGGATGGTAAAAATCTGCCGGGGCTGGTCAATATTCACGGTGGCGGGCAGTATGCCGACTACAGAGCGTGTCTCACCAACGCCAAGCGGGGCTATGCGACGATTACCATTGCTTGGGCCGGGCGTATTCATGCGCCGGACTATCGGGTCTCGCCTGCGGAGGTGAAGTTGTTTTGGGATCATCAAACCGAGGATCCGAACTATAAGCTCACCACCGACTGGGGCGCACTCGATGGCTATCATGCTCCGAGCAAAAATGGACAAGATGCCTTTCCTTCGATTCCAACGGCGGAGTGGACATTGGATGCAGTCGAATCACCGCGTAATAATTCTTGGTTTCTCGGCACGCTGGCTGCGCGGCGTGCGCTGACTTTTCTGGAGCAGCAACCACAGGTCGACGGCGACTGCCTCGGTGTATATGGCCACTCGATGGGCGGGAAGTATACAGTGCTGACTGCCGGTTCGGATGATCGCGTCAAAGCTGCTGCACCATCCTGTGGTGGTATTAGTGATCGATTTAATGCGAAGGAGTTACACCGCAATACAGTCGGCGACGGGCCGAGCCTCAGTAATATTACCTGTCCGATTCTGTTCCTTTCCCCGTCGAATGATTTTCATGGGCGGATCAATGACTTACCTCCAGCATTGCAGGATCTAGGCACCAAGGAATGGCGCATTACCAGTTCGCCGCATCACAATCACCAGGACACCGCCGAATATGAAGTGGCGAGCCAGTTGTGGTTTGATCAACAGCTCAAAGGCACGTTTCAGTTTCCACAAACACCGCAGTTCGCGGTGACATTGAGCACCAAGTCCGGCGTGCCGACTGCAAACGTGCAGGTGGATGCCTCGAAACCGGTGTTGAGCGTGGATGTGTATTACACGCAGCAAGGACAGATCGACGGAGCAAAGGACGATCGGAACAATACCCAGAATCGCTTTTGGCGGCATGTGAAAGCGATACGTCGCGGCAACGATTGGGTGGTAGAGATGCCTCTGATTTCAACGGATCTGCCGCTCTGGGCGTATGCCAACGTCAGCTATCAACTGGAGCAGCCTGTAACTTCTGCAGGGTATTATTATGGTGTCCGCACTGCCAATCAATTCGTGCTCTCCTCTGTGTTGCAGATGGCCTCACCCGCGCAGCTCAAGACTGCCGGCGTGCAAGCCACGCTCAAGCCGAGTATGATGATTGAAACCTTCGAGGGTGAGTGGCAGCAGGAGTGGTTCAACTATCGCGATGGTTGGGCGCGCAGCACACATAAGGTCTATGATCCGCAATGGCAGGCTCCTGCTGGCGCCAAACTGGCACTGCAAGTCTCCAGTGCGCAGGCAAACAAGCTGGTGGTAAAAGTCGACGACTACGCAGCTGAACTGACCTTGACGGGCGGCTCCGCCTGGGAACCGATTGAACTCGCTGCCGGTGACTTTAAAAATGTGGACGGGCAGGCATTGACGAGTTTTGAAGGGATCAAAGAGTTATGCTTGAGCCCGCAGGAATCCTTGCGCGGCAAAGCGGGCAAGGTGCTGCAGCTTGGTGCGCCATGGCAGGGGGCTGATCCGGTGTTCAATGATTTACACTGGGTCGCCGGACAAGCTGAGGCAAAGCCAGCGGTCACGGCCGAACGCGTGAAAGGGCAGCCGCACACGATGTGGACTTACAAAGAAATCGATGGCAAGGAATTGCAGCTATCGGTCTTTCTGCCGGAGGGCTACGAAACCTCGAACGAACGCTTTCCGACCTTCGTCGTCTATCACGGTGGCAGTTGGGCAGTGGGGGAGGCCAATTGGCATTACCCTGATTGTGAGTATTGGGCGAGCCGCGGTATGATCGCGGTGTCGGTCGACTATCGGCTGAGCAAACGCGACGGCGTTAAGGTGCCGCTTGAGTGTGTGAAGGACGCCAAGTCGGCCGTGCGCTATTTACGAAAAAATGCGGCACATCTCAAAGTCGATCCCGATAAAATGGTCATCGCCGGTGGTTCGGCGGGCGGGCAACTGGCCGCGGCCATGGCGACCATCGATAGCCCCGAAACCAATGACGACGCCTACGATCTGTCGATTTCCTGTGTGCCCAATGCGGTGATTCTCTATAATCCCTATTTTAAATGTGAGGCCTCACTCTCGCCGCCGAATTTTCTGCGCCCGGGGCTGCCGCCCTTTATTACATTTTTAGGTTCGGAAGATCCGGCGATTACCGTCGAGAGCATCGTCGACTTTCACAATGAATTGAAAGCCCATGGCGGGGCGTCTGAGTTTTATGTGGGCAAGGGCGGCAAGCACGGACTGTGTAATGGTCGCAATCCACGGAATCCTTATTTTTACTGGTCTTTGGAATTATCGGATCAGTTCCTAGTGAAGCATGGCATCCTCAGTGGCGAGTCGTTGGTGGCACGCCCAGCGGGCGTCAAAGTGCTCCAACCACAAACAGATTATGACAGCTATCGTTAAACAGAAATTATGGGGCATCGGACTGCTCAGCCTTTTGATCAGCGCGCACTCTTTGCTTGCTATGAGTCGCGTGCCGGACCTGCCAGCCGAGCGACCTAACATACTCTTCATCTTTGCGGATGACTGGGGGTGGGGCGACTTGAGCTGCCATGGGCATCCCTACGTCAAAACACCCAATATCGACCGCTTGGCGGCAGAAGGTACCGATTTTACCCGTTTCACTGTAGCCAGTGGGGTCTGCTCACCGAGTCGGACGGCAGTGGTGACCGGGCATTTCCCCGCGCGCTATAATATCAACGGTCACTTTGCCTGGGTGCCGAGCAACGCAGAACGCGGGATGCCGGACTGGCTCGATTTGGAAGCCCCGTTTCTACCCCGTATGTTGAAAGCCGGTGGTTATGCGACGGCGCATTACGGCAAATGGCACTTGGCGAATAACATGATCCCCGATTCGCCGCTACCGGGGGAATACGGCTACGACGACTACGGGGCGTTCAACTGCGCGGGCGAGCAGATGCCGGTGCATGAAGATGCCGACAACGCGATCGCCTTCATCGAACAAAGCCACCAAGCAGGCAAGCCATTCTTCATTAATTTGTGGATACACGAGCCGCACACGCCGTTTCATACCGTACCGAAATATCGCTGGCGCTTTCAGGAACTGGATGAGGCCGACAATATCTATGCTTCTGTTTTGTCGCATGCGGATGATCGTATCGGAGAGGTCCTGGATGCACTGGATCGCCTCGGCATTACGGACAACACGCTGGTCATTTTTAGCTCGGATAACGGTCCGGCACGAGCCGCACGCCCGACCGGGTTAAGCCTGATGCATGACACCGCCACGGGCGCCGGTTACGGAATCGGTGCTGCGAAAGGGACGACCGGGGGGCGCAAGGGCTACAAAGCATCGCTGTTTGAAGGGGGCATTGGGGTACCGTTTATTGTGCGTTGGCCGGGACAGGTTCCTGCGGGCGCCGTGGATGCAGTCTCACTGATTTCTGCGGTGGATTTATTGCCCACATTCTGTGAGGCCGCCGGGGTGGAACTGCCGGTGGGCTATGAACCGGATGGATTGAGCCAACTGGCCGTATTGAAAGGTGAGCCGGCGCCCGTTCGGGAAAAGCCGCTCTTTTGGAAACACGATTCACCGTGGCCGGCGCCGGCGCATAGCCCGGATCACTGGGTCTCTTATGTCATCGTGGATCAAAAGTGGAAACTCGTGGCCAATCAGGATTCAAGCCATGTTGAGCTCTACAACATTGCGGCCGATCCTTTTGAGGCGAACGATCTCAAGCCGCAGCATCCCGAAGTCGTTCGGGAACTGTTGGGCCAACTCGCCACTTGGAAAGCCACACTGCCTGAGCAGCCCACGGGTGCCGTCTTTTCTGCCGAACGTAGCCAATAGCTGCCTCGTGCCTGAGAGTGAGCATCATACTCTCAGAAGATTTTGAAGGGGGTATGATTTAGGTTCACTAAAGATCAGTAACCACACAGGCCAACCATAGCACGGCGTGTGATGCGGTGCCAAAAAATGAACGCAATGAACAGCTTCTCGGCTATGAACCAATAGACTTTTAAGTGCGGATACTCACCGGGTTCATTCTCCGAGCAGAATTGAGAATCCAATTCAACGGCTGAGGAGTATACCCAGTTTGTATTCTTCCTTGCTTACTAGAGATGTCTTCAAACTTCGTGTACCCTTCAAACTTAGGATCTGTTCTGCTTGCCAATGACTTACGAAAATACGAAAAAAGCGCCTTGAAGACGCAGATGACAATATTTTTGGCCGGATTGGCAGGATGGATGAACCGCAAACAGCATGATGTGATCGATTACTTGCAAGCGGAGAACGAGATACTCAAAGAACAGTTTGATAAAAAGGGGTGTAAGCTTGATCTGAGCAACACCCAAAGGCGCAAGCTGGCGAAAAAGGGTAAGAAGCTCGGTCACAAAGGGCTGGTGGAATACGCGAGTATCGTTACGCCCGACACCATACTGCGCTGGCACCGCAATCTGGTGGCGCTCAAATACACGGCCAAGCGCAAGATAAAGACTGATCGGCAAAGGGAAATGGAGGTCGTCAAAGAACTCTGTTTAAAGTTTGCCGATGAGAACCCGAGTTGGGGTTATGGTCGCATTCAAGGGGCATTGGCCAATCTCGGTTGCGAGGTTTGCGATACCACGGTCGGCAACATACTCCGGGCCGCAGGCATTCCGCCCTCTGAGGAGCGGATGAAGAAAAGCACATGGACGGAGCACGGCAGTGCGAAGATGGTGCATCGCAGATGCGCTCGGAGGGATGTGAATGCGGGTGTGCTTCGGGCGGCATGAACAGCAAGCAATTTGTGCGCTCTCACATGGCGACCATGTGTGTGGCCGATTGGTCGCCTTCGGCGGCACTTCGTGGAACCTGACTACTGAAGTTTGGACACTTCGTGGCCTCGTTCGCTATCACACACTGTTCGTGATGAACCTCGCCAAACGCCAAGTGCAGATCGCTCATATCAGCTGTCAAATGAATGGCAAAGTGATGGCGCAGGTCGCTCGGAAGCTGACCGATTCGGAAGATGGTTTTCTCAATGACATGAGTTACTTTGTGTGCGACAATGACACCTTGTTCACAAATGATTTCTGCGAGACAGGATGATTTGATTCCATTCCCGTATGCCGGAAAAACAAAGGGCAGGAGCGGTTCGGTCGTGAAATTTGAACGGCTCGGAGGGCTGTTAAACTACTATCATCGAGAAAAAGGAGAGGAGGCACGACTGGCCGGATAGCGAAATCACAAGAATCCGTGATCGAAATGATCGAAATAATGCAAGGAAATCGACCCGATTTGGAACTGTCCGAGGCGGGTCGGAAGCGTGATTTCGATCAATTTGATCGAAATAAAATCGACGTAATAGCCGAAAATCCCTTTAAATAAGGGCTTTAGGAGGTGTTAACCACTTTGAAATTATTTCGATCAGTTCGACTTTCTACAAGTGATTGGCCAGCCACTTGAACCCTTCGTCTTTAAGGCGGAGGGTTTTTGTTGCTCGGACAACCACCCGGCACTCCGTCTGCCGCATGTAAGTTAACAACTGGGCTTCGAAAATAGGTGCGAGTTCCTTAAATTTCAATTAAATCAACGACTTACGTAATTTTAAGCCGTTCGAGTTTTTCCCGAACCCGTGCGCGGTATTGGCGTTGGCGCTCGGCGCTTTTGCTGCGCTTCTGTGCTTTGCTGACAGTTGGCCGCCCTCTTCGGAAGTTCAAGACGTCTTCCGGTCGTGTAAATACACCTCGGCGGCGGAAGGCGCCAGGAGCATGCACGAAACTGTCCTGCCAGAGTGGTGGATAGTCATACCACGCTTTGGTGGCGACACGATTGGGCTCTGCGAGCCAAGCTGGAGTGGGCACGCCATGTCGTTCGCACAGCCATTCGACATATGCGGCGAGATAAGCATCGCATTGTCCTGAGTCAGTCAGTTTTTCGCACAGTGGTGCCGGTGCGTCTTTGATACGTTCGATGAAATCCTTGCGGCTGGTGACGTGTCGAAGTTCGTGTTGCCAGTCGCGCAGATTGCGCCCGAAGGACTCAGAGTCGTGTGTCACCGCAGAAATATCAGCAGCTGTCGCTGGTCGTTTCCATGATTCATTCATTGTGTGCGTCTATTAAAGTTTGCAGCAAGGCGCGATGATGCGGGAGCAGCACGTCATCCGGATAGAAGCGGTCCATGGCTTCTTGAATACGATCCAGGGATCGAATCTTCATCTTACCGATCAGAAAATCGAGGTCGTCGATGTCACCTCGGTAGGTTCCGATGGGACGACGGCAGGCGAGGGCTTTCATCGCGAGTAAGTATTCGGCACTGGGCACCTGAATGATTAGGCCAGTCGCATCTTCGATTTTCGCTAGTCTACGCTTTGATTCGGTTTTGGGTGAAACAAACTGAGCTACGTCAGAGTTGAGCCAGTCCTCTGGTAAATCAAGATCTCTGGCGACTTGATCCACCAGGCGTTGCCCCACCTCCTTCGGGTGCAGCAGGGCATCAATGTCCTTGGTGGCCTCGCGTGTGTTGTAAGCGAGTAGAAAGGCTGCGCCGCCGTAGATCGACACCTCAAGGCGAATGCCTTCGGCTTGGGCCAGTTGGCCAAGATGCTGAAGTGCCTGAAGTATAATTGATTTTTTCATTAATTAATCATAACGTTATGAATTAATGAATTTAAGTCAAGTAGCATGTAGTAATAGGAGCATTTCTGAACATGGAGTCAGGTCATCATTGAGCTGGCGGGAAGTGTCACGAAAGTTTCGGTGTTCACCTTCTAAAAGTAGGGGGGCAGAGTCATGCAGCGGCTGACGTCTGTGGGCTAGGAAACGACCTTGAGTTCTTTGTTTCTGCGCCTCGTCCCGTAGCTTCCGTCCTTATACGGGGGAGCCGAGCCTTTGGAATTGCCACCTGAAGAAGGTTTTAGGATCATGGGGGGCGCAGCTCACAGGTACGACAGATTCGTCTGATTGGAGTAGTGACTGATCCAGATCGTACGGATATTTGGCCACCATATGAATTTGATACTGGGTGAATGAATGTGCAGGTCGGTGCGTTTGTCAGGATGGGGCGGTCGGCACCATAGAGTGGGCCTAGAGTAAACCTATCCTGCCGCGACTAGTGGTGGATCCTCCTTAGTCTCAGCAACCACCCCAGGTAAGTTTATCTGGAAGGCTGTACCTGAAAGCATCATGGGATTGCCTGCTAAACTTGAAGCGATTGCTTTGGTAATTTCTTCAACGACTGGAACAACCGTGCTATTACCAAACTGCCAGTAAGCTTGCGTGTCATTCCTGTGTCGTCGCGTTGCTCCTTGGTAGAACCTGTGCGGTTCAACTCCTAATTGCACCCGCATTAAAAAAGCCGACCCGCGTTGCGGATCGGCTTTTTAAATGGGTGCAGGGACAGGATTTGAACCTGTGACCTTCAGGTTATGAGCCTGACGAGCTACCGGGCTGCTCCACCCTGCAATAAAGAATGTGTCTGTGTGATTTAGGGAAAACTCACAAAAGCAAAAAACTGAGACCTTGGCAACCTTCGTTGCGAGGGAAGGCGGAAATAAATGTCGGACCGGGGCGGGTGTAAAGTGTTTTCTCGAATTATCTCGAAGTATTTTCACCGGAGAGCCGACTTACGGTTTGCCATCACTTGCCAGGGCCTTACTGAATGCTGTTATGGTGACGAGAAAGCAGTTATCTACATTTGAAAAGGCGCTGGGGATCAACTTGGATCTGCTTCGATACGGGGTTTTTGCCGAAATTGGGGCAGGGCAGGAGACGGCCAACTGGTTTTTTCGGGCTTCCGGCAGTGCGGGCACTGTGGCCAAAACAATTTCCGCCTATGACATGACAATGAGTGATGCGCTCTATGGCAAAGCCACACGCTATGTCTCGCAGGCCCGCTTGCAGTCCATGCTGGCTTACGAATATGATCTCTTGGAGAAACGTCTCGGTGAGTCGAGGGGGAAGGATACAACGTTTTTCTCTTTTTGTAACACGGTGCGTGCCCGTGGCTATCAGGACACGGGTGAGTGCCATGGTTGGTTGGGGGTCCGCCTCCAACTTAAACCAGAGACCGAGCCCTGCGATATTGTCTTACATGTGCGCTTATTGGATGAGACCAATTCCGACCAGATGGATGCCTTAGGGAAGATCGGAGTGAACCTCATTTATGCGTCCTTCTATCATCGCGACAGTCTGAGTGATTTTGTTGAATCCCTAGCCGATGGACTGGGCAAGGATTGTGTGGAAATCGACATGTTGCGCTTCTCGGGTCAAGGTTTCCGCTACGTAGACAACCGTCTGTGCGCCTTACAACTTGTGCAGAGTGGCTTGACGGATGCGGCCATGTTCAACGAAAAGGGCGAGATCGTCCAAGCCACGGATACACTCTACAAGCGTCCAATCCTTTTACTGCGCGGCAGTTTCAGCCCAGTGCTTAAATTGCACTTGGATATGATCCGTCAGTCGCGCAAGGCTTTCTCCGAGGTGATGAGTGACTCGCAGAAAGAGCGTGCGCTCGAGATCTGCGAGATCAGTATGAACAATTTACTCCGTGATGGCGCAGTCGACCACGAGGATTTCATCGATCGCGCAGATGCGCTTCAGGCACTCGGTAAGACGGTCTTGATTAGCCGTAGCGCAGAGTTCCATCGGATTGCGACCTATTTGAGCCGCTACACCGCCGAGCCGATTGCCATCATCCTCAGCATCGGTCTGCTCAACGAACTCTTTAAAGCGAAGTGGGCGGCCAACCTCCCGGGCGGAGTCCTGGAATCCTTTGGGCGTTTGTTTAAAAACAGCGTCAAGTTGTTTGTCTACCCATGGCACAACACACAAAGCATGGAACTGGTCACGGCGGAGAATTTTAAGGCACCCGAGAACTGGCAGTATTTCTACCAGCATCTCCTGCAAAACAAACGGATCGTACCGATCGGGGTCGGCGACCCGAGCCTCTTGGCCAATACGGGGCGAAAGATTATGAAAAAGATCGAATCGGGTGACGACGATTGGAGAGACTGGGTGCCCAAAGAAGCCCATGGCATGGTCGTGCGTAGAATGAAAGGCTGAGAATCAGTAATCTCTAATCATAGAATGGCTATTATATGGCAGCAGACGATCCAGGGTAACCACTACGAAGTGCGAAACGCGGGCGCTTCAATCCGGCTCTATCGTAACGGGGTCAACCATTCACAATGGAATCCCAATCGCCCTTTGTGCGGCGCCATCTGGGATCTGATCACACTACCTACCTTACACCGGCCGGCAGACTCTTTGCGAGACGTTTTAATTCTGGGCTTTGGAGCGGGGGCGGTCGGCCGACAGATTCGAGAGCTCGCCAACCCCGCACGCATCGTTGGTGTGGAACTAGACCCGATTCATCTCTCGATCGCGGACGGTTTTTTTGAATGCTCCGAGGGGTGCGAGCTGATTGCCGGCGATGCGGTCGAGTGGGTGCACGAAGGGGAGGGCGAGGCCAGTTACGATGTGATTATCGACGACCTCTATGCAGAGCACGAGGGGGTGCCAGTGCGTTGCGTGCCGATGGATGCTGCTTGGTGTGAAGCGCTCGGCGATTTGCTCAAACCCGGTGGCATGCTGATCTTCAACAGCATCGAGCCGGATAAGATCGCGCATCTACCCCTATTTAAATCCCCGGTGTTGAAGGAGCGATTCAAGGAGACTGTCATGTATCGGATCGATGGATACGAAAACCGGGTGATCGCCTTCAGTGACCGACCCTTCGAAAAGAGGGCGCTCGATCGTCACTTGGCGCGGATCCTAAAAGCGTATCCCGCCTGCCGGGGCGTGGCGAAGCGCTACATAAAATGCCGGGGGTTTGGCGGTTGAAAGAATGACTAACAGTCGAGCTATCACCTAAAGGAGGACGCATACGTATAACCGCTCCTGTAGCTACTGCGGTGCGGAGCTTAGAGCCATTCAAGATGATGCAATACTCAAGTTTTGATTACCGCCCGTAGAGCTTCAATTGCTCACGCAGATAAGCAGCACTACCTGATTGGAGTTGATCGAGCTGGTGGGGAAGATAGCGCCACTGCCAATTGCCGATGGGGGAACCCGGCGTGTTGAGGCGCGCTTCATTACCGAGGCTTAGGAGATCCTGGAGCGGGAAGACGGCAAGTAGGGCGCTGGATTTAATCGCGGCTCGAATCATATCCCAAGCGATGACATCGCCCGAAACACCGAGATAGCGGCGAATGTGGTCTTGGGTCGCCTCATCCAGCGATTGATACCAGCCTGTGGTTGTATCATTATCATGCGTGCCCGAATAAACGACAGAGTTGCGGTCGTAATTATGCGGGAGGTAGGCATTGTCCGCTTCGCCGCCGAAAGCGAATTGTAAGACGTTCATCCCCGGCAGACCGGTGGCCTTGCGCAGTTCATTGACCTCATCGGTAATGACGCCAAGATCTTCGGCCAGCAGCTTGGCCTCGGGGCAGGCCTTGCGGATGGCCTCAAAGAGCTTTAGCCCAGGGCAGGGTAGCCATTTGCCATTGCGTGCGGTTTCTTCTCCGGCCGGCACCGACCAGTAGGATTCAAACCCGCGAAAATGGTCCAGGCGGACAATATCATAGAACTCGAGGTTCGATCGTATCCGTTGGATCCACCAGGCAAATTGCGTCTCTTCATGGACCGCCCAGTTATAGAGAGGATTCCCCCAGAGCTGTCCATCGGCCGAGAAGTAGTCGGGCGGGACGCCAGCGACCGCTTTGGGCTGTCCGTTTTTCTTGAGCTGGAAAAGTTCAGGGTTGGACCATACGTCGGCGCTATCCAGGGCAACGAAGATCGGGGCGTCTCCCAAAATTTCCACGCCCTGGGTGCCGGCGTAAGCACGTAACTGGGCGAGTTGTGCGTAGAAAAGATATTGGTAGAAGACGTGGGCATCCGAGGTATCGACGATCTCTTTGGAGTGTTTTTCGGACTTGGCCTTTATGGCGTCCCGATACTCGCTCGGCCAATCCAGCCAGCAGCACCCCCCGAAATTTTCCTTAAGCGCCAAGAAAAGGGCGAAATCTTCGATCCAGTGGCCCTGAGCTTTACGAAACTTACGGATAGAACCATAATCCAACAACGAATCCTTCTTTGAAGCCTTGAAACGCTCATAGGCCGTCCGCAAGAGTGGCCAGAGCGTCTCATAGATGGCTCCATAGTCAACGTGGTCGTGTGGCAGCATGGCTAAGTGGCCATATTCTTCGTGCGTGATCAACCCTTCAGAGACGAGCGGTTTGAGATCGATAAAATAAGGATTTCCAGCAAAGGCCGAAAAGCATTGGTAGGGCGAGTCGCCATAACCGGTCGGTCCGAGTGGGCAGATCTGCCAAACAGATATACCAGATGCGCAGAGAAAATCAATATACCGGTAAGCGCCAGCACCGAGGTTCCCAATCCCCGTGTCGGACGGCAGAGAGCTAATATGAAGGAGCACACCCGCAGTGCGTTCATTTAACCAGTTAAAGAGAGGCGTATCGCTCATTGTAAAATATGTAGCTTGTAGGGAAACACCGCTTTGATCCAAGACAGCCGACTCAAGAGGGCCTCCTCTTAAAACAAATTAGACATAATATATATTGTGCGTTTTATCTTAAGGAATTGGAAAGAGGTTTCTTTATCCTCATTCGGCCAAGCCCCAGCGTTTCGTAAAGGGATAATAGATAAAAATCGCACGGCCAATGACAGCTTTTTCGGGAACGAATCCCCAGTAGCGACTATCGAGGCTATTAGCGGAATTGTCACCGAGAGCGACGAACGTAGCCTCGGGAATCTCCGTTGAGTCGCCGGGTCCGGTCAGGATTTTAGGAGGATTCGCAGGGTTGCTGCTTGGATAAACGTAGCCGCCATATTCACCCTCTTTGCGGGCGTTCCGAGCGAAGGCTTCCAC
>Ga0209504_1000997_pt1 | contig 22990 bp, 20 predicted proteins | sample COGITO_mtgs_1005_FD_184791 | JGI IMG/M metagenome (GOLD analysis project Ga0209504, IMG submission 184791) | Pelagic marine microbial communities from North Sea - COGITO_mtgs_100511 (SPAdes) (version 2) | ecosystem: Environmental > Aquatic > Marine > Epipelagic ...
AACCATGACAACTACGCGCTCGTCCGAGAGTTCATCGAGCAGGAGATCCCCGAGATCACTTTCCGCCCGATGCAGGCGACTTATTTGGCATGGTTTGATGTAAGTGCACTGGGGTTGAAAGACCCGATGGGGCATTTCGAAGAAGCTGGTGTCGGTCTCTCTGACGGTACCCCTTTCGACGCTCCCCAGCACTTGCGGCTGAACTTCGGCTGCCCCCGTCATCACCTGCGGGCAGGTTTGGAACGGATGAAAGCTGCTGTGGCTCCCCGCTGACTTCATGAAGACGAAAGAAACGACCTACCGCCCGATTGACTCGCGTGGTATGACTCGAGTGGGGCCGGAATTAGAATATTCGCAGCGCTGGACATGGAATATGTACGTTTAGATCGCTGGCTTTGGGCGGTGCGCGTTTACAAGACGCGCAGCGATGCGGGGGCGGCATGTCGTGGCTCGTCGGTGCGCTTAAATGGGAGCTTGGTCAAGCCCTCGGCCAAGGTTCGGATCGGCGATACGCTTGTGGTGCGGACCAAGATGCTGACCCGTACGCTCGTGGTGAAAGCACTCCTTGAACAACGTATTGGAGCGGCTCTGGTTCCGGACTATGCGGACGACCAAACCCCGGATTCGGAGCATGAAAAAGCCCGTGAGCAGCGTGCGAACGCACGTGTTTTTCGACATGAGGGCGGGGGACGTCCGACTAAAAAAGACCGCCGCGATATCGAAAGATTGATCGGGGAGTGACGGGCCCATTGGTCGAAACCCTCCTGTCAGAGCTTAGGCAGTGCACTGTCTAAACTTTCGATAGCCGCGTGTCGACAATCTTGCCAATCTCTTCGGATAGGGCTTCAGCACTACCGCTGCCGTCGAGGATGTGGAAGCGATCGGGCTTGGATGCGGCGAGCTCAAGGTAGCCTGTGCGGACGGCTTGGAAGAATTCAATGGCTTCTTGCTCCATCCGGTCGAGCTGGCCATCGCTGCGCTTATGGACACGAGCAAGCCCGATATCGGGTGGGAGGTCGATCAGGATGGTAAGGTCGGGCAAGGTCGTGCCGACGGCAAATTGGTTGATGGCTTCGACTTGGTCAGCGTCGATGGCGCGGGCGACGCCCTGGTAGACAGTGGTCGAATCGAGGAAGCGGTCGCAGAGTACGATCTGCCCCGCAGTCAGGGCGGGCTCGATGAGCTCGCGGACGTGCTGGGCACGGCTGGCCGCGAAGAGAAGGAGCTCTGCCTCGGGCGCCATGCCGAGCCCCGCGTCGTCGTGCTGCAGCAAGTGGCGGACAGACTCGCCGAGGGGCGTGCCTCCGGGCTCGCGGGTTTGCACGACGGAGTGGCCCGCTGCCACGAGACGCTTTTTTAGCGCAGTGATCTGGGTCGATTTACCGCAACCTTCGCCGCCTTCGAATGTGACGAAGAGGGGGCGCTTCGCGCCGATGATTGATGATTGATGATTGATGATTGATGGGGCCGCTGAGGCGGCGATGACTGATGATTGCTGGGGCCGCTGAGGCGGCGATGACTAATGACTGAGTCCTGCTTTTCGGTTTCGTTTTCTTAAGTATCGGGCAAAGCCTGCGAGTTGCTTGGAGATATGTGTGCACTGCTTGGTGCGTCTATCTGCTGTTTCTTTGTTGAAGTGTTCCAGACGGACTCCGAGACGATACATACTGCGGACTTCGCCTGTGGAGCCTTTCGCGATGTCGAGAAATCTGGCGAAGTCTGTGTCGGTTTCTCTTTCGGCACCTTCGGCGACGTTGTTGCTGATCGAGACGGACGCGCGCTTGAGCTGATCACTGAAGGAATAGTCCCTCACTTGGGAAAGATCATCATATATTTCTACTGCTAGATCTTGGGCGTCCTGCCAGACCTCCATTTCTTCGAAGTCCAATAAACCGTTTTGATCATTCATGACATCTAGTTGAATTGATGACAGCGATGTAGCAAGGTTCCACTTTCGCCATCATTCATCAATCATCATTAATCGCGGACTCCGTTCGCCGCAATGAATTCCGCGAGGTCGTCGAGCGAGGGGCTGATAGCGGTGCGGACGTAGTAACCAGAGGTAGCGACGGCGAGGGTGAGTGCAGCTTCGGGGCTGAGGCCAAGAAGGCGGGCAGTGACGAAGCCGGAATTGAAGTGGTCACCCGCGCCAGTTGTGATCTTGGGCTTTTCACAAAAGGGGCCCGCGGCATAGGCGGTGCCCTCCGGGGTGGCGCAAGCGGCGTCGGCTACGGGGTGAATAACTACGGTGTCGAGCGAGAGTTTCTCTCGAATACGCGCAGCCATAACTTGCAGGTTCTCTGGACTGTTGAGTAGCGGATCGAAGCCGAGTAGGGCATCAACTTGTTCGGCTTCCCTGAGGTTGAGCCCGAGGATGACTGTACCGAAGGCTTCGAACTCAGAGAACACGCCGAGTACCTCGCGGAGGTCGGCCTCAGAGCGCTTTTCCGGATCTGCCAGGTCGAAGAAGAAGGTGCGCGCCTTGTCTTTGGAGACGGCTGGCAGCACTGTGCTTAGGAAGCTACGGAAGACATCGGTGAGGAAGGGGATCATCGTCCAGTTGACCATGGCGATGAGGTCGGACTCGTCGAAAATTTGGATGAGCGCATCCTCGCCGGGCAATTCGCAGAGACGTTCGTAGGTGATCTCGTCGAGGCTAGCCATCGAGCCGAACATAATCTTGCCGTCGCTGAATTCGGCGGCATGGGTCACGCCGGGGTCGGCGATCGAGATCGCGTTCGTGCGTGCCGCAAATTCGTGGAAAACGTGGTGCACGGCGTCAAACCCGAGTGCCCCGAGGTAGCGGACCTGGAGCCCCTGGGCGGACTGCGCATTGGCCATGATGGGGCCGTTTCCACCAAGTTTTTCGACAATGGGCGCGAGTTCAATGTTGGCACTTTTGCCGGCCGCCGAGCCGATGCGCTTAGCGAAATCAGTGATAGTGGGTATGGCCTTGAACTGATTCCCCGGGCCAGAGCGCTGATCGACTGGATGAACGATGACGTCAACGAAGCCATCGATGCCGACAAGCGCTTTTTTCGAGCGGGCAAAGGGGGCCTTTTCTTTCAGTTCTTTGAGAGTTTTGGTTGTGTGTTCCATAAAGCTGGGGAGCCTGCCACCGAGAGCGAGTGGGGTATTGTTAGAGGAGTATGAAAAGTGCTAGTGAGGCGCTTGTCGAGCGCCGGATTGCACGCTCAACTAGACAGTTCAGCGATGGAACCGAAGTCAGCATCGAAGAGGCGTTTGTAGGTACGGACGGCTAGGCCATCGGTCAGACCAGCTGTGTAGTCGCAGAGCCTGCGGTGGCGGCCAGTCACGTCGGCCTCATGGTTGAGCAGTTCCTGGACGGGTGAGGGTAAGAGGTTGAGCCCCTTGCTGCCGGGCTCGGCGCAGTGCTCACAGAGGGCGGCGAAGAGCCGTTCGAGGATGTAGCCGCCCTTGAATTCGATCTGCTGAAGCTGGGTGGATTTGAAGATGAGGTCGAGAGCGATGGACTTGTAGAGGGCGCTCTCGGCTTTGACGGCGGGGTCGATTTTCAAGTCGAAGGCGTGACGATGGCTGCAGTCGCTCAAGAAGCCGCGGCGGGGGCGAAGGGTGCAGGCGTGGACGAAGGTGCCGACCCGGCTACCGAAGTAGGGCTCGTAGCTGTTGCGTTTAATCTTTTCGCAAAGGGTGTCGACGAGGGTGCTTTGTTCTTGGTCGAGCGCTTGGCCGGCAGCCCATTCGGTCAGGCTACCAGTGCTGATGTAGCGTGCGTGAATGCCGTCAACGATGTCGTGCAACGAGTAGGCGGTGTCGTCCGCCCAGTCCATGATCTGGCACTCAATACTTTTGAATCGGTTGAGCGCATCGGGTGTTTGCAGTCCGTCGGGCGCGCTGGCTCCACCAAAAATGATCTCCCGCCACTGCGCTTGTTCATCGTAAATAAAATGGTGTTTGGGGGCTTTACCAGTTTGAGCAATCCAGTCGCTCTGGGTGGCCTTATACTTCATGACGCCGTCGAGAAAGGCGCGGGTTGGGGCGATGCCTTTTGTCCGTCCAGGACGCTCATAGATGAGCTCTGTAAGGATGCGCAGCGTCTGAGCATTGCCCTCGAAGCCGCCGTGCGCTGACATCAGGTCATTGAGCTTACGTTCACCTATGTGGCCAAAAGGCGGATGGCCAATGTCGTGAGCCAGGCAAATGGCCTCGGTCAGGTCGGCATCGATGTGGAATTGCTTATTCAGCAGATCCGAGCTGGCGAGTAGAAACTCGCAGATGGAGCGTCCGACCTTGGCCACTTCAATGGAGTGTGTCAGGCGGGTGCGATAGAAATCATACTCACCCGACTGAAAGACCTGAGTCTTGGACTGCAGCCGACGAAAGGGGTAGGAGAAAATGATACGGTCGCGCTCAATCTGGAAGGCGCTGCGGTAGTCGCCCTTGGGAGTGGCGGTCTCAGGGAAGCGCTCCAGGTCAAAATCAGAGTAGAAATCGTTATGCATAGCGGCGGAATTGTTTTGTCACGAACAGTGAGCGCGTTTAAGGGTTTCACCACAATGATGAAATACCCCTTTCAGCTCGGAAGCCTCGCCATTATGGTTGTGGGTTTGATGTCGAATGTATTTTGCCCTACAATGGCAGACGCACGTATCAGGGAGCGTCGCGAGTCGATCGAGCGGCGCCTTTTAAACTCGGGCGGTATTGTGTATCGGGATGATACGATCGAGTCGAATCGACGTAGGGGCATGCCCTATCTTAAATATATGGAGTATTTGCCGAGTTCGGTCGAAGTCCGCATTTATTTCAAAACATCGGATGGACGTCGCCCGACCTCTTCCGAGCTGGAGGAAAAGCGGATGCTGCCGGGTTGGGATCTGCATGTCGTCTACGCGGGCGGGGAGTCGGTGATCGAAGTTTACAAGCGGAGCCAAGGCATGAGCGAATATGAATTTAACCAACTCTTGGCGCTCCATGCGGAAGGTGGCTATTGGAAGCGCCCGAATAAAAATGAACTGGCTGAGGCGGTGAGCGCATTTGGTTTTGAAATGGTCCGCAGCGACGAGCGCGTGCGCGCGAAGAAATTGGGCGGCGATAGCTTGATGCTTTTCGATGCCGAATTGGATGTCAAATTAGCCGAGATGAACACGAGTAACTTACTTGAGGCCGCCCCGGTGAGTGTGGAAGGGTTTTAGGCGGCGCCAAGTTCCTGTGCTACCTAGTGTGTGGTGGTCTGAGGAATTTTCAAAAACGGCTTGCAGTCGAAAATAGAGCGCCTAGACAAGGGGCACGGATAGGAGAGATGGCAGAGTGGCCGAATGCGGTAGTCTTGAAAACTATTGAGCCGTAAGGTTCCGGGGGTTCGAATCCCTCTCTCTCCGCCACTTCAAGACGAAGTCGCCGAAGGGGCGGCAAGAGAGAGGAGATGAGAACCCAAGGGTTCGACGGAAGGAGCGCAAGCGACTGGAGATGGGGCACCCGCAGGGTGATCGCGCAGCGATGAGGCAAAGCCTCACCAATCCCTCTCTCTCCGCCACTTCAAGACGAAGTCGCCGAAGGGGCGACAAGAGAGAGGAGATGAGAACCCAAGGGTTCGACGGAAGGAGCGCAAGCGACTGGAGATGGGGCACCCGCAGGGTGATCGCGCAGCGATGAGGCAAAGCCTCACCAATCCCTCTCTCTCCGCCACTTCAAGACGAAGTCGCCGAAGGGGCGACAAGAGAGAGGAGATGAGAACCCGAGCAAACTAATAAGAAGTTGCTTTTCGTCGGCGCTAGCCTCCGGGGCGTGGGGTGTGCTGGCTATGGTCAGGATAAGCTCGAATGTCGGCTTTGCTAGGCGTATGTGGCATGTCTGGATCTTGTCTTTAATAGAACAGGTTCCGGTCGAGGCTGCGGTATTGGATGGCTTCGAGGAGGTGCGGTGTTTTGATGCGATCGGTGCCGGCAAGGTCGGCGATGGTGCGGGCGACTTTGAGGATGCGGTCATAGGCGCGGGCGGAGAGTGAGAGTTGTTCCATCGCATTTTGCAGGAGGTCGCCTTGTTCTTTGTTGATCGTGCAGTGCGTGCGAATCTGTGAGTGCGACATGCGTGCGTTACAGCGGTCGGAGGCAAGCTCGGACTCGGAAAAGCGTTCGTTTTGGATCGCACGGGCGGCTTCGCAGCGGGCGCGCACGATCTCGGAGCTTTCGCCCGGTTGGGTTTTGCGCAATTCTTCGATTCTCAGCGAAGGCGCTTCGATATGGAGGTCGATGCGGTCGAGGAGCGGGCCGCTGATTTTGGAGCGGTAGCGCTGGATCTGCGGCACGGTGCAACGGCACTCGCGCGACCTGTCTCCGGTGTAGCCACAGGGGCAGGGGTTCATCGCACAGATTAACATGACGTTGCAGGGCAGGGTGATCTTGCCTGCACTGCGCGAGATACTGACCTGCCCGTCTTCCAGTGGCTGGCGGAGGACTTCGAGGGCGGAGCGCTTGAACTCGGGCAACTCGTCGAGAAAGAGCACCCCGTTATGCGCGAGTGAGATCTCGCCGGGGCCGGGGATGGAGCCACCGCCCAGTAGACCTACGTCGCTGATTGTGTGATGGGGCGAACGAAAGGGACGCTGAAAGTAGCGGTTCTCGGTCGAGAGAGTGGTCCCTGCCGCGGATTGTATGCTCAGGATCTCCAGGAATTCGTCGATTTGCGGCTGCGGCATGATGGTAGGAATCCGCTTGGCAATCATTGACTTTCCTGATCCGGGAGAGCCGATCATCATTAAATTGTGACCTCCACTGACTGCGATCTCGACGGCGCGGCGGACGGCGTGCTGCCCTTTAACTTCAGAGAAGTCGATGCGGCGGCTCTCCGGGGGTGTCTGGAAAAAGCTGCTTTGGTTGGTCGGGAGTGGCTGGATGATCTGTTCGTGATTCAGGAAACGCACGGCCTCATCGAGGCTGGCGACGGGGTAGATGGCGACGCCTTCGACCAAGGCGGCCTCGTCGGCCGATTCGGTGGGCACGATGAGTCCCCGCTTACCGAGTTTTTTTGCCAGCATGGCCATGGCGAGGGTGCCTTTGACCGGGCGGGTTTTACCGGAAAGACTGAGTTCGCCGGCGATGAGGAAATTGTCCAGCTCGGCGTGCTCGCACTTCCGCATCGAGGCGAGGATGGCCAGGGCGATGGGTAGGTCGTAGGCGGGGCCTTCCTTGCGGAGGCCGCCGGGGGCGAGGTTGATCGTAGTGCGGGTGGTGGGGGTGCGGAAGCCGCTGTTGACTAGTGCGGAGAAGACGCGATCCTGCGATTCCTTGACGGCCGCGTCGGGCAGACCGACTAAGATGAATTTGAGCTCGCCCGCCTCTCCGGTGTTCACTTCGACTTGAACAGGGTGCGCATCGACGCCGACGAGGGCTGCGGATTGTGTGGTTCCTAGCATGTGGGTCTTGGTTTTTTGAGTGAAAATCTGTTCACATGATGGCGCTATGTCTAGTCTATAAGTGAGGTCGGTCACGGTTGTTTTCTTGAGTGATTGCAGGGGCAAGTTTCATCAGTGGTCAAGGATGAAGGCCCGACCATCTACGCTGGCTGAAGGGACTGCGAGCTTGTCTTCACCTGCCGGGCCTCTAGCGTGAGCGTTTTATTATGAAAACTCCCTTAGAGCGAATAAGCGATCTGTTTGAGCACACGGTTCGCGATGTGGATGGGGGTCGGGCATGAAGCTCGGTCTGACGGGTGGTATCGGCTGTGGCAAATCGACCGTGGTGGGACTCTTTCATGACGCCGGCTGGCATACGATCGAGTCAGATGCGATCGTGCGGGAACTATTGCAGGGGGATGCTGCCGCGCAATCACAGCTGCGCGAGCGCTGGGGCGAGGGGGTGTTCGCTGAGGACGGCGCGGTGGATCGCAAGGCGGTGGCCCGGTGTGTGTTCGGCGACCCGAGGGAGTTGGAGTGGCTTGAGGACTTGCTGCATCCGCTCGTTCGCGAGCGGTGGGAGTCTGCGGTGGCCGGAGATCCCGAAGAGCTTTGGCTGGTGGAGATTCCGCTGCTCTTTGAAAAAAGGCTTGAAACCCGCTTTGATTTAACTGTCTGTGTTTCTAGCCCGCCCGATGTAGTCGAGACCCGAATGCTGGCTCGAGCTTACACAAAAGCTGAGATCCTCCAGCGCCGTAGGCGGCAGCTGCCGCTTGAAGAAAAAATCGAACGGGCCGATTACCTTATCTCCAATGCCGGAAGCCTAGAATTTTTGAAACGACAAACCACGAGATTGATAGAGCAGATCACTACCCGCTGAAGCGACCCGATCGCACTCGTATCCGACTTTGACTACCTGGCGGCGCACTCGCCGCCCCGCTGAATGATACCCATGAGTTCTGAAGAAGACAACACCGCCCTCCGTCCGGAGGCCAACTCCACCGGCACCGATGCCACTCCCCGCAAGCGAGCGGCTACAAAGGCTGCAAAGAAAGCAGCCAAAAAGGCAGTCAAGAAGCGTGCGGCTAAAAAGACCGCCACTGTTAAGTCTGCCGACTCAGGGCAGGCTGATCTGTTTACTCCGGGTGAAGTCTCGCCCAAGCCGACGAATGCTGAGTATTCGGGGGGCGATGATGAGGTGACCTTTGCTCGCAATATCAAAGTAGATCAGCTCGAAGAGAGAGAGGTCCCTCAGTTCAACCACTCCGATGCGCCTCGCGATCCCCAGCTGCAACGCCAAGAGTCTAAGTCTTACAAGGGGCATCATGCGTCCGGCGGTCACAAGGGTGGCGGTCACAAGGGCGGCGGTGAACAGAAAGACCATCAACCGCATCCGAATGATCGCCCGAGGGGTGGGGGCAAATTCAATAAGAACAATAAAAACAGTAACAAGCGCAAGCGTGGGAAGAATCGCTGGCAAAACAAGCCAGGTGGTCGCCGTGAGCGCGAAGAGGAGACACCGATCGAGTTCGGTGAATTGCTTGATTGGGAATTGCTCGATCAACGTGAGGAGATCCTCAAGCTGGCGGAAGAACTCAAGTCGGATGGGGGCGAGCCCTTGGATTATTACCGCATCTACGACATGGAGTTGCCCGAACTGCGCGAGGAAGTGCTTGCGCTCGAGATTCATATTCCGCACGCGCCGAACCGCGATCAGTTGATTGATGCCATTGCCACCCACGCCGCAGCCCAGAAAAAAGCGATTATCACGACTGGTATCCTTGAAGTCCTCGACGAGGACGACGGCGGCCTGCTCGTTTATGAGCGCGACAGCTACCGGGTTAAGGCCCTCAGTGCCTATGTGCCCCAAGCTTTCATCGAGTATTATGGTCTGCAGCGCGGACATATCGTCAAAGCGCAGCTTCAACCGCACCGCGAGGGAGAGTCCTGCCCCGTCGTCGTGAACATCGAAGAAGTGATGGGGCAAGACCCCGAAACGCTCAGTGGGATCGTGCCGTTTACGGAGCGCGTGCCTTATTACCCGACCTCTCGTATTCTGCTGGAGTCAAACTCCGAGGCGAAGTGGGACAACCTTTCGATGCGTGTCGTCGATTGCCTGACGCCTGTTGGTTTCGGCCAGCGTGGATTGATTGTGGCCCCGCCCCGCACAGGTAAGACGGTGCTCATGCAGGGCATGGCTAACTCAATTCAGAAGAATTATCCTGATGCGCATTTGATTATTCTGCTGATCGATGAACGCCCGGAGGAAGTGACAGACTTTCGTCGCCAAGTGAAGGGAGAAGTGATTAGCTCGACTTTTGACGAGTCTGCTGAGAGCCATGTGCATGCTGCTGAGATGGTCATCGAAAAGGCGCGTCGCATGGTCGAAGTGGGTAAGGATGTAGTGATACTACTCGATTCGATCACTCGTCTGGCGCGTGCCTATAACACCACGATGCCCAGTAGCGGAAAGATCCTCTCTGGCGGTGTCGAGGCCAATGCCCTGCAGAAACCGAAGCGCTTCTTTGGCTCGGCGCGTAATATTGAGGACGGTGGCAGTCTGACCATTATCGCGACCGCCCTGGTCGAGACGGGGAGTAAAATGGACGAAGTTATTTTCGAAGAATTCAAAGGGACCGGTAATATGGAACTGCACTTGGATCGCGGCCTTTCTGACAAGCGTATCTTTCCCGCCTTGAGCTTGGATAAGAGCGGCACACGGAAAGAAGAATTACTCTACCATCCTGACGAAATACTTAAGATTTATTCATTGCGCAGGGCTATGAAAGGCTTACCTTCGACTGACGCTATGGAAATGCTCATTCAAAGGATCAAGAAAACCAATACCAATGCAGAATTCTTGATGAGTGTCGCCCGCTAATTCATTCTCCACTTTAAGTTCCCCCACCCCGATCATTATCTATTTGTGACTTCCGCCGACGAATTTGTTCTTCAATTGTTAACTGACAAGGGTTTGCTCGACGAGGGGGCACTCGAATCTGCACGCGCTAAAGTGACCGAAGATGGTTACGAGGGCACTGAGGATACGGCGGCGCTCGAATCGCTCTTGGCCGACCAAGTCATTAGCCAGAAGCAGATTGCCCAAGTCCTGGCCGAAGAGTTTAACATGGAGATGGTCGAACTATCCGACGTCCGTGTCTCAGCTCAAGCGCTTGAAATCGTGCCCTTCGAGTTGGCCAATCGCTATAAGGTAATCCCTCTGGAGGCGGATGACAGTGAGGTCGAGCTAGCCGTGTTCGATCCGCTCGATATGGATGCGATCGACAGTATTAGCCACGTGATTAAACGCTCTATTGTGTGCCGCGTCGCACCACTTGAGGAGATCGAGAAGGCAATCCATCAATACTATGAGGGCGCACATGCCGAAGAAGTGGACAGTATTTTTTCGGAGATGGAAGATCCCGATGCCTTGCCGAGTCAGATTGAACTACCCTCTGCAGAAGGTGCCAGCGAAGAAGAAGCGCCCATCATCAAATATGTGCATATGGTGATCTCGGAAGCGCTCAAACGGCGTGCCTCGGATATTCATATGGAGCCTTTGGAGAAACGCTTCCGCGTCCGCTACCGGATCGACGGGGTGCTTCACGAAGTAGAAAATCCGCCCAAACGCCTTCAACCATCGATTGTTTCGCGGATCAAGTTGATGTCCAACGTCAGCATCGCCGAAAAGCGTGTGCCGCAGGACGGGCGCATCAACATCAAGGTGGGCGCCAAGGTGATCGACCTCCGTGTTTCGACATTGCCGACCGCCTTTGGCGAGAGCATCGTTATGCGTATCCTCGATAAGGAAAGTCTGCGCCTCGGTCTGCCCGAACTCGGCTTCTTTAGCGATGACCAGGCTGCTTTTGAGCGTATTATCGCACTGCCGGACGGGGTCTTTCTCGTCACAGGTCCGACAGGTTCCGGTAAGTCGACGACTTTGTATTCGGCGCTCAACTACATCAATCATCCTGACCGCAAGATTATTACGGTCGAAGATCCGGTAGAGTATGAGATGGCTGGTGTCAATCAGGTGCAGGTGCGCCGCGAGGTGGGTATGACCTTCGCTGCCGCGCTGCGCTCGATGTTGCGGCAGGCACCCAACATTATCATGGTGGGGGAAATTCGTGATAAAGAGACCGCTGAGATCGCGATCAACGCTGCGCTGACCGGGCATATGGTCTTCAGTACCTTGCACACGAATGATGCGCCTAGCGCGGTCAGCCGACTCATCGATATCGGGATCAAGCCTTTCCTTGTAGCGGCGGCCGTCCGCGCCGTACTCGCCCAGCGACTGGTTCGCCGAAACTGCCCGAACTGCCGCGCATCGTGCGAGCATGACGAGAAGTTGCTCAACTCGCTTGGTATCCGCCCTGACCAAATGTCAGATGCCTCTTTTATGAAAGGGCAGGGCTGCCTTAAGTGTAATGGCACTGGTTTTCGTGGCCGGGTTGGTATCTTCGAGATGTTTAACGTCAACGAAGAGCTGCAGTCCATGATTTACGAAGAGGCCAGCCTTGTCGCCCTCCGAGATAAAGCCCGCGAGATGGGCATGCGTAACATGCGTGAGGATGGTATTCGCAAAGTGATCGCCGGCGTGACCACGCCGCAGGAAGTCCTGCACGCTACCGTCTCGGATTCGATCTAGTCGGAGGCTTTTTTTAATTTAAACATGATTTGATAGTATGAGCTACGAAATGAATGACCTCTTGGAACTGATGGTCGACCAAGGCGCATCGGATCTCCATATTCAGGTCAATCAGCCCCCTACGCTTCGAATCAGTGGTTCGATGGTTCCAGTTGAGGGACCGAATCTGGATGCCGAAGCAACAGAGGGGCTGATGAAAGCCATCACTTCGACAACGAACCAGGAACAGGTCAAAACCAGCGGCGGCGCTGACTTTGGTTTCGCCTACCAGGGCAAGGCCCGCTTTCGTGTCAGCGTGCTCAGGGCGAAAGGCGCCTACGGCATGGTTCTCCGCCAAATTCCGAACGAGCTCTTTAAGCTGAGTGATATCGGACTGCCGGATAAGATCAAAGAGTTGATCAGCCGACCGCGCGGGCTCATCCTTGTCACAGGGCCAACCGGTTCGGGCAAGTCAACTACCTTGGCCTCCATGATCAATTGGATCAACGAGCATCACGATGGGCATATTATCACGATTGAAGACCCGATCGAATATTTCCACGATCACAAGAAGTGCATCGTCACTCAGCGCGAAGTCGGAAATGACGTCACCTCGTTCTCGTCTGCTATCCGTGGTGCCTTGCGCCAGGATCCCGACGTTATCCTTGTCGGGGAAATGCGCGACCTCGAGACGATAGAAGCTGCCGTCGGCGCAGCCGAGACCGGCCACCTGGTTTTTGCCACTTTACACACCACTGGCGCGGCCCGGACAGTTGACCGTATTGTCGATGCGTTCCCAGCGAGCATGAAGGATCAGATACGCACGCAGTTGGCTTCTTCCGTCATCGCGGTGATCTCGCAAGTCCTTTGTAAGAAAATTGGCGGCGGTCGAATCGCCTCTTTCGAGATCATGGTCACAACTACCTCGATATCCCAGCTTATCCGCGAAAACAAAACCTACCGTATCGCTTCGGACATTCAGACCGGTGCCAGCCATGGCATGATTAGCTTGGACGCTCATTTACTCAGCTTGTATAACCGGAACCTCATTACCGCTGAAGAGGCCTTGGGTAAGTCGCAAAATGCAGATTCAATGCGTGCGAAACTCGAAGAGAATGGCGCTACTTTATCCCTTTAATCCAATTTTATTCATCCCCCCAATACAGAGATTCCAACTCGATGTTCGAAGATCATAACGATACAATTTACGAAATAATCAAAGGTGCTGAAATGCTCGACCTAGTTCAGCTCAATGAGCTGAATGAATCGCACCTTCACACTGGTAAGTCTCTTGCCGATGCGGTCATTGATTCCGGTGTCATCGAGCGTGGAGATATCCTTGCCGCCGTGGCCAAATATCTGGGCTACGATTACCTCGACTCCCCGCCCAATAAGATCGACGAGTCTGTCGCCTCGACCGTGCGTGCCAGCGTCGCACGTATGTATGCGGTGGTTCCATATGAGGTGGATGATACTTCGGTTGCATTGCTCGCCCAGGATCCCTTTAACCCGGCGATCATTGATGACCTTACGTTTACGCTCAATAAGGATATTACCATCGTCGTGTGTGATCCGGCGCACATGGACTCCCTCTTGATTGCGACCTACGGCGAAGAAGATTCCTCGATCGACGACATACTCGGTGACCTTGGTGAAAGTTTCGCTGAGTCGCAGGATGATCTTTCGGAAGGTGATCTCACCGACCTTGCGAATCAGACGCCCATCATTCGCTTCGTCAATCTCGTGCTCCAGCAAGCGATTAAGGACAAAGCCTCTGACGTTCACTTCGAGCCTTTTGAAGACCAGTTTCGTATCCGCTATCGGATTGATGGAGCGCTCTATGAGATGGCACCCCCGCCTAAGAGTTTGGCCCTCCCCGTGACCTCACGGATCAAAGTGCTCTCGAATATGAATATTTCCGAGACGCGGATTCCGCAGGATGGCCGTATTAAAATGACAATTGCAGGCCGGCCTGTTGATTTACGTGTGTCGACGCTACCAACCCAGTTCGGTGAGTCCGTGGTGCTTCGCGTCCTCGATAAGTCGGTGGTCAACCTTGACCTGGAGGCGCTTAGTTTGCCGGACGACATCTTGAAAACTATCCGCGATCTGGTCGATCGTCCGAACGGTATCTTTATCGTGACCGGCCCCACCGGTTCCGGTAAGACCACAACCCTCTATAGCGCGCTCCGTGAGGTGAATGATGTCGAAACTAAGATCCTGACGGCCGAAGACCCCGTTGAGTATGAGATCGACGGTATTATGCAAGTTGCGGTCAACCACCAGGTAGGCCTCGATTTCTCCCGTGCGCTGCGCGCGTTCCTTCGCCAGGATCCAGATAAAATCATGGTAGGGGAGATCCGCGATTTGGAGACCGCACAGATTGCTGTGCAGGCCTCGCTCACGGGGCACGTCGTCTTGAGCACATTGCACACGAACGATGCGCCTGGGGCAGTGACCCGTCTCATCGACATGGGTCTGGAGCCCTTCCTGATTTCCGCATCGCTCGAAGCCATCCTAGCTCAACGTCTCGTCCGCCGGATTTGCCGTACTTGCCGAACTGCCTACGAGCCGGGGCACGACCTTATTGAGTTGCTCGACGTCGACCCGCTCGAAATTGCGGATAAGGATTTTTATTATGGCGACGGCTGTCCCGAGTGTAGTCAGACGGGCTACCGCGGCCGTGTTGGTCTTTTCGAAATGATTGTCGTATCCGACGCAATTCGTGAGCTGATCAATAACCGTGCCCCGACGCTGACGATTAAGCAGAAAGCGCTCGAACAGGGTATGCGAAGCTTGCGTGATGACGGATTGCGCGCCATTTTCGATGGTAATTCGACGATCGAAGAAGTTCTTAAATACACATAACCTCAAAACTCCCCATGGCAAAATTCAAATATACGGCGATTGACGCCAACGGAAAGCAAAAGACCGGTACGGTCGAAGCGGCCAGTCAGGATGAAGCCAGCTCTAAGCTGAGCGCGTCCGGTCTGATGCCCACCAAAATTATCGAGGCCGGTGGCGACAGACCCGCGCGTGCGGCGTCGGCAAAAGGCGGCAAAAAAACCAAAAAGGCCGGTGGCTTCGGTAAGGTGATCAAGCCCGAAGAATTGACTACCTTTACTCGTCAACTTGCCACGCTTCTCGATGCCGGGCTTCCCCTGCTGCGTGCTCTGGAAGTTATGATTCGCCAAGAGAAGAACGTCCGTTTCCAAGCCGTGCTTGAACAAATCGCCGATCAGGTAAAATCCGGTAACTCTTTTTCCGACGGGCTCTCTCAGCATCCCAAAATTTTCGACCGGCTTTTTGTCAATATGGTGCGCGCTGGTGAAGCGGGTGGTGTGCTCGACACTGTCCTGTCCCGTCTTGCTGGATTCATGGAAAAAGCTCTGAAGACAAAGAAGAAGGTCCAGGCTGCTATGGTGTATCCGATTGTCGTTGTCGGCGTCGCCGTTTCGATCGTGGCACTACTCATGGTCGTGGTGGTGCCCAAGTTTCAGACGATTTTTGATGACATGCTCGAAGGTGCTGCGCTGCCTGGGCCGACTCAGTTAGTCGTCGGCGTCAGTAATTTCATGCGGGAGAATATTATACTCACAATCATTCTCGTGGCCGTTGGCTTCTTCGCTTCGAAGTTCTTCCTGAAGACACCGATCGGCTCAAAGATGTTTAACTGGCTCTCGATCAACACGCCGAAAGTTGGCGACCTCGTTCGTAAGGTCAATATTGCCCGCATCACCCGCACCTTCGGCACGCTACTCTCCAGTGGTGTTCCGATTCTGCAGTCGATCACTATTACCAAGGACATCACCGGTAACAAATTCTACGAGGATGCACTCGCCCGTATCCACGATGCGGTGCGCGATGGCGAGTCCCTCGCCAAGCCGATGGAGCGAGAAACCGTCTTTCCCAACATGGTCACCAGTATGGTCGATGTGGGCGAAGAGACCGGCGAGTTGGCCGAGATGCTCAACCGTGTGGCTGATAACTATGATGAAGACGTCGACAACGCCGTAGCTGGGATCACTTCGATTATCGAGCCCGTCATGATCGTCTTTCTCGCGGTCGTGGTCGGATTCATCGTCATCGCGCTGTTCCTGCCCATTGTCGAGATCATCAAGCAACTCACCGGCTGATCTCCTGGCAGATCCCTTTCAAAACCCGCAGCGCGCCACCGCCTGCGGGTTTTTTGTGGGTAACGCGACGCTTCAGCGAGCGTGCTACCGTGGATCGAAAGCGGTTCCCGCTTCCGCTACGTGGGGAGAGTCGTGGTAGCGGAACGGGGAACCCGTTTTCAGGGCGTGAGCGCTGGAGCGTGCAGCCTGAACGCTTGCTGGGTATGGAGCTGCGCTGACTTTTCATGCTTGAAAGCCGCCGTCTCAGCCTCAGTTTCCCTGTTTTCCCAATTTCCGCTATGTCTGAGATCGCCAAAGCCTACGAACCAAAAGAAGTCGAACAACGCTGGTATGCCAACTGGCTCGAAGCCGGGTGCTTCAAAGCCGTGGCCGATGCCAAGCGCGAGCCCTATGCGATTATGATTCCACCTCCCAACGTTACCGGGATGTTGCACATGGGGCACGTTTTGGATAACACCTTGCAGGACATCTTTGTTCGCCGCGCCCGCCTCGAGGGCAAGGCCGTGCTCTGGCAACCAGGCACCGACCATGCGGGTATTGCGACGCAGACCAAGGTCGAGAAACAGCTACGCGAGGCCACTGGCCAGAGCAAATACGACCTCGGCCGCGAAGGCTTCCTCGAAAAAGTCTGGGAATTTCGCGAGCAATCCGGCGGCGTCATCCTCAACCAGCTACAGAAGCTCGGGGCATCCTGCGACTGGGATCGGACCAGCTTTACGCTCGATGATGATTATTCCAAGGCGGTGCTCGATGCCTTCGTCAAATTCTACAAGCGCGGCTACATCTACCGCGGCAAGCGCATGGTCAACTGGTGCCCCGCCACCCACACCGCGCTCTCTGACGAAGAGGTCAATATGAAGCCACAGAGCGGCTTCTTTTACAAAATGCGCTATGAACTCGTCGAACCCGACGGCGAGCGCACCCACCTCGAGATTTCCACCACCCGGCCTGAGACCTTGATGGGCGACTCAGCTGTAGCCGTCCATCCTGAGGACGAGCGCTACAAACACCTCATCGGCAAGACCGTTTGGCGCCCGTTTCCGAAGGCCGAGATCCCGATCATTGGCGACGCATACGTCGACCGCGAGTTCGGCACCGGCTGCCTCAAGGTCACGCCCGCGCACGATAAAAACGACTTCGAAATCGGCCAGCGCCACAAGCTTGAAATGATCGAAGTGATCGACGCCGAGGGGAAGCTCACCGCTCTGGCTGGTGAGGACTTCGCGGGTATGGATCGTTTCGAAGCCCGCAAGGTTGCCGCCAAGAAGCTTGAGGACATGGGCTTGCTCATCGAGCGCGAACCTTATGCAAACACGGTCGGCTTCTCCGAGCGCGGCGATGTGCCGATCGAGCCGCGCCTCTCCGAGCAATGGTTTCTCAAATATCCGAAGGTCGAAGAGGCCAAACGTGCCGTCGAAAACGGCACCCTGAAATTCCATCCTGATCGCTGGAAGAAAACCTACCTCCACTGGCTCAACGGCATTCAGGACTGGTGCATCAGCCGTCAGCTCTGGTGGGGGCACCGTATCCCTGTGTGGTATAAGAAGGGTCTCGAGCGCATTGAACTCGACTTCGGCAACCCCGAGCATGTCCACGTCTCGGTCGAAGGCCCCGCCGACCCCGAAAACTGGGAGCAGGAAGACGATGTTCTCGACACCTGGGCTTCCTCCTACCTCTGGCCGATGGCCAACCTCGGCTGGCCAGAGCCGACGGCGGTGGAGCAGGAAGAACTTGATTTCTGGTATCCGACGACGACGCTCGTTACAGGATTTGATATCATCTTCTTCTGGGTGGCACGCATGATCATGGCCGGGCTCGAGCTATACGGCGACGATGCCAAAGAGCTCTCCGACGAAGAAATCGCCCGACGTATCCCCTTCAAGAATGTTTTCATCCACGGCCTTATCCGGGATGAAAAGGGGCGCAAAATGTCGAAATCCCTAGGCAACTCACCCGATCCACTCGACCTGATCGAGAAGTATGGCGCTGATGGATTGCGTTTCGGGATTTGCAACATAGCTCCTTCCGGTTCGGACATCCTTTTCTCCGAAGAGCGCATCCAGATCGGACGAAACTTCTGCAATAAGCTCTGGAATGCTGTTCGCTTCCGCCAGATGTCAGGGCCGCAGGCCGACAATTCCAGCTTCGAGGCGATCATTAGCCGCATCCATTCCGATCTCTTTGATGACTACGACCATTGGATCCTCGGTCGGCTGCAAAAGGTTACAGCTGACTTGGAAAAGTGTTTCGCCAATTACGAGATCTCGCCGCTTACGCATCAAATCTATGCCTTCTTCTGGGGAGATTTCTGCGATTGGTATGTCGAGGCCTCCAAGGGCAAGCTCAAGAGCGACGAAGCTCTGCGCGACAACTGCCTCGCAATCCAGGACCTCGTCATACGCCAAGTGCTGCAGCTGGCCAACCCAGTCATCCCTCACATCACGGAAGAACTTTGGCATGGTCTGGCTTATGACGAGGTGGTGCCCTATATCCAAAACACGCCGCTGATTTCTGCTATGACAATGGAGGAGCGCGTTCCCGTCGACCCCGATGCGATCGAGCGCGTCACTCATTTGCAGGAACTCATCTCCCAAGCGCGCGCCCTCAAGGCGCAATACAATCTAGCGAACAAGCGTGATGTCGCTGTTTTTTACGGGGCCGAAGGTGTCGCCGCGACGGTTATCGACGCCAATGCCAGCCTGATCCAAACTTTAGCCGGACTGGGTTGTCTGGAAGCGATCGGCGATCGATCGGCAGACGGTCTGCCTGCTGTGGTCACACCGCTGGGCTCGCTCTACCTCGACTTGAGTAGCAGCATCGACATCGGAGCGGAGAAGGCACGACTGACAAAGGAGTTGGAAAAACTGAATAAACTCGTCGCGGTAGGGGAGGGTAAATTGAGGAACCCAAAGTTCGTCGACAGCGCTCCCGAGAAAGTGGTCGAAGGCGCTCGTAAGCAACTCGCCGAAACCACCGAAAAACGCGACGAAACCCAACGTATCCTTGAGAGTCTCTAAGATCGCAGGAAAGTCTCCTTGTCAGTTTTTTTGTCCTAAATGCAAAAAAACGCGCTCCTTAGTAGGAGCGCGTGGCAGAGTCGTTTTGGAGAACTCGCGATCTTAGTTGGCGGCGTCCTGGACGGCGTCAGTGGCCTCTTCCATAGTGTCCGCAGCCTTATCTTCAGGGCTTTTTTCGCAGCCAGTAGTGAAGCACAGGCCAGCGAAGATGAGGCTGGCAAGAGCGAGTTTAGTCAGTGTTTGTATTTTCATGATATAATCCTTTTTATTTATGAACACTGCTTCGTTAGCAGTTAGTTTATTCTAGCAAAAAACGTTACAATAGAAAGCCCTAATTGCACCCGATGATCGAAACTTTGGAAGGCTACCGCTACGGCGCGATGGAGTCGCTTCTTCAGGAGGCAGGGGTCAACCCTGTGCATACCCGTCCTTTGTTCAGTGCCGTGCAGCGCCGTTTGGTTAATGCGTGTCTGGGGGAGGCCGAAGGTATCCTGCCGCCAGTCGCGCGTTGGCTGTCTTCGGAAAGTGCGCCTCCCTTGTGCTCGATCGAACAGGTTGATTGCACTCCGAGCGGCGATGGGTTTACCGAAAAATATTTGCTCCGTCTCGGCGACGGGACCGAAGTGGAGTCGGTGCGGATGGGGTTTCCGGGGCGGTTCACAGCCTGCTTGAGCAGTCAGGTCGGTTGTGCCATGGGCTGCGTATTCTGCGCTACTGGGCAGATGGGCTTTTCGCGTCACCTTTCGGCGGGTGAGATCGTCGCTCAGGCGCATCACGTTGAGCGTAGTCTACGCGCCAGTCAAGGTGAGCGTTTGCGCAATATCGTAATGATGGGGATGGGAGAGCCGCTGCACAATTTCGAACCGGTTATGGAGGCGCTTGATATTTTGACGGATAACCGCGGTCTCAACATCGGCCCCGCCCGGGTAGCTATTAGCACGGTTGGGCATATACCGGGTATCCTACAGTTGGCGCGGCACCCGAAGCGCTATTCGCTGGCTGTGAGCCTGCATGGGGCGAGCGATGAAGAGCGCGGTGCGCTGATCCCGGTGAACAAAAAATGGCCTTTGGCCGATCTGATCGAGGCCTGCCGCGAATACACCGCGATCAAACGCGCCCGTGTGTTCTTCGCTTGGACCTTGATTGGCGGGGTCAATGACAGCGCGGATCATGCGCACCGTTTGGCCGTGTTGCTTCATGGCATGGACGCACATGTCAACCTGATCCCACTGAACGCGACGGAAGGATACGAGGGTCAGGCACCCGAAGAGGGCAACATTCGTGAGTTTCAACGCATTATCCAGGACTCTGGCCTGCCCAGTACTGTCCGTCAACGCCGCGGCATCGACGTCGCGGCCGGTTGTGGTCAGCTCAAGGCGAAACGGAGGTCTCCGGCGCCCCGTCTCTAGGTGGCGAGTTAAGACGGGTGTTAGCTCTTCAAGTCAAGCGGAGGCGGCCTTGCAGGCAATTGCCTACGGGAAGACGCCGCGCATCTCGTAGACTTTATCGATGTGCTCAATCGCGGCGGCGTAGGAGGCCATGCGCATGTTGCAGTTGAGGCGTGCGGCGGTGTCGAGCACGCGTTGGGCAGAGCGCGTCATGACGGTGCGCAGGCGTTCGTCGACCAGTTCCTCGTCCCAAGTCTCGGATTGGCGGTTCTGTTTCCACTCGAAATAGCTCACAGTCACCCCGCCAGCGTTGCAGAGAATGGCGGGTAGCACTTCGATGCCTTTGGCTAACAAGTGTCGTTCGGCGCGTGGTGTAGTCGGTGCGTTGGCGGCTTCGACCAGCACTTTGCATTGGAGGCGTTCGGCATGTTCGAGGTCGACCATTTGTTCTAGAGCGGCGGGGATAAATAGATCCACCGGGGTGCTGTAAAAGTCCGGCTCGTCAATGGCATCGGCCTCGGTATAGCCTTTGACGCCCCCGGTTTGGGCGACGTACAGGGCGAGTTTCTCGGCATCGATTCCGTGCGCGTTACGAATGGCGCCGGTGTGATCCATGACGGCTTTGAGTCGCGTGCCGCGTGCTTGCAGCAGACGTCCCGTCCAAGAGCCGACATTACCATAACCAATCAGGCTGCAGCTGAGTTCAGATAAGTCCATCTTCATACCCGGCAGCATAGCATCGAGGACGTAGACAAGACCTTGGCCGGTGGCTTTCTCGCGCCCGGCGGAACCGCCGAATTCGAGCGGTTTACCTGTGACGACGCCGCGCGCGGTGACCTTGTTTGAGGACTCCGCAAAATTGATATAGGTGTCTGCCATCCAAGCCATGATCTGCGAGTTGGTGCCCATGTCGGGTGCGGGGATGTCGTAGTCCGGGCCGATATTATTACCGAGCGCTGCAGTCAGGCGGCGAGTGACGCGTTCTAGTTCGTCCTTACTGACGGCACGCGGGTCGATTTTGAGGGCGCCTTTAGCACCGCCATAGGGGAGGCGGGCGAGGGCGCACTTCATCGTCATCAGTAGTGCGAGGGTTTTGACCTCGTCCAGCTTAACTTCGCCGTGGTAGCGCATGCCTCCTTTATAGGGGCCGAGCACGTTATTGTGCTGCACGCGGTAGCCTTTGAAAAGTTGCCAGGTGCCGTCGTCCATTTTGACGGGGCAGTGCACCATAATTTCATTCTTTGGCTGTGTGAGGATCAGCTTGAGTCGGTGGGGGACATCCAGGAGGTTGGCCGCCTCGAGGACAGAGCCGATCGTTTGGAAGTAGAGGTTATGCTCGTCGTAGTACTCCTCCAATTCGTGAAAGATTTCGCGGGCAGATTGGCAGGCAGGGGTGTCGCAGGGATCCATCCAGATTTGATGCGCCAACTCGCCTGAGAAGACAAGCAAAGTCAGCTTTAAATTTCTGGGCTACTGTAGATTGGAGTGCAATCTCGTGTTGGATGGATTGGTGCCGTTGAAATCTTCCCGCTGGCGCTCAATGCGTAGCGAGTGTGTGAGCCTGCCTCACGTCAATGGTGCTCCTGTTGTCTACGGGCGCTGGCCAATACTTCTATTTAAGCGCAGTTGCTCTAAAACAGCATCATCTGGTCATCGGTCAGCGGAGCGGTCGCTTCGATCAGGCGGCTGTCCTTATTGTGCACGCTGTTGACTCGGCGCGAGACAGTGCACTTTTCGAGCTGTGCCTCATCGGCTATCGCTTGAGCCTCGCGCTTGCCGAGATCACCGCTCAGCCATGCGGCTTGAGCCTCAGATTTTAGTATGAGCGGCATGCGTTCATGAATGTCCTGCACTGAGGGCAGCGCCTTGGTCGTTAAGATGACAAAGGTCGGTGACGAATCAGTTCCTTCCGAGGGAAACCAGAGTCCGGCAAAGTAGGTCAAGGTTTCGTCCTTCGGGTAGATGTAGTAGGGCTGCTTGGTGATACCATCCTGATACCATTCGTAAAAGCCATTGGCGGGGAGCAGGCAGCGATGTTCATACCAGCTCTCGCGGAAGCGCGGGCTGGTGTCGGCCGTTTCGATACGTGCATTGATATGGAAATTCTGTGGGGTGCGCAGACCCCAGTGCATCATTGTGGCGACCGCCTGCACCTTGTCGCGTGTAGCGATGCTTAAAGCCTTCTGTCCGGGACCGATGTTGTAATCGGGTGCATAGGCTCCCGGCAGCGCTAGGGCAATGGCCTCAGCGAGTATTTGATTTTGAGTATGGAGTGTGTATCGGCCGCACATATTGAATGACTGATGACTAATGAATAATGTTTGGCGAATTCAATTTTGAAGTGCAAGAGAGCGGCGAAGGTGAGTTAGGTGCTTGCGAAAGCACCGACCTTGGCCGGAAGCTCTCTAGCGATGAAACCATACAAACACCTAACTCGTGAAGAACGCTAC
>Ga0209504_1000998_pt1 | contig 22987 bp, 24 predicted proteins | sample COGITO_mtgs_1005_FD_184791 | JGI IMG/M metagenome (GOLD analysis project Ga0209504, IMG submission 184791) | Pelagic marine microbial communities from North Sea - COGITO_mtgs_100511 (SPAdes) (version 2) | ecosystem: Environmental > Aquatic > Marine > Epipelagic ...
CGATACGTCAGGGCAACCTATATCCGTTGCCCTGGGCGGCAAGGTGACGCGAATTAAAACCTATGGCGAGTTAGTTACCGCCATCATTAATCCGTCGCATAAAATCGCTCAAAGTTATGCGCCTCAACACACCGATGCTGCCGGCCAGTCGGCTATGCGTAATTACAATGAGTTCATGACCGTCAATCAGCTGATTGATTTGGTGAGTTTTCTCCAGTCGGAGTATGAATTACAGCCTTTTGAGCGCAGCCCTTATCGCGCCTACTACCCTTAGCACGCGAGCATATTAGCTAGAAGTAGCTAAGCCGATGGGCGTTAAATTTGGCGGTTGTTAAACGTCATGGCCCAGCGAGCCTGAAGTATTTATTGTTAACTGATCAGGAGCATTGTGATATGAGTATTCCTAAAGTCTTTGAGCAACCCCTCTCCCTATGGGAACCCCTATTGGGCAACGAAAGTTTGTGGGGTGCATTAGCCAATCCATTTAGAACGCAAGACGGTACTGGCGATATGGCCTTTTTGCCTCCGTGTGATATCACCGAAGAAAAAAACGCGTTTAACATTCATGTTGATCTTCCCGGGATTGAAAAGAAAGACATCAATGTAACGCTTCAAGAGGGTATTTTGCACATTGAAGCGGAGAGTTCTTCCGTGCAGGAAAACAAGGAAGGCGATAAAGTCATTCGTAGTGAGCGACGCTATGGAAAGCAAATACGTCGTTTTAATCTTGGTCGACAAGTGAGCGACAACGACGTTAAAGCATCGTTTAAAAATGGTGTTCTGCGCCTTCAGGTACCTAAAAGTAAACCGGTAGACGCGGCGTGCAAAAAAATTGCAGTTCACTAAGTGAGCTCATCGCTAACCGATAAATTGCTGCCGATTAATCGAGTTAAAAAAGCGGAGGAAACTGTGAACAAAAACAATAAAAGCTCTGTGCCAGATGGCAACGACCAACTCACCTCGCTTTGGGCTTCAGTTAAGCAAGATCGAGATGAATTACGCGTACAGATTCATTTGGCTAAAAAAGAGGTTAAAGATGAATGGCTGTTGATGGAAGACAAATGGCATAAGGTCCAGCAACGCATTCACTTGTCGAGTTCGCGTCAGGCTAAAGTCAATCATGAAGGTGCGCCAGATAATACCGGAGTTAAAAATTTGGGTGCATCAATTAACGATCATCTGCATGAGTCACTCTCCGATTTGCAGGGGCGTTATCAAAAAATGCGGGAAAATCTGCGTTAAATGCCCAGCGTCCCAGCGTCGTTCTTTCCAGCAGTGTCTCATTAACATTGACTCGTAAGAATTCACCCCTATGCTAATCGTCGACCTACTTATAGGCCTGAGTATTTTTTTATTCGGTATGATGCAGCTTGAGCGCAGTGTCGAAAGCCTGAGTAGTCGATGGATGAAGCAGTGGTTGGCTAATACGACCGGACACAGACTCAGTAGTGTTTTTGCGGGCACGACCATCACCGCCCTCGTGCAAAGTAGCTCAATGGTAAGCCTAGTTGTTCTCGCTTTTGCTAGTGCGGGTATCATGCCGTTATTTAATGCAATCGGTGTGTTGCTGGGTGCGAATCTTGGTACCACCTTTACCGGTTGGTTGGTTGCTATGCTGGGCTTTAAACTTGATTTGCAAGTGGTCGCTTTGCCAACCATTGGTTTAGGTGGCTTACTGCAAGTGTTTGGGGAGCGGCGTGAGAAAACCCGCGCAGCTGGCGCCGCGCTATTTGGCTTGGGTCTTATGCTATTTGGCTTGGGCCTAATCAAGGAAGTGGTTGGCGGCGTAGCTGAGTATGGGGATTTGCACCTAATGCTTGGCATAAATCCGCTGGGTTACGTCGTAATCGGTGCATTGTTAGCCGCTGTTATTCAGTCAAGCTCAGCCAGTATGCTCGTTGCGTTGACTGCATTGAGTAGCGGTATCATCGATTTACCATCAGCGGCGGCGATTGTGATTGGCGCAGATCTAGGCACCACTTCAACAACGGTGCTGGGCAGCTTAAAGGGTTTCCCCATCAAACGGCAACTCGCACTGGCACATGTGTTGTTTAATGTTGTGGTGGTTGTTGTGGCTTTTTTTGCATTGCTGCCCTTCTTACCGCTACTATTGCGCGCCCTACATTTGACTGACCCCCTGTACAGCTTGGTGGCTTTTCATAGTCTGTTCAATTTACTGGGGTTGTTTGTCTTTGTACCGTTTTTGTCACAGTACGCCCATTGGATTGGGCTGCGCTTTTTAGGAAACAATCATCGTGGCCAAGCGTTAGCTGATGTACCCACCGATGTGCCTGAGGCCGCGCTCAGTGCGTGCCGTGCGCACACGCAAAACTTATTGGCGTCTTCGCTGGCGATTAACTTACGTAATTTACACTTCGATTTGGCTCAGCTTCACTTGAGCCAAAGTGCAACGCAGCTTCTAAAAGACGCGCGCGCCGAGCCTCGAAGTTTTCAGCAGCGTTACGAAGCGATTAAACACAGTGAAGGTGAGCTATTACACTACGCCGCACAGCTCCAGCAACAACCGCTGAGCGAGCTGCAATCTCGCGAGCTGATGCAATTGCTAAGCTGCGTGCGCGATGCTGTTTTCTCTGCTAAAGGTCTTAAGGATATACGCGCAAACTTGCTAGCTTTGCGTCATTCGGTGACACCGGAGCTAGAGCATTTCTCTGCCCAATACCAAGCAGACCTACAAAAGTTTTACCAACAGCTAGTCGAGCTGTTGGCTACAGAGCATAACGAGGCTTATTTGGGCGAACAGCTTGAGCAGCTAAGTTGGCTTAATGAGCAGTCTCATACAAGACTTCATCAAGAGTTACTTAAGCACGATGTAAATCATCGTATCGAAGCTGAGCAGCTTTCGACCCTACTGAATATTAATCGCGAGATATGGCATTCTGGCCAGAGCCTTTTACAAGCCTGGCGACAGTGGCATCGTATTGTCGAGTGATTGATACGCTAGGCCTTGCGGTTTACGCGCTGGCCCGATCTCTGTGAGGTATCGGCATTATTGAGCCATGCTTGGCAATTGATTCAAGCAAATCCCGATGGGTTAATTCAATGTCACGATGGTTTATGGTTAATATGCCTTGATCACGTAACCCTTGCAAAATTCGACTAATTGTTTCAACAGCCATACCTAAGTGATTGGCAATGTCTGCTCGAGTCATGCCAAAGTGTATTTTGTTCCGATGAAGGCCACTTGTATAAGAGCGATCAGATAAGTCGATTAAAAAGTTGGCTAACTTTTGCTTGGCGCCCATTTTTCCCAATAAATACATCATGTCTTTTTCGCGACTCACTTCGGCGCTAACAGTACGCATCAGCTGCATGACCAACGCGCCGTCAACACGCGCTAGTTTTTCTATTGCGGCCAGTGGAAGTTCGCATACACTGCCTGTATCAAGCGCTTCGAGATATTCACTGTGTACACCGTTGTTCATGTTGTCCAAGCCCATCATCTCTCCAGGCAAATGAAAACCTGTTACATGGAGGGCGCCGTCTTCGTGTAAACGATAGGATTTGAACAGCCCCGCACGAACAAAGTACAAACGATCGAAGCGATCGCCCGCGCGAAAAAGCGCTTGTTTTCGTTTTACAGGCCGCGCATGGTTAACTAAGGCACTAAAAGCATGCAAGCTGTTATCTTCTAGGGTATGGGCCATGCATAATGGCCTACGTATGCATTGTGAGCAGCCAGTGTCTTGAGCGATTGATGAGCCTTTGTCTAGCGTGAGTATCTGATTATTGCGCATCTGTCTAATTCCGTCAGTTATAGCTATGGGATCGAATGTAGCTCAAAAATGGCGGCTTGTTTATCCGTAGAAACTACGTGGGATTTGCCTTAGGTATGAAGGCCTAGGTAAAACTACCTAGATTATTGCCAGCCAGCGTAGGCTAAGACCAATATTGGCAGGTTGTCATAAAGCTATTGCGGCCGCATAATAAGGGCGCGAAGCGGCTATTGGGCTGCGAGCGCCTGAAAACTCTTGGAGAAATAACGTGTTGGCGAATCTCTTTTTAAGTGACCACACAGCGCGTTCTTATTGGCCGGATTATGCATGCCATTGTTGAGCTCCCGCCGTCAAAGGTCTATTTACTCTTTCCATAAAAATAGCTCATGAACGCATCGAAACAAAGCCTAGCCGAGGTAGAAGCCCTTAAGCGCAAAGTAAAGCGTGAAAAAAGTGCTCGTCATCAAGCCGAACAGATTCTCGAGCACAAAAGCACCGAGCTATATCATACCAATCAAAAACTTAAGCAAGCGCTGGCGGAGCTGGATGAGCGCGCTATCGCCAAAGAAAAGCAATTGGTGGGAGAGTTGCGCGCTAATCAAGACACCACACGTACACTTCTTGATAGCGCGCAAGAGGGTATTTTTGGCGCTAATAGCAATGGCCGGCTATTTTCTTTTAATCGAGCCGCTGAAGAGATGTTTGGCTATGATAGCGGCGATGTGATTGGCGCTGGCGTCAGCATACTTTTAGCATCCCCCTATAGAGAGCAAAGCGACGAGTCGTTACGTTCGTTTCTTCAATCGGGCGATGAATCTTTCTTGCAAGAAAGCCGAGAGCTCATTGCCCAACGTGCCGACGGTAGCCATTTCCCTATAGAGCTTTGGGTTGTTAATACGGTCTCTGCTGATGGCACCATCTTTTTTATACTGATTCGTGATTTATCCGCGCAGAAGGCCGCCGAGCAGGAGATATTCAAAAAAGAAGTTGAAGTTCAACAGGCGCGTGATCACCTAGCCCACATTGCCCGCGTGGCAACACTGGGTGAGATCGCTGCGGGCATTGCGCATGAGGTAAACCAGCCTCTTGCAGCAATTACCACTTATGCCCAATCCGGCCATCGACTCCTTGATGCTAAGGTTCGTGAGAAAGACGATATAGCGTACGTGCTACAACAAATTGAGCGTCAGGCAAGCCGAGCCAGCGAGGTCATTAGCCGCTTACGAAGTTCTATAAAGTATGGCGACGCCACTCGCGAGCGAACGAGTATCGACACGATTATTGCAGACACGCTCACGCTGATTTGCGTTGAGGCAGACCGAAAAAAAGTTGAAGTTGAGTACAGGCCTGAATGCGATCTCGAGCCTATTGACGCAGACTCAGTACAAATCCAACAAGTTTTAATTAATTTAATTATCAATGCCATACAAGCTTTAGAGGCAGCAAATGTCCAGCAGCCACGCGTTGTCTTGCGTACCGAGCCTCGCGCCCATCAACAAATATATGTGTCTGTGACCGACAATGGTCCGCCCATCAGCCGGGAGACGATGGATCAACTTTTTACGCCATTTTTTTCTACCAAAGAGCATGGTTTAGGCATCGGTCTCTCGCTGTGTCGGACACTGATTGCCGCCCATGGTGGCAGCTTAAATATCAATCGAAATCGGCGTGAGGGTAACGAATTTTTCTTTACTTTGCCGACTATTAACGCAGTTGTAAAAGCATCTAAAAAAATGGAGAGTTGAAATGGTTGATGAAAATAATGCTACGGTTTATGTGGTCGACGACGATGAAGCCATACTTGATTCGCTTCAGCTATTACTAAAAACAGCAGGTCTTCGAGCATGCACTTACGATGGCCCCGAGAAATTCTTGAGCGACTATCAACCCACCAGACCAGGCTGCTTAATCTTAGATATTCAAATGCCTGGCATGACAGGTTTAGAATTACAAGAAATTCTAGCGGATGTTGGATCAATTTTGCCCATCATATTTATAACGGGTCATGCAGATATCCCCATTGCCGTTCAAGCAATGAAGGATGGAGCATTTGAATTTTTACAAAAGCCCTTTAATGACACAGTACTACTCGACTACGTTACTAAGGCACTAAGCCTCAATGAACGCCAGCAAAAAGAGATAACCGCTACGCAGTCGGTAATTGCGCGTATAGAAAAATTATCGCCGCGAGAAAAACAGGTATTTGAGAAGGTTGCAGAAGGCAAGTCAGGTAAGGTCATTGCTAGTGAATTAAACCTAAGCCCGCGCACTATCGAAATCTATCGCTCCCACGTCATGTTAAAAATGCAGGCGACGTCAGCCGTTGAGTTGGCCAATTTAATGAATATTACGCGATAGGGTTACGGGTTCAAAAAACACTGTGCTGCATTAGGCTACACAATATTCTAGCCATCACAGATCAGGCGATAGGCAGGTGATGGCGTTTGCAGGGTCCTCTTGTCTCACTTTGCGTGCCCAAGCTCATCTGCGGCGCTGTGAAACAATTTTGAATGTGTCTGGTCGTTGGTCATAAATGGTTTTGCTATTAATAGCGAATGAAACGGCAATGAATAGTCACTGTTTTTATAAGAGGTTCTCATACAGCAAAAATAAGCTAAGCCACTTGCTTGTGAATGATGTGCGTGTGGTTAAGCCACAACATGCGCTGTTGTCTCTCACCTATCTGACAATTATCAAATCATAAAAGTCTTTGAAATCCATTGATCCATGTCAACATTGACCGCGCCAAATGGTTTTAGCATGGCTAACGCTACAACGGTAGTAGTGTGATGCGTTTATAACGCTTGTCGATCAAACTTGCCTAGAACAATCCGCTGCCTTTTACGAGCTGGCTTACGCGTATGGAATTCAAAGACTACTATGAGATCTTGGGCATTAACGCCGATGCTGATAGTAAGCAAATCAAAAAAGCCTACCGGAAAATGGCCAGCAAGTATCATCCGGATGTCAGCGATCAAAGCAATGCCGAAGAAAAATTTAAAGAAGTAGCCGAAGCCTATGAAGCCTTAAAAGATCCAGTAAAACGCGTTGAGTACGACCAGCTCAAAAAGTATGGCGCCCATGGTCGACCTTTTGAACCGCCTCCTGGCTGGCATCCCAACTTTGCGAGCGGGCAAACATCACATGACGGAGATTTTTCAGAATTTTTTTCGTCTGTCTTTGGTAATGGATTTCAGCAACATGGTGCACAGGCACACAGAGAGTTTTCTCAGCGTGGCCAAGATATCGAAACTGAGCTTGCGTTATTTTTAGAAGACACGGTCACACCCACAAGAAGAAATATCTCCTACACCGTTGGTGGATCCACAAAAAACCTTGAGGTAAAAATACCTGTGGGTATTGGCAACCTTGAACGTGTTCGCCTCAAGGGGCAAGGATCTCCCGGATATGGCGGTGCGGCTAATGGTGATCTCTACCTAAAAATTCGGCTCGTGCCCCACCCTTTGTTTGATGTTGAGGGACAAGATTTAATACTTAGTTTGCCATTAACGCCATGGGAAGCTGCGCTAGGAACAAAAATTGACGTACCTACACTCAGTGGGCACGTACATTTGACGATTCCTGCTAATAGCCAAGCTGGTCAGCGACTACGGGTAAAAAACAAGGGGCTGGTGAATAAGCTGGGCAAACACGGTGATTTGTATGCGGTGATTAAAATTGTCATGCCGCCCTTTGTTGATGAAAACAGCAAGCAATACTGGAAAGACCTGGCAACGAAAGCGGATTTTAACCCACGCCCACAGTGGAGCACTGCATTATGAACGAACTATCGGTTGAAGCGGTAGGCCTTGAGGAACTCTGTGAAATCACCTTAATTCCTGCGCAAATTATTTACACTATCGTCGAATTTGGCATCGTTGAACCCCAAGGCCAGTCGCCCGATAATTGGCGCTTTGACAATCACCAAATCGCTATTACTCGAAAAGCATTGCGTCTACACCAAGATTTAGAAATTGATTGGGCCGGCATCGCACTGGCCATCAGCCTCATCGAAGAGCTTGAGCAGTTGCGCGACGCTAATCGAGCGCTACGCCATCGTCTCAAGCATTTTGGTTAGCACCATGCAGGGCTAACAACTCAAGCTGGGTAAACCTAGTCAAGTAGATGAGCTCTATATTTTATTCCATTGGCAGCCATGTGACGTAATCAACGAGACTATTAATCGTGTTTACTACCGGGAAGGGTCAACGGATGCAAGTGGTAGACCTTCGTCGTACCAGCGCAATAACCCGCCATCGATATGGGCAACCTGTTGTATGCCCGCCTCTCGCAAAATAGTAAAAGCTAAAACCGATCGTTTTCCAGAGCGGCACAAGGTCATGATGGGTTTATCGGTAGGTACCTCGTTAAGTCTAGCGCGCAGTTGGCTGATAGGAATATGCTGCGCATTACTTAGGGTCGTTCGCTCTTCGGCCCACTCATGAACAGTGCGAACATCCAATACATGCAGCTCATTTTGATGGGCGGCCACCCATTGCGGGGCAATTTTATAAACGCCGCTATAAGTGGTCACTACCGGTGCCCAGTTGGGCGATTGGGGCATTTCGTCATTGATGGGCCGTCCAGCCTGTAAGTTGGCAGGCACTGCAATATCTAGCTTTCTCGGGTGCGGTAGCTGAAGATTTTCCATAAAACCAACAAAATCTTCTTCATTAGCCTTACCGCCAATACGAGGATTGAGCCGTCGCTCCTCACCTATAGTGCTTGATATTCGTCCGGCATAATCATGCGCGGGGTAGACAACACAATCAGTGGGCAATACAAAGAGTGCGTTTTTAATCGACGCATATAATTTATGTGCACTGCCCTGCTGAAAGTCGGTGCGCCCGCAACCGCGAATGAGCAAGCTGTCGCCGGTAAAAACCATCGACTGGTCGTCAAGTAAAAAACTAATGCACCCATTGGTGTGCCCCGGTGTCTCGAGCACACGCAAATGATGCGCGCCAAACGCAATAGGGTCACCCTGTTTCAAGTTTTTGTTAAGCGGTGAAATGCCCGAATGCTGTGACGCCATAATCTGGCAGTCAAGTTGCGTCTTTAAAAGCCATGCCGCAGTGACATGATCGGCATGGCAGTGGGTTTCCAAGCAAGCTAACAAATGTAGATCGAGCTCATAAATTAGGGCTAAATCGCGCCCGTATTGCTCATAAACACTATCTATCAATAGTGCCTGACGCGATAAATCATCGAAAACTAAATACGAGTAACTGCCGGAGCCGACATCAAAAAGTTGTTTTACCACTACGGATGAATGCATTGTTGAACACCTCGTAAACGTCTATGGTCTTAGTCCATTATCACGCCAACCCTCTGGTTTTAGGCTTTTTTAATTCGATATTTAACTATTTTTTCAATTTAAATTATTTATCAGAACTACGTATTGGCCCTTATACACAAGGAAGCCTCCTTCTGGTTTAATTTCTTTCCACTAAAAATTGATATCTATTACGGCCGGTGGCTGACTGACTAGCCTCAAAACTAACGGCCCATAAGGAGAATGACAATGACCGAAATTGACCAGCTCATCTGTAATGGTACCTTGTGCACTAAATGCGGCGTTTTTCTTGGCCGATCAATTGGCAAGCCCATGTTATGTGAGGACTGCGTTTTTACTAACAACGCTCGGACTTTACAAGGCGCGCCCATCACGTGGCAAAAGCGTGCAACGGCACGGTTTTGGAGCGGCTCACCCATTCAACCAAAACAGTGTGTCGGCTAAAAATAGAAGTTTACGTCTACGATGTAAAAAGGCTCCTTGAGGAGCCTTTTTTTATGCTCAGTTTAATATGGGGCCCCTTCTGGTTTTAACGCTCTACTGGGCACCGTGTTGCCCTAAATAGCGGACACAAAAAAACCCCCGCAACCATAAAGATGGCGGAGGCTCTTTTTACTACCTTGCGCTAGGCGCTACTTCTTGGCAGTTTTCTTCGTGGTTTTCTTGGCAGGTTTTTTAGCCGCTTTTTTGGCAGGCTTGCTTTTTGCCTTAGCTTTTTTGGCGGCTGCGGCTGCTTTGGCTTTCGCTTTTTTAGCGGCTACCGCTGCTTTGGCCTTAGCTGCTGCTGCTTTTTTCTTGTCAGACGCTGCTTTTTTCTTAGCGCTAGCTTTAGCTTTAGCTGCTGCACTTTTTGCTGCAGCTTTAGCCTTTATGGCTGCTTTTTTGTCAGCTGCGCTTTTCTTTTTCGCTTCCGCAGCTGCTCGTTTAGCAATCAGCTTGGCTTCGAAATCCGCTACGGCTTTCTTCAAAGCTGCATCAGATTTCAATATTGCCAGCTTAGCGTTCGCAGCCGACGCGCGAGTTCGCAGTGCCTTAATTTTTGCTGATGTTTTGCTTGCTGCGCCTGCTGCTTTCTTTGCAGCCGCTTTATCGGCAGCTGTTTTAGACTTTGCTGCTGCTTTGCGGGCAGATGCGACCTTTCGCTTTTCAGATTTTAATGCTCTGGCCAAAGATTTAATCTCTTTTTGCAATTTGCCCAGACCTAATTCTGCTTTTGCAATAGCTGGTGTGGCTGCAGCTTTCTTAGCGACTTTCTTGACTGGTTTTTTAGCGGCTTTCTTAGCTTGTGGCATTGTGTCTCCTATGAAGACCGAAATTCGACTTCATTAAATGGGTTAAGTGTGTGAAATTTAAAAAAATAATACTACCAAGCCAATAATAGACAACTAAAAAATTTATTTCACGCAGATTACCCTCGCAAAGGTGTTTTATTTTGTTCCTTTTTACATTATTGAGCTTTTTTAGGTCTTTTTTTGTTTAAGCAACAACAAAAATAAATTAAACCGATTGTTTTTTACTTTTTCTGCCTTTAGCAAAAAATTGTCAGCTGGTTTTTTTGTTTTAAAACGTATTGTGCAGAAGAGGGCTAATTTAAGCGCAGCCGGTATGAAAATACTGGCGCTTGGTCGGCATCGCACAGGCGTGGAGCTTTGTAAGATGATCATTTTTATCGTAAGTAAGGCGGCCTACTGTCAGTCATGAGTTGGTCTAATTGTTTTTGCGCTCGATTCTTATCTAATAAATCTTTCACTTCTATCATCTCGCATTCATCTCTGACCATCTCGTCAATATGCGTAGGATAGTGCCGACAGTCATCGGGTCGGTCATGATAAATAGAGCAAATGTATTTATCTTGCAGAGGCTCTGGGCTGGGCATTTTCGCGATACTCGCGGCCAACTTTAAAAAAGGGCAACGTTGCAGTGCTTCTCCCGTTTTCGGATCAACCCAAATCTCACCATCGCGTACATATTGAAAAATATCTGGGCGCGACGCTTCCCACCAGTCAATTTCTTGCTGGGTGGCACAAAGCCCACCGTTGCTGTAGTGAATGCAGCATTTGCCGCATTGGTTACATTCTTTCACTATTTTTATTTGCCCGAGTCAATTGCTGATTATCTAACTGATGCTCAGTTTGTGGCTTCAAGGCTGAAACGTCCAGCGGTATGTAGTGTATGTATAGCGACGGTGGCTCACTTTGGGCACTTGGATAAGCGGAGGTATCAACACACTTTACAAAAAACTAGCTGGCAGGATGCGCTGTCGTCGCTTTGCTGTCTTGCGTTGTTTCAATGTGCTAAGTGTTGCGCCGGGGTGAGCCATCGATTGTTCAAAAGTTAAATCGGTAGCGGCATTGGCATCAGTTACTCCGTACGAAAAAATTATTGTGATTAACGCAACCACACAATTAAAAAATTTTGCGGGCCAGCGCCTGTGTATGTACTCAGTCATAATAGTTAGCGCACCCAAGTTGGGTTACAGATATTGTCACTGGATCTAAATAGCATCAGCTCTGCAGAGTATTCAAGAGATTTTTTATGACACGCTGCGAACATGTTGGCTAGGGCTAGGCGCCTAGCTTTTTGTCTCGCGGCTTTTACTTGCGGCGCGACAGCGAGCCGAGCAATAGACAATATCGGGCCAAACTCCGCGTTGCTGCCATTTTTTTCGGTTGTTAAACGATAAGGTACAGACGGGGCAAATTTTACTTTCTAGTTTTGTAGCTGTTCCTTGTCGCACGCGAGGCTTGGGCATGGTTGAGCGACCCTACTTTGAGCTTTTTATTTTATATTGCGTGGGGCAATGATGGCGCAGTACACCCTTGGGGCGGCGTGTACGGTGCTTGGTTGCGCGGCCACTCACCCTGGCTCGCCATAAGTTAAAGCCACGGCGCGACAACTGGCTACGCATCAGCGCGATAACAGCACCCTCGCTATACCCAAACTGAATCTCGATGGCCTCGAAGGGTGTCCGGTCTTCCCACGCCATTTCAATAATGCGGGAACACTCTTCGTCCGATAAGCCTTTTGATAAATTGAGTGTATTTGCTGCCGCTACTGGCATTATCTTCTGCCCCTAATAAATGCACTACCCTGTTTACGTCGTGTCCGTTAAATGGATCACCTGCTGGAGCCAACTGCATTGGCTAATTTCGAACAGCTACAACGGTTTCTATTGGGCTGAGGGGGCAAAACATTGTTTTTTTACGCGAGTGATTTATGGCCAGCTTAACGCTTATTGCTTGCCGTTGAGCGTAAATCGCACAGGGGTGAAGCTCGCCCTGTTAGGGTAGGTTCGACTTAAAGGAGGTTAGCAGTCAAACTGTGACCCACCAAGGCGCTCCCCTGCGCTGTGAGACCCTTACAATAACGTATAGCAAAAAAAGGCGAATCGACATGTTAAAAGGACTATGTAAACCGGTAGTGATGTCTGGAGCATTACTACTCACCGCAGCAGCGCACGCTGCGCCTACCAATCTAATTGCTAATGGTGGCTTTGAAACAGGCGATTTTAGCAGCTGGAGTCAGGCCATTGCAGGAACGCAAAGCATATCTGCGGTCAATCCAAAAACAGGCTCTTATGCCGCCGAATTAAATAACACGTCGCCGTCAGCCAACATCATAAGTCAAACAGGTCTTGGCGCTGGATTCTTAACTGCGGGGCAATCGGTAACTGTATCTTTCGATTTTCGAGGAGTGGCTAGCGCTGGTGGCGTGTTTTTTCCTGAGCTATTCTCGTTAGATGCAAACAACGCGGTAACTAAAACTGAAATAGTGGGTGGTGGCCCCTTATTTCCTAATGGCAATGCAAGCACGTGGACTAATTTTTCGGTTACCACAACCATTGGTCCGGATGTGGCCGGTGGCCTGACTCTCTCACTCAACGCTCCGTGTGGCGCCGATGGGGGATGTGTTGCTAACTATTTCATTGATAATGTAGCAGTGGTTGCCGACATCGCAGCCGTTCCTGTGCCTGCAGCAGCCTGGCTATTTGGTTCGGCCTTGGCGGGACTTACGGTACTTAGACGCAAGCAAAGCTAGGCGTTTATTAAATACCAACAGCGGCTCCTTCGGGGGCCGTTTTTTGTTATAAGCTGTAAGTTTATTGACCTCGCTCAATAACACTCTCATTATTCGTATCATATTAAGCACTCCAACGAGCGCTGTTATATGCTGCGAAGCAATAGCTCCTTGGTAGGCCATTTATACCGATACCTTAGGGAGACCGTAATGAAACTATCCGCATTGAGAATACCCGCGCTTGTCGCAGCAAGCCTTGGCATTTTAATTTCTCCAAGCCACGCAACACTTTTGACGGTTGGAGACGCATTTTATTTGGGCTCAATACAACCGCCCACAGATGCTGCTAATCAAACCGACTATCAACGCATTGTTGCGCTGCTCACTGTAACAACAGGATCATCGTCAACATTACCCGATCCGGGCGCAACCAGTACAACCGCTTTATTTGATAGAACCCAATCATTCATCGACCCAACTTATGCTATTGCAAATAGCTATGCTGAGGCGCAATGCAGCCAAGGCGGTGGGCCGCCTACTGCTGCTTTAGGCTGTGATTTTTTAATTCAAAAGTATTTTGGCGTTGCGGGCATCGCACACGTGTGGGATATCTCTGGGATTAGCGATAGCATTGATACGCCTAGCGACGTTGCTAGCTTAAACTCGCCGCCTCCTAATTGGCAGCGAAACCAATGGACGGCATTTTTCGACATTACTCATGGCCAATGTACCGATGATTGTGTGTCAGTACCCGAGCCCGGCTCGGTGGCGCTTTTGGCTTTGGGCCTTGCCGGATTGGGTTTAAGCCGCCGTGGCAAAAACCCGCATTGAATCTTGGGCATTCATCGTGTTTGACTAGTTCGCTCCTTGTCCATGAGTGTTGTATCCACTAATGGGCCGGGCGTGCGCTATTGCTATCTATTATGGCTGCATAGGGCCATACTCCTGTGACTGCATTAACTTTACTGTTTAGGCTAAAGCTGGTGTGTGCAAAGGTCCTTAGTTTGGCTCAATCTAACTGTAGGTTTTAGGCGTTACGTTCAAAGGAAATAATTATGAGCAAAGGACAAAACAGTAAAAAAAATGTGAAAAAAAAGCCCCTTCTAACGGCCAAAGAAAAGAAAGCAGCCAAGGCCTCTAAAAAATCTTCGAGTAATGTTTTGGGTAACTAATAGAAGTAGTGTCCTAAGTGTCCATTTCTTTACCTGAGAATAGTTTACGTCAGTCACTGCGTGAAAAGCAGGATAGATCTATCCTGCTTTTGTTATGCCTCGCTATTTGGGGTCCTTCCTAGCAACAACAAGGCTGTGCGGCGTGCGCGCTTTTCCCGCCTAATTTTTCTGAAAAAAATTGGGCTGTTAACACATTTAAAGTAATGCTCTTTTTAACCCCCTCCTCACCGCCAAATAGCGCTTCGGAGCTGCCAGCGCGTGCGGGCCAGCAACACGATGTCGTCCATGTAGCGGACGTAGTGGACGAGACGCTTCCCTTTGCACAGCCGGTCCATGCGGCGGTCGAGGGGCGTTAGGTAGAGCGCTCCGAGCAGGGGCGAGAGACCGCCACTGGCGACCATGCCCACGCCTGTGTCTTGTAGATCGGGCAGCGCCAGATAGTCGGCTATTAGCTTGCGGTGATGGGCGTCGAGAGCCGTTGCCGCCACCTGCGCTTCGATCACGTCGTGACGCATGGAGGTGTAGTAGGCCGCTATGTCAAAGCGAGCCACGAACTTTGCCTTAGGCATCCGCCTTTGGATCTGCCGCAGCGCGCCCTTCACACCCCCGTGGCCCCGCACATGGGTGCAGGAGCGAGTAATAGCCGGCGCAAGCTGCTGCGCAATGACCCGCGTTTGGTGCTGGAGCAAACTGCGGCTGGACTCGCTCCACAAGGCCATCTTGCGACCTTCAAGAAACCACAGGCGATTGAGTTTTAGAGCCGTCATGGTATGTAGTATACGCGGGACTGAGGCAGCCCGCGCGCAAATGACTTTGGCCCTATACGCGCTACCTTATTGCGAGTAACACGATATGCAATGCAATCACCACAATGCTCACCAAAGAGCGAAACCGCTTATACCATAGCGCATAGCCGGTCTTGAATAAGTCGAGGTACAACATCCAAACGAAGCCAGTCATTAACAGAAAAAGACTGTAGTTATGCTCAATGTGAAACGCCACCAAAGCAAACACCGCCAGCAAAGTGACCGCGTTGCTTTGAATCAATAAACCGGCGCTTTGACCGCTGTGTCGCCACAAGGAGCCGGCCAAAAACGAGAGAATGCATGCCGAGTAATAGCAAAAAATAATAATGGGCATGTAATTAATAGGGTGCCAGAGGGCCCAGACCACCGCCACTATAAACGGCAACAGGCCGGCAACGCCTAACCCTATAACAAGGTTGCGTGAGTCAGAAGTAATTGCATTATTCATGCATTTCTTACGCCTGCTCGACTCGAAAGGTTCAAGAGTTAGGACCCATCGCGATAAACCCAGCCAAAGACAACACAAAAGGCAAGACGCAAGAGAGGACAAAAGACAAGACGGATGGTAAAACCCAGCACAGTGCGTGCGCGTTGGCTTATTAAGCCGCAAGCCATTGCACTTAACTAGTACTTAACTAGTACTTAACTAGTACTTAACTAGTACTTAACTAGTACTTAACTAGTACTCAAGCTAAGCACTATTAGTGGGTACGTTGTTGGAGCCTTTAAAAATGGCGCGCCCGGCAGGATTCGAACCTGCGACCCACGGCTTAGAAGGCCGTTGCTCTATCCAGCTGAGCTACGGGCGCGGACTTGGGCAATAAAGAAATGGGGTGGACGATGGGGATTGAACCCACGACCACCGGAATCACAATCCGGCGCTCTACCAACTGAGCTACGCCCACCATTAATTTGAAAATAACATTGCTCTAAGCAGCCGTCCGAGGGTGACTGCAAAAGCGCCGACCGTGGCTACATGCAAAGCTGCAGCCCCATTGAAAAATGGTCGGGGATGAGGGATTCGAACCCCCGACATCCTGCTCCCAAAGCAGGCGCGCTACCAGACTGCGCTAATCCCCGAAACCGGTTTCCTGCAACGGCGCTACTTGCTTGTAATTCACGGCCATTGCGGGAGGCGCGATTCTACTTAGGTCAACGTAGATCGTCAAATATTAAGGGGGTAGTTTTACTGTCTTTGCGCTAAATACACGGCTTTGGTGGTGCACACACCGTTTTTGTGGCATTCGCACACTCGCTGGCAACTCAGTTTTAGCAAAAGGTGGCCCTTGCTGTGCCCCACTTGAGTAAGCAGCCGCTAATTTAAGACGCTTGTGTGTGTTTGGCCCTGATGCCGTTGGGGTTTTGTTTAAAGCGCCGCTGCATTTTCGTTGAACGTGTTGCATAGGCCACCCTGATGGCTCCGCTAGTATGTACGGTGAATCCACCAGTCATGATCGAGCAAGTTAGCCGACCGACGATTGGATTGACGACGATCCTTGCGTGGGCTCGGCTGCTCGCTGTGCCTTTGGCGACGATCGCGGGATGACCGCGGGTCTTTGAATGAGGCAGCTTGCAACATACGCTTTTGTTGTGCTTCGGGCAGCGCCACCTCAAATCCGTGAATCAGCGATACTGGCTTGGGTTGGCGCAACGTTCGCGGACAGGTGGATGGCTCATAAAAATAGGCTAACTGATTTCTCATTACACAAAGACCGGTGTTAGATCGTTTAACGGGGACTACCGTGTCGCCTGTTGCTGCGCACCTAACGCAAGCGGCTTGAAGTTAGACGTGCAAGACTTCTAACAGGAGGTCTATTGTGGAGGTTTATCGCGGCGGCAACAATTCCGTCAAAGCACTAGCGTAAAAGTACGTAGCGCGATCTAACTGCTTGGCTGATTAACTTATGGGCTTATTATTTGATTGGCTGTGCTGAGCAGTTTGCCCTAGGAAGTTTTTGAGCACACTGCAAGGCCTGGCCGAGGGCGCTGCGACTGCGTTTACGAAGGCACAATTGTGTTGGCACAAAGTACCCAGCAGGTTGCGCGCACGCTTCTATTCGCGGCGCCAGCTGGTACCATCGCGGCTGTCTTCAAGCACCACCCCTTGCTCTAGCAAAGACTCACGAATAGCGTCGGCCTGTGCATAGTCTTTATTGAGTTTGGCGGCGTTGCGTGCGGCGATACTGGCTTCAACATCAGCCTCACTTAACTGCGAAGCGCCAATAACCGCATGAAACCACTGTGTAGGCGACTGTTGCAAAATGCCCAGTAAGTTAGCGCAGTTGAGCAGGCGCTGGCGCAGTAACTGCTGCTCAGGCCCAGGCTTCGCCTGCGAAAGCAATTTACCTAAAACATGTAGCTCGCGAATCGCAATCGGCGTGTTCAAATCATCGAGCAATGCCTGATAAAACGGCTCCTGTGCCAATGCGGTTACGCGTGGTGTGCCCGTTTCTGGCAGAGTCCCACCCTCGGCGGTTGTATCGTGAGACGGCGCCGACGCTTTTAAAATAGTGTACAAGCTATCGAGGCTGGCTTTAGCTTGGTCGAGTAATTCAACACTAAAATTTAGCTCTGAGCGGTACTGAGCGCTCAACAAAGCAAAGCGCAAGGTTTCGCCGGCATAGTTTTGCAGTAGGTCATTAACCAACGTAAAATTGCCCAGCGACTTTGACATTTTTTCGCCATCAATATTGATGTAGCCGTTGTGCATCCAAAAATTGACGAAGGTTTTTCCTCCATGCGCACACTCGCTCTGGGCTAGCTCGTTTTCGTGATGAGGAAAAACTAGATCGCGCCCTCCTCCATGAATATCAATACTCTCGCCAAGGTGCGTTTCGATCATGGCCGAGCATTCTAAATGCCAGCCAGGGCGGCCCCTGCCCCACGGGCTTTGCCAGCCTGGCTCTTTGTCGCTCGATGGTTTCCAAAGTACAAAATCTCCGGCATATTTTTTATACGGTGCTACTTCAACGCGCGCACCAGCTAACATATCATCTAAGCTGCGGTTAGATAGTTTGCCATAATCAGCCATTGATTGAACGGCAAACAGCACATGCCCATCGGCTACATAGGCATGCTCAAGCGCAACTAATTTTTCGACCATAGCAATCATTTGCGGAATATGCTCGGTGGCATAGGGCTGAATGTCGGGCGAGAGATTTTGCAGCGCCTGCATATCGTCAAAGTAGGCTTGGGCAAAGCGCGCACTCAGCGTAGCAATAGACTCACCCTGCTCGTTGGCTGCGCGCATGATTTTGTCGTCAATGTCGGTGATATTACGTGCATAAACAACGCTGGGGTATTGGGTTTGTAGCAAGCGATACAAAAGGTCAAAGACCACTGCCGGCCGCGCATTGCCAATGTGTACGCGGTTATAAACTGTGGGGCCACACACGTACATGGTGACTCGATTGGGGTCGATGGGCGTAAACGGAGCCTTTTTGCCAAGGCGTGTGTTGTAAAGCGCTAAGCTTGAGTTGGCAGACATAGTAGGGTCACAAAATAAATAAGTGGGTCACGAGAACGTTGCGCGGCTATGAATCTTGCTTGGCCCAACTGTCGCGCAAACCAATGGTTTTGTTAAATACCGGGCGCTGTTTCGTGTAGTCGTTGCGGTCGGCTACAAAGTAACCCTCACGCTCAAATTGAAAAACACTTTCCGGCTCGGTATTGCCAAGCGTAGGCTCTGCCACACACTGGGTGTGCTCGACAAACGACTGAGGATTGATTGCCGTTAAAAAGCCATCATCACCCTCGCCTTCTTGCTCTGGTGCTTCGGCGCTAAAGAGCCGGTCGTATTCTCGCACGGTGATGTTAATACCCTCACTGGCCGAAACCCATTGAATAACACCCTTTGGTTTGACGCCATCGGGTGGATCTTCGCCCAAGGTGGCGGGGTCATAAGTGGCATGCACTTCAGTCACGTTTCCGTGCTCATCGGTAATTGCCTTCTCGGCCATAATGACGTAGGCATTGCGCAGGCGCACCTTTTTGCCCAGCACCAAACGCTTGAACTTTTTATTGGCCGATTCGCGAAAGTCTTCTTGATCGATGTACAGGGTTTTAGTGAACGGCAGTTGCCTTGAACCCATGGCAGGGTTTTGCGGGTGATTGGCACCGGTTAGCTGCTCGACTTGATCGTCAGGGTAATTAGTTAATACCACCTTAAGTGGTTTGAGCACCACCATTGCGCGCGGTGCATGGAGGTTGTGGTGTTCGCGCACAAAAAATTCCAGCATCGACATGTCGACCACGCCGTTGACTCGCGTAACGCCAATAGCTTCGCAAAAGCTGCGCAGTGACGCTGCTGCATAACCGCGGCGGCGCATACCCGAAATAGTAGGCATTCGCGGGTCGTCCCATCCGGCTACCACCGCTTCATCGACCAAACGCTTTAATTTACGCTTGCTGGTGACCGTGTAATTTAGATTTAAACGAGAAAATTCATATTGGTGGGGCTGCGCTGGCACGGGTAAGGCATTAAGAAACCATTCATACAGCGGACGATGATCTTCAAATTCTAAGGTGCAAATTGAATGAGTGATCCCTTCAATGGCATCGGACTGCCCGTGCGTAAAGTCGTAGGTAGGATAAACACACCAGCGATCGCCCGTTTGATGGTGCACCACTTTACGAATGCGATAAATAATAGGGTCGCGTAAATTAATATTGGGCGCGGCCATATCTATTTTGGCCCGCAACACACAGGCTCCCTCGTCAAATTCACCCGCGGTCATGCGCGCAAATAGGTCTTGGTTTTCTTCGACGCTGCGGTCGCGATGCGGGCTATTGGACCCTGCGCTAGTGAGCGTGCCGCGATATTCACGTGCCTCTTGCGCCGAAAGATCGCAGACATAGGCTTTGCCGTCAGCGATGAGCTGTTGCGCCCAAAGATGCAGCTGCTCAAAGTAGCTGGAGGCATAGCGAATTTCGCCATTCCACTCAAAGCCTAGCCACTTTACATCTTCGGTGATAGCAGCAATGTACTCGTCGCTTTCTTTTTCTGGGTTGGTATCATCAAAGCGCAAATTACACTCGCCGTTAAAATCGCGAGCCAAACCGAAGTTAAGGCAGATAGCTTTGGCATGACCAATGTGTAGGTAGCCATTGGGCTCAGGCGGGAATCGCATCACCACCTTTTTCATGGCGCCGGCATCGAGGTCTTGCTCGATTCGTTGGCGTAAAAAATTATTACTTTTGGCAGGTTCGCTACTCGCTGATGCGGTGGCATTTTCGGCTGTCATGGTTCGCTCTCTGTAGATAGACCTGTTATTGGCACACTGTGCCAGCTGTGCGGCCGCGCTCCAGCGGCTGGCTAAACTCAAAATAAGTACAATTCAACTTCATGTTAAAACAAAGTATTATAGCGACTCTTGGCCGTTACCTGAGGCATTACCTTAGGGAATTAGCCCTATGTATTAACAAACGAGCGCGTCATGGACGCCCAAGGCGCAACTTAACGGCAATAATGACTAGCATTCGTTAGCAATAGTGAGCAAGAGCCGCCAGCAGGCATCAGATTGCTAAGCCGGCTGAGCGCCCGACCAAAGCGCCGTTGTATTGACCCAGCAAGCGAAAAAAAAGCCACGCGCAAAGCCAATGAGTATGCGATGTTGCTGCCAATATTATACTAGCCCTGTGTGCCAGTGCAGACGCAGAACCAACCCGCTAACACGGTCCATGTCTAGGCCTGTGACGTTAACTGAATTTTCTGACCCCACCACGGAGACACTTAAGCAATGATTAAATTTACCACCACCAAAGGCGACGTCACTATTGAACTCGACTTTGAGAACGCACCTAAAACCTGCGCTAACTTTCAGCAATATGTTGAAGAGGGTTATTATGACGGTAAGATTTTTCACCGCGTCATTGATGGATTTATGGTTCAAGGCGGAGGCTTTGACGTCGATATGCAAGAAGGCGAGACCCGCGCACCGATTCAAAATGAAGCCGACAACGGCTTGAAGAACGAAATTGGTACATTGGCCATGGCAAGAACGCAGGATCCCCATTCGGCTAGCGCACAATTTTTTATTAACGTTAGCGACAATGGCTTTTTAAACCACAGTGCTAAAAACACGCAGGGCTGGGGCTACGCCGTTTTTGCTCGCGTAGTGGATGGTATGGATGTGGTTGAGGCTATGAAAGGTGTTGAAACCGGCTCAAGCGGCATGCATCAAGATGTGCCTAAAGAACCGCTAATTATTGAAAAAGCTGAAGTGCTCGAGACACCCTAATTTCCATTGGGTTTTCATCGGCCAATAGGTTCTACAGGTTATTTTTTCTGCTTTTTCTTAGGTTGCCATGACATCATCATCTTCTCATGCACAGCACAGCTTGCTGATCTCGGATCTGCATTTGTGCGCCGCGCGCCCGGATCTTAACCGGGCCTTTCAAGATTTTTGCACACACACTGCGGTTGATGCGCAGGCACTGTATATTCTTGGCGATTTAAGTGACGCATGGGTGGGTGATGATGACGATAGTGCTACGGCTGATTTGATTCGTGAAAGCCTCAGCACGTTGACCCATGCAGGGGTGGCGGTATATTTGATGACCGGCAACCGGGATTTTTTAATGGGCGAACAACTCGCCAGTGATTGTAATTTAACGTTACTGGCCGACCCGTCTTGCGAAAATTTATATGGAAAGTCGGTATTGCTAATGCATGGCGACAGCTTATGCACGGGCGATGCAGAGTACATGGCTTTTCGTGCGCAGATTCAGAATAAGCAAGCGCAGCAAATGCTGCTTACACAACCGCTAGACCAGCGACGCGAGTTGGCCGCTTCTTTGCGCGCGCAAAGTAAAAGCGCCAACTCAAACAAGGCCGAAGATATTATGGATGTATCGGTCGAAGAAGTTCTCAAAGCATGCCAACAGCACGGCACACGCACGCTCATTCATGGCCATACTCATCGCCCCGCCGAGCATACACATCCGATGGGTGCTGACGATGATGTTAGCGACTCAGTCAAGCGCATAGTGTTGGGCGACTGGGATGACAAGGGCTGGTATATTAAAGCTTGTGCGGGCACGTTTGAGTTGGTTTCATTTCCCATATCTGAAAAGGTTGGCGCGTAGTATGGCTACAATCGAGCAAAAAGACTTGCAGCAACTCGAAGAGTATCTGGCACAGCACTTTCCCAGCGTTGCACATGCAGGTATTGAATACGCTACCCAAACCGACGATTTTTTGGTACTGCAGGCACCCCTTGCGAAAAATCATAACGATCAAGATTCTGCATTTGGAGGCAGCTTATATAACCTGGCTTTGATGTCCTGCTGGGTGACGCTGTACCTTGAGTGCATTAAATGCGTTAAGAATCCTCGGCTAGTTACGCGCGATGCCCAGATGCGCTACCGCCATCCCGCCTCCTCCCCAATTCTCAAAGCCTCGTGCCGCAAACCCAACCCGCGGCAGTGGGATGGGTTTTTCGCGCATTACCAAAAAGCCGGTAGGACCTCGATTACGCTCACCAGCCAAATCCGCAATGACACCGATGTGGTCGCTTATTTTGACGGTGTGTTTGTATTGCTCGGCGACAGCTAACCTAGGTCGGGCACAGCTAAGGCTTAGACGGCAGGCCGGCTCCTACAAGCTGAACATCGTCACCGACAATTGGAGTAGACTAGCCAAATACGTTGTCTATATGACAGGAGCGTCAGTCATCCCGGCTTTTACTCCACGCCCCATTGCCGCGTCTACCGCTATCTTTTGGAGTTCATACTATGCCAAGTTGTGACCACGCCAGTTGTCCGATCATTGCCACAAATAAAGCCTCTGTGCACCGTATGACTAGCCGCTTATCGGCTGGAGTTATTGCCCTGTGTTTGTTCACCAGTTGGCCGGCTTTCAGCGAAATTGTCAGCACGCTCAAGCAGCAGACCCACGTAGCTGTAACCATTTATAACGAAAACCTGGCGCTCGTCAAGGATAGCCGTACCATCGCGATACCT
>Ga0209504_1000999_pt1 | contig 22972 bp, 19 predicted proteins | sample COGITO_mtgs_1005_FD_184791 | JGI IMG/M metagenome (GOLD analysis project Ga0209504, IMG submission 184791) | Pelagic marine microbial communities from North Sea - COGITO_mtgs_100511 (SPAdes) (version 2) | ecosystem: Environmental > Aquatic > Marine > Epipelagic ...
TGGTCAGGTGGATTCAACCGTCGTGGAGGATGCTGATACTTTGGAATCGTTGCCAAATGTGGGTATCAAAGTCGATGGCTATAAATATGTAGTGTACCCTTACAATAGTAAGGGGTATTACCTATATCAAATAGATCGCTGGGATTCGTTGACAGTGCTGTTGGACAGGAAAGCGGAGGACGAGATTTGGTTACAGGATTCCTGGAATTGGACCAAAAGAGAAAATTCGGCTATTGGTGGGCTTTCTTATAATTCCTTACAGCCCATAGTGAATTCGGGGTTGGACGGTTGGCATAGATTTTCCAAGAGCTATACGGCTATGCCACGCGATTATCATTCGTCTTCTCCTCGATCGGATTTAAGACTTCATACGGGTATAGGTGGCGGGCAGGTCTTTGGTATTACGGCTCTCTCACCGGTAGATTCAAACGAGCAATTGTATGTCGATTACTTGCGCAATAATACCTTGGGATTGTTCCGGAATGAAGGCACGGATGGCCATGAGTTACATTTTTCGTTGAAGCAATTGGATCCCCATAAAGTATGGACGCAAGCGAAATTGGAGGTGGGGTATTTCAATTCGAGATCAGGTCAGAATGGAGGGTTGTCTAGTCCGACTCTATTCGAAAGTAATGTGCCCACACTGAGGCGGAATTTCGCCGTTAACGATGGTGAAGGAGCGCTTTTTGAAGAGGAATTAGACATTAAGTATTGGGCTAGGTTGGATGCATTGGGTTCTCCAAATTTGAATGGTAGTATATCGATTAATTCAAAGAGTTGGGCTGTGAATAATTCTACCTCGGCATCCGAATACTTTTGGGACAGTACGGGTACAGCTCCATTGGTAAAACAGCGTACTCTGAGGTATTCAGATTCTTTGAGGTTGACCAAGGCACAGGTTGACTTTACACATTTCATAGCATTCAATGGTCCAATAAGACGGCCTTTCCATGGTTTTATGACGACTAGTTTGGCGACGGGCCTAGAGCATTTACAGAGTAATTCCTTGGGATGGGATGGATTTCGAAGTGATTCGGTCCATTATACGGAGGCGTTTGATTCAGATGTTTTACCGTTTGTTCGAGGGCGTATCATGCTTGGGAACATGTCCGTCCAAAATTTTAAATATCGGGCCATATTCAATTTCAATGCCTTGGGATACAATGCCGGTGCATTTGATGCCTCCGTTAGTGCTAAGTTCTTTTCTGTACCAGGGGAATTATCACTACAATGGAACATTTTGCGCCAACCTCAGATGTACCGATTTGAGCAGTTGTACGGCTATTCGTACGACTTAAGATCCATTGATGTGCCCTATTTTAAAAATGAGGGGAAAGTACATTGGGTATCCGGAGACAAATGGAAAAAGGAAGGGGTATTGTACGGTGCACAGATGAGTGGTATGCGCTATTTCGAATCCTTTGACCAATTATCTACATGGGACGGAATGTACGGTCGAGTTCAGCTTGGTGTGAGCAGTAATGATGAAGGATGGAATGCCTGTGTTCAAGGGTATGGAGCGTATAAATCTTCATTTGGGGGTTTTGCCACGCCTAATTGGGGAGGATTCACAGAGGTGAATTACAAGACCAGTATCGGGACAAAGTTTGAATGGAAGGCGGGTATTTCTATTAGTGTGGAGGATGCATTCTATGCGCCAACATATTTGGTGGGTGTGCCTATCTGGGCCATGCAGACTGATTATTTGGCCGGGAGCTATCCATGGGCAACCGCCTTTTTTGAAGCACGAATAGCGAATTTCGTGGGCGCGGTTCGAATCATCAATGCATTGGAAGGATTGGCGCCTTATACTTATTATGCCTACGGCAGTGCGCCAAGATCAGATCGATGGGTTCAGGTGAGTGCGCGCTGGACCTTGTTTAATTAGGTCTTCTGTGGCGGTTTCTTCGCGGCAGGGAAAAGAATGTTGTTTAGAATTAATCGGTAGCCTGGACTGTTGGGGTGGTTGTTCAGATCTGTAGGGGGATCACCTACTCTGTGTTGGTAATCCTCTGGATCGTGTCCGCCGTAAAAGGTCCAATAACCTTTCCCCTGAGTACCGTGGATGTAGCGCACTGCACCATCGACTGTATTGGTTCCTAATATGGTAGTGGTTGGTTTTAATGTTGTGGGTGCAAATGCTGTAGTTTGCCCATAGAATCCACGCACCAAATCCGTGTGGTTTTGAACCAGGATGGTTGGTACAACGTCATATTTAGCGCTGAAATCAAAGAGCTCAAAGTAGTCCTTGTCCTCTTTCATAGAGCGTACACGGCGGTCCGTAATGTCGATGTTCGAATATTCGTAGCGTAGTGGATTAGTTTCTAAGGTAAAATTCTCAAAGGCAAAGCAAGGGGTATAGTCCAATCGGTAAGCTGCACCGGGCGCCATAGGGTCACCATCAAACATGCTTTCGCAAATGTCTGTGTTTTGGGCTGCGAGCGCGATGTCATAGGAGTCTGTTGCACTGCACATGGCGAATAGAAATCCCCCTGCGTTCACGTAGGCCGCGATGGATTGAGCGACGGCGCCTTTTTGTTGAGAAACTTTGGCATAACCCATCTCTCTGGCCGCCGCCTCAAAAGAGGCCTTCTGATTGATGTACCACGCTGCATCTCGATACGAGCCATAGAATTTACCGTATTGTCCAGTAAAGTCTTCGTGATGCAAGTGAAGCCATTGGTAGTCGCCTAGGCTGCCGTCAAGGATTTCGGTATCATAAATTGTGGTAAACGGGATGTCCGCATATTCCAAGACCATAGTAACGGCATCGTCCCAAGGTTGTGCACCGTCTGGTGAATAGACAGCAATCTTTGGAATGCGTTGAAGCGCAACAGTGTTTGTGTTTTGTGCGGGACTTGCTAGATCCGCCATGAGTTGGACAAGCTGCACAGTTGTGCGGGATTCATAAGAGACACCACGAAGAAGCGCTTGTTGTATGAGTTTCGAATCGGCATCTAAAATAGCAAAGGAACCGCCACGGAAATTTAAGAGCCAGTGACAATCGTATCCTTCTTCTATGGCGTTATAAAGCAAGCCATAGGCTTTGAGGTGATCGCGTTGATGAGTCTCGTCCATGGGGATAAGGACTTGAGCGGACAAGGATGGAGTAGATAATGAGAGCACAAACACGAATGCGCTCAAGAGATAAGTGTGCGTTTTTTGGCTAGCGCACATGGTTTAGAAAGGCACGTCACCGCCCTCCAGACCTGGTGTGGGGAGATTAGTATAACCACCAGTATCGTCGGAGTTAAACCCGGCTGAACCGTATCCTGGACCGTTGTTCATTTTGCTTTCCATAGTAATGGTATCGCCTTGATCAAGATCAGAGAATTTTGCTAATTCAGCAATAAAGCGGAGGCGCACGTCATCAAGGGAGCCGTTTCTGTGCTTTGCAATGATAATTTCCGCTTGTCCCATGGAAGAGGCACCGTCCTCCCATTCCTCGATCTGGTAGTATTCCGGACGGTAAATGAAGCTAACAATATCTGCATCCTGTTCAATCGCACCAGATTCACGCAGATCTGAGAGTTGCGGACGTTTGGAAGTTGAACGGGTTTCAACAGCCCGTGAAAGCTGTGAAAGAGCGATCACCGGTACATTTAGTTCTTTCGCAACGGATTTGAGCGAGCGAGAGATGGTTGAGATTTCCTGCTCACGATTACCCTGTGCTTTTGAACCTCCGACGGTCATAAGCTGAAGGTAATCGATGATGATTAAATCTAGGCCACCTTGCGTCGAGTGTAGACGACGTACTTTAGCGCGAAGGTCGAAAACGCTCAATGCGGGGGTGTCATCGATGAAGAGTTTTGCATTTTCAAGATCCTTAACACCAGAGGTTAATTGGTTCCACTCACCGTCGGTAAGGTCGCCTTTACGCAGTTTTTCTGAGTTGATGCCCGTTTCGGAAGAAATGATACGAGTGATCAATTGGACCGAGGACATCTCAAGTGAAAATACGGCAACCTTTTTCTGGTGGTCAATAGCCATATTGCGAGCCATAGAAAGAACAAAGGCCGTTTTTCCCATACCTGGACGAGCAGCAAGAATGATAAGATCAGAAGGTTGCCATCCTGAAGTAACTCTATCCAATGCTGCAAAACCCGAAGGGACCCCAGAGAGGCCTTCTTGCTTAGAAATGGTTTCAATTCGATCTAATGCTTGACGAATCAAATCTTCAGCACTTTCGTAATTCCGTTTTAGGTTTCCTTGTGCAACTTCGAACAGCTTTTGTTCGGAGGTATCTAGGAGCTCAAGTACGTCGGTAGTTTCGTCAAAGGCACTCTCAATGATCTCACTGGAAATGCGGACCAATTCTCTTTGAATATGCTTTTGTAAGACGATGCGGGAGTGGTACTCAATGTGCGCGCCCGAGCTAACTTTTTGACTTAATTGGGCCAGATAGCGCTCTCCTCCAGCCTGTTTCATTAAACCTTCTTTTCGCAATTCCGCCGCAACAGTAAGTATATCGACAGGTTGGTTATCTCCAAAAAGATTACCAATGGCTTTGTAGATGAGCTGGTGTTGCTCCTTGTAAAATGCTTCTGGGTGAAGGATATCAATGACACGTGAGAGGGCATTTTTATCGATCAGAAGCGCACCCAATACTGCTTCTTCCAAATCTAAGGCTTGCGGAGGTACGCGTCCTCCTGCCGTAAGATTGGTCGTTTTCCCAGAAGGTCTTCCAGGTGCACCAGCATTATTGTTATTGGGTTGTTCAGCCACGGTGGGTTTTATTCAGCAAAGACTCCCATGCTAAAGAATTTCTCCATACGAGCTTCTACACGCTCTTGTGGATCCATCTTTAAAAGGGCTTTGGTATGTTTAGTAATTTCTCTTTTCACAATTTCAAACATGGCGTCTGGGTTGGCATGTGCACCACCCAGCGGCTCTTTAATGATACCGTCTATGAGACCGTTCTTTTTCATGTCTTTAGCGGTGAGTTTCAGTGCGTCGGCAGCCGTTTCCTTGTAATCCCATGTACGCCATAAAATAGACGAACAACTCTCGGGAGAGATTACACTGTACCACGTGTTCTCAAGCATTAAAACTTTATCACCAACGCCGATACCTATGGCACCTCCTGAAGCACCCTCACCGATGATGATGCAGATGACAGGCACTTTAAGGCGTGACATTTCCATGATGTTTTTTGCGATTGCTTCACCTTGGCCGCGTTCCTCTGCTTCAAGACCTGGGAATGCTCCCGGTGTATCGATCAAGGTGATAATAGGACGTCCAAATTTTTCGGCTTGTTTCATAAGGCGCAAAGCCTTGCGGTAACCTTCGGGATTCGCCATACCGAAATTGCGGTACTGACGCATTTTGGTATTGACGCCTTTTTGTTGACCAATAAACATGTAGGATTGGTCGCCGATTTTACCCCAGCCACCGATCATCGCTTTGTCATCTTTTACACCGCGATCGCCGTGAAGCTCGATGAAGTTGCCTTCAGTGATGGCATTGATGTAGGCTTGAGTGTAAGGACGTTGCGGATGACGAGACAATTGGACACGTTCCCACGCACTTAGGTTGCCGTAAATTTTCTTTTTAGCCTCATCGAGTTTTTGGCGAATATCGTCGATACTCTTCGCCATATCAACACCCGTTTCATCTGCCAGCTCTAGAGCCTTAGACAGCTGAATTTCAAGTTCTTCGATGGGTTTTTCAAATGATAAATAATCCATAATTACATTCTGAATCGGTCGTGCAAAATACAAAGTCCTTAGGACCCGGACTTCCTTTTTTGTGCTTTTATAATTCCATTGGCAATGACAGTCCCTAAAATAATGAGTACACCCAGGTAAAATTGGGGATTCATGTTTTCTTCCGCGCCAAAAAGAAGGGCCGCCAGAAGTATGCCGTACACAGGTTCTAGATTGATGGCAAGCATAACGCTAAAGGGGGAGAGACGTTTAAGAAGCTCAACGCTTTTGATAAAAGGATATGCTGTGCATAACAACGCCAATACCACCAAATACCACCAATCCGTTGTGACCGTCGCCCAAAGACTCATAGGGTTGTGACTCCCCGCTATAAGGTCATAAAGTGCAACCCCGATAAAGGCAAAGGAAAGTTCCCAAAAAGTGACTTGAACAGGGAGCGGATAGCGCGCTACGAGTTGTTTGTTGAGAATACTAAAACTTGCGCTCAAAGAAGCACTGAACAGGGCAATGAGCAGGCCCAATTGGTAATTGGTTAAGGTATAGCCACTCCAAGTGTACGTTTTAATGGTCGTAGCGTTCGGTTCTTCATAAAAAACGATAACAATACCCACGACGACGATAGCTCCTAGGGCCAATTCGATTAAATCCAATCTTCCTTTATTCAGCAAAGGGTTGAGCAATGCAGAGAAAAGGGCACCCGTGGAAACCCCCGCTAAAGTGATGCTTACGTTAGCAATTTTAATGGCACCAAAGAAGGTGATCCAATGCACAGCAATCAACACCCCACACAAGGCCATAAACCAAAGCTCTTTTGCACTGGCTTTGAAGGGGCGCTTTTTCCAAATCATATACACTGCAATAGCAACCGAAGTAAGTGCTGTTCTATTGAAGACTAGAGAGAGTGCATCTATTGAAATATAGCGACCTAAAATGGCGGTGAACCCCCAGATGAAGACGATGAAGTGAAGACTCAATTGGTCTTTAAAATGACTGTTTAATGGTTTCATCTCTTGCGATTATTTCGGCGCAACATTATAGCGCCAAAGTGCTATGGAGGCAAATACAATGTTGGGAATCCAAACGGCAAATTCTGCAGGTTGGATGCCTATCCATTCCAAAGGCCCACCAAGCAAACCTTCTGAGCTTAGGAGCCCTGTTTTGGCAAACGTTTCAGAAAGCTGCATAAAAAAGATGTAGATGGCGGTTAGAACCAATCCGATCGCAATGTTTACACCCAGGCCGCCACGTTTTTTCTGACTCGCCAGGGCCACTGCGAGTAATACGAATACATAAGAACTCACCGGGTATGATGTCCGGCGCTGCATTTCCATTTGATAGGATGCAATGTTCTCATTTCCGGTTAGCTCTTCCTGAGCGATGAATCTACTTAATTCCTTACTGTTCATGGTTGCTATGGAATTGAGCTTGGGTGCAATTTGCTCCGAAGTAAAGGCAAGTGCCGTATCCATTCTGCGCCCGAAAGAGATTTGTTCTAGGCCATTTTCATCCAGTGTGCGGAGCCTGTAGTTGTCTAAGCGCCAGCGCCCCGTGGCGGTATCTAGGCGCACGAAATCTGCCGAAAGCTTGCTTTTAAGTTTATGGTCTTCAAAGATTTCATAGGTCATTTGGTACCCGCTTTCGCGAACGCCAGAAAAGGTTTCGAAATAGACGTAATGCCCAGGTAATACTTGTCGGTGCATTTTCTGACTGATGGGTCGGTTGACGCCCGTCACGTACTTTTCTTCAAAGGCAATGCGTTTGATGTTGGTCTGTGGAACGAGCAAGTGATTCAAGGTGAGCGATAGAATGCATATGATCGTCGCGCCAATAAAATAGGGGCGTAAGAGGCGACGAAAGCTGGTTCCTGAAGTTAAAATGGCAACAATCTCGGAATTAGAGGCCATTCTCGAGGTGAACCAAATGGTTGAAATGAATAGGATTAATGCACTGAAGAGGTTGCCGTAAAAAGCGATAAAGTTGATATAATAATCGAAAATAATTTCGTGCATTGAAGCGCCGTTTTGGAAGTCGTCCAATTTTTCGCTGATGTCAAATACCACCGCAATCGAAAGAATCAATACCATCGTCAGGAAGAAACTCCCAATGAATTTTAACAATATGTATCGATCTAATTTATTCATACTTACAGACGCTGCTCTAATTTAGGAAGCATTTGGGTTTTCCATGAGGCAAAATCACCTGCAATGATGTGCGCGCGGGCTTGCTCCACAAGCCATAGGTAAAAGCGAATATTATGCAGTGACGCAATCTGTGCGCCTAGGCTTTCTTTGCTATGGATGAGGTGACGCACATAGGCTTTTGTGTACTGACTGTCCACGAAGCTAGTACCGTTAGGGTCTAAAGGCTCGTGTACGTTCTCCCATTTTTTGTTTCTCAAATTTAGGATGCCTTCACTGGTGAAGATCTGACCGTTACGGCCGTTTCTAGTGGGCATCACACAGTCAAACATATCTATTCCTAAACTTATGTTTTCCAATATGTTTGCGGGCGTACCCACACCCATGAGATAACGTGGTTTATCCTTTGGTAGTATGGCACAGGCCCCCGCTGCATGCTTGTACATTTCTTCCGCAGGTTCCCCAACACTAAGTCCACCGATGGCATTACCGTCTGCGTTTTTGCTCGCAATGTAATGGGCACTTTCATTTCGTAAGTCTTCAAAAGTAGAACCTTGAATGATCGGGAAAAGGGTTTGCCCGTATCCGTAAAGCGGCTCGGTTTCATTGATCCTGTTAAAACAGCGGTCCAACCAGCGGTGTGTCATATGCATGGAGGTTTTCGCATACTCATAGGTGCTGGGATAAGGAGGGCATTCGTCAAAAGCCATGATAATATCAGCACCAATTTCACGCTGAATGTCCATTACTCGCTCCGGCGTAAACAGGTGTTTCGTGCCATCGATATGACTCGCAAAAGTGGCACCTTCTTCGGTGATTTTGCGTTGATTGGCCAAGCTGTAGACCTGATAACCGCCACTGTCGGTTAGAATTGGGCGGTCCCATCCGTTGAATTTATGCAACCCGCCTGCCTCTTTTAAAATTTCCGTGCCGGGACGTAAGAAGAGATGGTACGTGTTTCCCAAAATGATTTGGGCATTTGTGTCCTCGCGTAAATCCTTAGTATGCACTCCTTTAACCGTGCCGGCAGTGCCGACGGGCATGAATATGGGCGTCTTTATAGTGCCGTGGTCCGTAGTGATGGTTCCGGCACGCGCAGCGCTCTTGGGATCGTTATGTTCTAAAGTAAAATTCATTGTACGCAAAAGTACGGCACCCGCGCTATCTTTGGTCCATGCAAACAGTAGAACTCATCTATTCACATTTTCCGGATTTAACGGAGCGCCAGCGGGACCAATTCGCAGCACTCTTTGATTTATATTCGGAATGGAACGCCAAGATTAACGTCATTTCTCGTAAGGACATGGAGTCTTTCTACGAGAAACACGTCTTACACTCTTTAGGCATCGCGAAAGTATATACCTTCCTGCCCGGACAACGGGTACTGGATGTAGGAACGGGTGGTGGTTTTCCTGGAATTCCACTAGCTATCTTATTCCCCGAGACACAATTTCATCTTGTTGATTCCATTGGTAAAAAGATTAAAGTGGTTTTGGCTGTAGCCGATGCCTTAGGATTAGAAAACGTTCGTGCAGATCATGGCCGCGCTGAGGAATTCAAGGGACCGTACGACTTTGTGGTTTCACGCGCTGTCACTCAGATGCAACGTTTTGTGCCTTGGATTAAAGGTAAGATTTCACAAAAAAATCTTGATTCAGAAAGGATCAATGGTTTATTGTATTTAAAAGGCGGTGACCTGGCTGAGGAGCTCGGCACCATGAAGGCACGGATCTCTAGCCTTTCGAATTTTTTTACTTCAGAATTTTTTGAAACGAAAAAAGTCGTCTACCTACCGAAAAGCGAAATCAACCAATTTCGAGGATAAAAAAAGGCGCCCAGAGGGCGCCTTTTTTATGCAATTCAATTTTTCTTGCGCCTAGCCCAAGAAGGGGTAGCGGTAATCCGTTGGTGGTACCAACGTTTCTTTGATGGTGCGTGCATTTACCCAACGCAATAAGTTGAGGTAAGATCCAGCTTTATCGTTCGTTCCAGATCCACGTGCACCGCCGAAAGGCTGTTGACCTACAACTGCACCGGTAGGTTTATCGTTGATATAGAAGTTACCGGCTGCATTCTCTAATGCTTTCGCTGCTTCAATCGCTTTGTAGCGATCTCCTGAGAAAATAGAGCCTGTCAATGCGTAGTCAGAGGTGCTGTCTACCAATTGTAACATGGCGTCCCAATCTGCATCCGCGTATACATAAATAGTGAGAACAGGGCCAAAGATTTCTTCCACCATGGTCCTGAACTTTGGGTTTGACGTTACCACAACGGTAGGCTCAATAAAGTAACCTTTGCTCTTGTCGTATCCACCTCCCGCGATGATTTCCGCATCGCTTTGTTCTTTCACGTATTCGATGTATGAAGCAATTTTATCAAACGCTTTTTCATCAATAACGGCATTGATAAAGTTCCCCATATCTTCTGGAGTCCCCATTTTGAAGGTCGCTATATCCGCAACCAATTCTTCTTTTACTGCAGGCCACATACTCTCCGGAATATAAGCACGTGATGCAGCCGAACATTTCTGTCCTTGGAATTCAAAAGCCCCACGCGCTAGCGCTGTACTTACCTCTTTACTTTTTGCTGAAGGATGTGCAACAACAAAATCTTTTCCTCCTGTCTCACCTACGATACGAGGGTAGCTGCGGTACTTTTTGATGTTTGCACCGATGGTTCCCCAAAGGCTCTGGAATACACCGGTCGAACCTGTAAAATGTATCCCGGCAAACTCTTTATGGTTGAAGATAACATCACCTGCAACCGGTCCGCTAACGTATACAAGGTTGATTACACCTGCAGGAAGGCCTGCTTCCATGAAAATGTCCATGACCACGTTTGCTGAATAGATTTGAGAATTGGCCGGTTTCCAAACCACGGTATTCCCCATTAGCGCCGCAGATGCAGGTAAATTCCCTGCGATTGCTGTAAAGTTGAACGGCGTCAATGCAAATACGAACCCTTCGAGGGGGCGGTATTCAAGACGGTTCCAAACGCCAACAGAGCTTTCGGGCTGTTCACTATAGATTTGGGTCATGTATTCGACATTGTAACGCAAGAAATCAACCAACTCACATACGGAGTCAATCTCGCTCTGGAAACAATTTTTCCCCTGTGCCAGCATAGTTGCTGCATTCAGACGGTAGCGGTATTTCGTACTGATCAATTCTGCTGCCTTCAAAAAGATGGCCGCGCGGTGTTCCCAAGGCATATCTGCCCATTGCTTGCGCGCTTCTAATGCTGCATCGATGGCCGCGCTTACGTGGCTTGCATCTCCTTTGTGGAAGACACCTAATTTGTGCTGGTGGTCGTGGGGTGGCGCAAGTTCGCCTAAATTACCTGTGCGAATTTCTTTTCCACCAATGTACATAGGTACATCTACGCTGCTATTGTACTGCTCTTTATATGCTGCGAGTAACGCTTCGCGCTCCGGTGTTCCGGGCGCATAATCGTAAATAGGTTCGTTGGTGGCTGTGGGTACTTGAGAGATTCCGTTCGACATATCCGTGGGATTTGGTTCTTTAATTGTGGAGTCAAAGTTACATACTAGAGATTGGAATTGGGGTAACTCCTTACACGATTAACACACGAAGTGAAATTGTTGATTACGCGTGAAAAATATCCGAAACTTTTCCCTGCTCGCGAACGTTGCCTTTTTTCATCCGTGTAACTTTGTGTTTCACATTAATGCAAACTATGAAAACGCATAATTTTTCCGCTGGACCCTGTATCCTCCCGGGTCAAGTATTTGAGGAAGCATCTAAGGCTTTGATCGACTTCGATAACTTAGGGCTATCTGTTATCGAAATTTCTCACCGTAGTAAGAATTTCGTTGCTGTGATGGATGAGGCAGTCGGTCTAGTAAAAGAACTTTTACATGTTCCTGAAACGCATGAAGTGATCTTTTTACAAGGCGGCGCATCCTTGCAATTTGCCATGGTTGCGTTTAATTTTTTAAGTGAATCAGGTAGTGCAGAATACCTTGATACTGGGGCGTGGGCATTTAAAGCACACAAAGAAGCCGCGGGCCTAGGTAATGCCACCATAGTAGCCTCTTCCAAAGAGAAGAATTACAATTTTATCCCCAAAGGGTACGCCGTTAATCCACAGGCCGATTATTTCCACTGCACCTCGAACAATACCATATACGGTACACAAATGAAGTCTTTTCCAGAGACGAATGTGCCGGTGATTTGCGATATGAGTTCTGATATTTTTTCGCGTTCAGTAGATGTGAGTAAATTTGATCTAATCTACGCAGGTGCTCAAAAGAATTTAGGTCCTGCGGGAGCGACTTTGGTGATTGTGCGCAAGGATGCCTTAGGGAAATCTGGACGTTACATCCCAACCATGTTGAAGTACAAAACGCACATCGATAAAGGCAGTATGTTTAATACCCCGCCCGTGTTCTCCGTCTACGTGAGCATGTTGACGTTGCGCTGGTTGAAAGAAAACGGTGGCGTAGCAGCCATTGAAGCGCGGAACACTGCGAAAGCAGCACTGTTGTATAACGAAATTGATCGAAACCCACTTTTCGTAGGAACGGCGGCCGTTGAGGACCGCTCTACCATGAACGCTTGTTTCTTGTTAAAACACGAGACACACAAAGATGCTTTTGAAGCATTGGTTAAAGCAGCTAAAATTAACGGCATTAATGGTCACCGCGATGTGGGTGGTTACCGCGCATCGATGTACAATGCGTTGGGCTTGGAAAGTGTCCAAGTATTAGTGGACTGTATGCAAGAATTAGAAAAAACACACGCATGAAAGTATTAGCAAACGACGGAATTTCTGCCTCAGGTATCGCAGCTATCGAGGCTTCAGGGCACGAATTGATCACTACGAAGGTGGCTCAGGAGCAATTGCAAAACTACATCAACGAACATCAGGTTGATGTTGTTTTGGTGCGCTCTGCAACCACAGTACGAAAAGAATTGATTGACGCATGTCCGTCCATTAAAGGAATAGGCCGTGGCGGCGTTGGTATGGACAATATCGATGTGGAGTATGCGCGTGAGAAAGGCCTGAAAGTGTTCAATACGCCTGCAGCTTCATCTGATTCAGTAGCTGAACTGGTCATGGGACACATGCGTACCTTAGTGCGTTTCCTGCACGATTCAAACCGCAACATGCCTTTGGACGGTGATTCAAAATTTGCGACGATGAAAAAAGCCTATGCTGGTGGTATGGAGCTCCGTGGCAGAACCTTAGGAATCATTGGTTTTGGCCGCATTGGTCAAGCCTTGGCGAAATTGGCAATTGGAGCCGGCATGGAGGTTGTATTCTCCGATATGCACGAGGACAATATTGATGTAGCATTGGAATTCTTTGACGGACAATCATTGCGCTTTACGTGCAAAAATGTAGGCTTGGAGGGTGTTTTAGCACAATCAGATTTTATTTCTGTGCACGTTCCCGGAGGCGATTTGATTGGCGCGTCTGAAATCTCAAAAATGAAAGACGGTGTGTTTTTATTGAACGCAGCACGCGGTGGTGTCATTAATGAAGAGGCCTTGTTGGATGCGCTTGAGAGCGGCAAGGTAGCTGGTGCAGGACTTGATGTTTTCAAGAATGAACCGACGCCTGCCGTGAAGGTATTGATGAATGGAAAAGTGAGTTTAACGCCGCATATTGGTGCTGCGACAGGTGAAGCACAAGATCGCATTGGGACTGAATTGGCGTCCCATATTGATGCGCTCGCAGCGAGTCTCTAGACTGTACTTATAACTTTTTGATGAGCCCTGCGGATTCCGCGGGGCTTTTCTTTTTTGATTGTGTAATTTCACTTCAAGAACCACCAACAGAATAGAGCTATGCTCCGACCTTTCAAAGCGGTACGTCCGACGCGTGATAAAGCGTATTTAGTTGCCACCCGTTCCTATATTACTTACGGCGCGGAAGAGCTAGATGATAAGTTAGAAAATAACCCGTATACCTTCTTGCACGTCATCAATCCAAATGCATTGCCGGAAGCAAATTATAAGGACCGGTTCAAGGCCGTACGCAGCCGCTACGATCGGTTCGAAAAGGAAGACATCTTTATTCAAGAAGCCCAGTCGACGTATTACCTCTATGAGCAAAAAACGCCTTCGGCAACCTATACGGGCGTTATTGGTTTACTTGACGCCGAAAGTGTGGTCAACGGGACAACGCTGCCGCACGAGAAAACAATCGCAAAACGCGAGCATATTTTTGCCCGATATCTCAGTATCACAGGGTTTCAGGCAGAACCTGTGTTGGTTTTTGGAGAAGCCGATGAGCACTACGATCGCTTGGTGAATCGAATTAAAGAAGACCGGCCCGAATACGAGTTTTCCTCCACTGATAGGTATTGCCACAAATTATGGGTGGTGCCATCAGATTACGTAAATGCACTCGCCGCCTTCTTCGAGCATTCGGGAACAAAATATATCGCTGATGGCCATCATCGTTTAGCGTCTTCCGTGCGTGTAGCTCAGGAAGCGCCTGATAATCCATTGGCGCAGGGAGTGCTGTGCATGTTCATGGCTGAAGAACAGGTTGGTATAGAATCTTTTGAACGCTGGTTTGATATAAGTTCTGATTCATTTGATCTAACCGACCTAAAGGCTCAATACGATGTGTTGCCTATCAACGGGCCGTCAGAGAATTTTCAAGGGGCCAGTTTCCAGCTTTTTTTCGAAGGAAAATGGCATTCGCTTTTTAGTAAAAAGTCAAAAGGGGAGGTATTGCCTTCACAGGAGTTGCTGGATACTATCCTTCACCCCTTGCTCGATGTTGTCGATCCTAGAAACGATGCCAGACTTCATTACCATAGACAAACGGAATTGGACCGAAGTGCTGAGATGCTCCAGCAGGGGTATGCCTTAGGTTTTCGCTTGCCGCCAGTAAGTGTAAAACTATTGAAAGAAATCGCTGTTAATAAAGGGTCGATGCCTCCGAAGAGCACGTATATTGAGCCGAAATTAAGAAGCGGTTTACTTCTTCATCTTTTTAAATGACACAAATAAAATCAGCTTTAGCGACAGTACGTGATACCCTTATAGAAGGGGTAGCATTGGTTGCTGTAAGCAAGACTAAGCCCGTTGAGCTTCTTCAGGAGGCTTACGAAGCTGGGCAACGCGATTTTGGCGAGAATAAAGTTCAGGAAATGGCGCTCAAAGCGGAGGCCATGCCGAAGGATATTCGCTGGCACATGATTGGTCATGTACAGACGAATAAGATAAAATACATGGCTTCTTTCGTTCACCTCGTTCACGGTGTCGATAGAGAAAAAGTACTCAAAGAGCTGGACAAGCAAGCAAAAAAAGCAAACCGAACGATCAACTGCTTGTTGCAGGTGCACATTGCGCAGGAAGAGACGAAGTTTGGTTGGTCTGTGGACGAATTAGAAGCTGTTCTTCCTAACCTTTCCGCGTACTCCAATGTCAAGGTTTGTGGTTTAATGGGTATGGCGTCTAATACCAGTGATAAAGAGCAAGTTCGCAATGAATTCTTAGGGTTACAAAGTTTGTTCAATACCCATGCTGAGGCACAACGTTGGGACACCCTTAGTATAGGAATGAGCGGTGATTATTCCATTGCTATGGCGTGTGGCGCAACGCATGTGAGAATTGGCTCTGCCATCTTTGGTGCAAGAAACTATACTCCATGAAGTTTGCTGTAGTTGATATAGAATGTACCGGCGGGACCTTTGGTGCTGAGCGAATCATTGATGTAGCCATATTCGTGCTGGAAAACGGGGAGGTAGTGGACCAATTGGTTTCTCTGGTCAACCCTGAAAAAGGCATTGATCCTTATGTCACAAAGTTGACCGGGATTACCAATAAGATGGTGCGTACGGCCCCTAAATTTTATGAATTGGCCAAACGCGTTGTTAAAATCACGGAAGATTGCACGTTCGTAGCGCACAACATTAGCTTTGACTATCGAGTTTTTCAACAAGAGTTTGAATCGATGGGGTTTGACTACCACCGTGCCACACTGGATACCATACCGTATTGTGAACGCATCTTTCCAGAATGGGAAAATTATGGGTTAAAAACGGTCAGTAAGGAGTTGGGATTGGTAAATTCAGCGCGCCACAGGGCAGAAGGCGATGCAAGGCTGACCCTAGAATTGCTGAAGATATTGCTTGAGAAGGACCGCGAGGCCTACCTGAATAAGGTTCACGTGAGTAAGGAAGCAAGTGTCCGTAAAAATCCCTTCAAGTTGCAGGTGAAAAACATGCAGAATAAAGTAGGAATCTATTACATCTATAATGAAGAGGGCGAGGCCATTTATGTGGGTTCTAGTAAGGATTTACAAAACAGTATTAATCGTCATTTCGTTGCGGATAATAAAGTCGCGTTAGCGCTTCAGAAAGAAGCGGCTACACTCGATGTCGAAGAGCTTGGCAACCAAGCCATAGCTGAGGTATTGGTGCGGTCTACGTTAGATAAACACCGTCCTGTATACAATACTTCAAAGAAGAAGCATTTTTTGAATTTCGGTATTTTTATTGATACGAAAAAAGGCGCAGAGGTAGACCATGTTAGGATTTTCCCAGTACGTCACAAGGTGCCTGATTTTTATTTTGAAGGCCCAAAAACCATCTATCCATGGTTGCAAAAAGTGATGATGTCCGAAGGTTTGGATCCCTTTACGTTCCTTTTAGATCGCGATCGTGAACATTACTTCAAGCATACACAGAATTTGCAATGGAAGGCAAAAGTCAAATGCATAGGGATGAGCACTTTGCGCAGTTATATGTTGCCTCAAGAAGCTGTTTTAGTAGGTCCAGGTCGGAAATCAACGGAACAATCTGCGATTATAATTGAGAATTTCCGTGTGCTAGGCTATACCTACTTCTATTTAGCTACCGATTCTACGAATGTTGCGCAATTAAAGAAGCGTATGGTTCATTTAGAGAGCGATGCTTATACAGTTGGCATAATGCAACATTATCTGCAATTAGGCTACTTAAAAGTTTTAGGATAACTACTTGAAAAAGTAGGTGAGGCTCACCATGATCTGGCTGCGTCGTGCATCCAAATCAAAATTGTAATCCGTTCCGCCGTTATCGGTATACGTCACGTTTCTGGAAAGCATACCGAATCCACCTTCGTACTTTACCTCGCCCATTAGCCGCCAAAGTTTTAGTCCGGCTTGAATGTGCCAGCCCCAAGTCAGGTTGGCTTCCTGGTCGTTGGACCACAGTGCACTGGCATCTGCAAAGGGTAAAGACGGTGTCCCCCCTAAGCCAGCATAGGCAGGTCCAAATTTTGCTCCTGCACTGATAGGAAAATCTAGGCGCCGAACGGTAGAGCTCAGGTCAACTTCCTGACCACCATCCGTAATTATTAGCGTTTCCTTGAATTGTGTATATAAAGCCTCTCCATGAACATAAACAGGGACTAAAGGCAAGCTTATTCTCGTGATGCCGCCAAAGTGGAAACCGTTCTGAAAGTCTGTTTGGAGGTTGGTAATGTCGTAGGTCTGATCGTTGTAAATAGTAAGAATGTCTGCTGCGCTGAGCGCACTTTGCGGGTAGTTTACGCCTCCTTTCATACCGAACTTAATCACTTTGAACTGGCCGTAGCTCAATGTGGATAGCAGTATACCGATAAAAAGAAAGTAACGTTTCATATATCTTTTATTAGGCGTAATCAAAAACAGTTCCAAATCACGCCGATTTATTCAGAAAGCTTGGCGAGGTACTGTTCTACATTCGCATAAATGCGCTCCTCTGCACCCTCATCATTGACTTTAATAAAGCTTTTACCCGTTATTTTTTCATAGAGTTCTTGGTAGCGGTTGCTCACGAGCGCAACAAAATCATCGGTCATTTCAGGAACGTGTTGTCCTTCTTTTCCCTGGAAGCCATTTTCCATGAGCCATTCGCGGACGAATTCCTTGCTTAATTGCCGTTGTGCCTCACCCGCAGCTTGGCGCTCTTCATAGCCCGATGCATAGAAATAACGGGAGCTGTCAGGCGTATGGATTTCATCGATCAAAACGATGGTGCCGTCCGCAAGTTTACCAAATTCATATTTCGTATCGACCAAAATGAGCCCTTGTGACGCTGCCATTTCTTGACCGCGTTGGAACAATGCACGTGTGTAGGCTTCGAGCTGCACATAATCTGCTTCACTAACAATTCCTTTAGTAATGATGTCCTCACGGGCAATATCCTCGTCGTGTGCGCCATGCTCAGCCTTGGTTGCAGGTGTGATGATGGGTTCAGGGAACGCATCATTTTCTTTCATTCCTTCTGGAAGTGCAACGCCACATAAGGTGCGTAAGCCGCTTTTGTAGGTCCGCGCCGCATGACCTGCGAGGTAGCCACGGATAACCATCTCAACTTTGAACGGTTCTGCACGGTGGCCAACAGTGACTTGCGCATCTGGAGTCGCCAAACGCCAATTCGGAACAATGTCCTTTGTCGCTTCAAGGAAGTGTTCTGCGATTTGATTCAATACCTGTCCTTTACCGGGAATAGGACGGGGCAGTACCACGTCAAAAGCAGAAATTCGATTTGAAGCAACCATAACGAGAACATCACGACCAATGGTGTAAACGTCGCGCACTTTTCCGCGGTAAAAATGCGTTAAACCAGAAAATTGGTAGGTGGGCTCTTGATTCATGATCAATCTTTTTGTTCGTATGCTTTAATAATTTGTTTTACTAGGGGGTGACGAATAACATCTCTACCGTCCAGGTATACAAAGCCAATTCCTTTTACCTCTCTTAGGTAGCTAATGGCTTCCTTTAAGCCTGATTTCTGGTGCTTAGGAAGATCAATTTGTGATGTATCTCCAGTGATGATGAACCGAGCGTTTTCTCCCATTCGCGTCAAGAACATTTTCATTTGTGAGGTGGTGGTGTTCTGGCTCTCATCTAGGATGACAAAAGCGTCGTCAAGCGTCCGTCCTCGCATGAAGGCTAAGGGCGCAATTTCGATAGTCCTGTTTTCAAGATAAAATTCCAATTTTTCTTTTGGAATCATATCGCGCAGCGCATCGTACAATGGCGCCATGTAAGGGTCCAATTTTTCCTTTAAATCTCCAGGAAGGAACCCGAGATTCTCACCGGCCTCAACGGCAGGTCGTGTTAGAATGATGCGCCGCACTTCACGGTTTTTCAAAGCGCGAACAGCTAAAGCCACCGCTGTGTAGGTTTTGCCCGTTCCTGCTGGTCCAATAGCGAAAACAAGATCATTGTCTACACTGGCTTCGATGAGTTTATACTGGTTCGGTGTCTTGGCTTTGATAATCCGTCCTGACGGCCCGTGCAGTATGGCTTCGTCTTTGAGTAAAGTATAATTCTCTTTTCCGGTGTCGTCTGCTTGAACTAGGTTGTCGAAGGCCCTTTGGTCCAGTGTTTTATGCTTTTCAACATAGGCGAGGATACCGTCAAGTTTATTTTCAAATTCTATGACGATTTCTTCCGGGCCACTGACTTTTATTTTGTGACCGCGGGCAACAATTTTCAGCTGAGGAAAATGCGTTCCAATCTGTTTTAGGAACGTATTACTGGGGCCATAAAGTTGCGCTGGATCGGCCGCTGTGAGTTCAAATATGCGTTCTGTCAATTACTGCTACCTTGTATGGTGTAAATGAAGGCGGAATTGCCTTACTTTTGACAAAGTAACTACATTTTTACCAATACTCAACGCGGCATTAGCCCTTCTATGGCGGTCATTACAGCAACTTCAGATTTTGGACATAAAGACGCGACGCTTGCCAAGGCAAAAGCGCACTTTATTCGTCGTGTCAAAGAGTTGCAATGGGTAGATATAAGTCATGGTGTTGAACCCCATAATATTCAGCAGGCTTCGTTCCTTTTAAAGCGCGCATTCACAGCGTACCCTACAGGCACCATTCATGTGGTCTTCGTTGGAAGCAGTCCTCAAAAGGGTTTGAGCTACGTTTGCATAAAAGCTAACGGCCAATATTTTATCGCTGCAAATAATGGCACCTTACCCAGCTTGTTGGTGGATGCAAAGATTACTGATGCCCGGCAATTGGACATTCGTGGCGTCGACCCGAATGATGTTTTCGCCTTATTTAGCACTGCGGCCGCCCATTTGGCGGAAGGGGGCAAATTAGAATTGCTTGGTCCTGTTGTTCAGCGTGTTAAGCGCATTAAAGAGCACGAGCCTATGGTGGAAGAGCAAACGATCCGTGGGTCCGTAGTGTATGTAGATCATTATGGAACATGCATAACGAACATCACGAAGTCCATGTTCGACTCGCAATTAAAGGGGAGAAAACCGTCCGTTGAGACCCCTCGAAATAGAAGTATCGGTCGATTTTACGATCGAATAGGAGATGTACCCCCGGGAAAATTAGCCGCAGTTTGGGATGAACACCAGCATTTATGCATCGTTGTAGGCAAGAGTGGTGGCGAGCATGTAAAAGGATCGAATGAACTCTTGGGCATGAAAGTGCACGATTGGGTGAGAATGGACTTTATATGATCGTTAGAATCGTTCAATTGCCCATAACGCCTGGTTCAGAGGATGGCGAAAAGTTTGAAGCACTCTTTGAGGACTACAAAGCGGCAATCTTAGGGTCTGCTGGTTGCCAACGCGTCCAATTATTAGCTGCGCAGGAGCATTACTTCACGTACAGTTGGTGGGGCAGTGAGAGCGACTTAAATGCCTACCGAAAGAGCCTTACCTTCGGCGTTTTATGGCCAAAGACAAAAGCATTATTTTCAGGAAAGCCTCAGGCTTGGACCTGTAACTCACTAGAGGATATGACCAAATGATTGCACAACTTCGTAAAGAACTCAAAGTCTATTTCTCAGGCATCTTAGGGTACTTAATCATAGGCATCTACTTGCTAATCAACGGTTTGATGCTGTGGGTGTTTAATGGCCCTTTCAATGTGCTGGATGGGGGCTATGCATCTTTAGAAAATTACTTTGGCCTAGCGCCTTGGGTATTCCTTTTTCTCATTCCAGCCATTGGCATGCGGATATTCAGCGATGAACTTAAATCGGGGATGATGGAGCTGCTAGTGGTTCGACCTATATCCATTGTACAGCTCGTCTGGGCAAAATTTTTAGGAGCCTTAGTGGTCGTGCTTTTAGCAGTTTTACCCACGCTTGTTTATCTATGGAGCGTACATGTTTTAGGCTCTCCTGTTGGGAATCTAGATTGGGGAGCCGCGATAGGCTCTTTCATAGGTTTAATCGCCTTGGGCGCAGCGTATACAGCCGTAGCCGTTTTTGCCAGTTCACTTACCACAAATAATGTGGTGGCTTTCGTGCTGGGTGTAGCGTTTAACATGGGGCTTTACCTTGGATTCGAAGCCTTGGCCGATCTGTATAAATTTTCCGGTTGGGAGCTGACTGTTCGGAACTTTGGAATCAACGAGCATTACCGTTCCATGTCACGTGGGGTTATTGATGCCAGAGATTTGGGCTATTTTATAAGTTTGGTACTCCTCTTTATAGGTGCTACAGTAGCCGTCATAGGCCGTCCGCATTTGAAGGCACCGTGGCGTAAGGCATTTGTATATATGGTCGGGGCCGTTGCCCTACTTGTGCTTACGTTTACTGTCCGATTCCGATTTGACCTTACCGAGGAGCAGCGTTTTTCTTTGAGTGAAGGAACTGCTTCGTTGCTCGAACAAGTGGAAGAACCGTTACTTGTGAAGGTCTTTTTGTCCGGAGAGTTTCCTGCTGGATTTGAGCGGTTACAGCGCGAGACACAGCACCAATTGGAGGAGTGGAGTGCGCGAAACGGAAATGTGTTTTTCGAGTTTATCAATCCAAACACGGTAGATAACGCGAACGAATTCAAAAATCAATTGGGCACCAAAGGCATCAATGCGGTACAGTTACAAGTTCAAAATAAGGACGGACAGAGTGTACTCAACGTTTTTCCAGGGGCCATACTTAGCTACCAAGAACGCGAAGCAACGGCTGTACTTCTAGAAGATGTAATGGTCTATGAACCGGCGGAACAGGTCAATATTAGTATTCAGCAATTGGAATTTAATCTTGCGAAAGCGTTAAATACGCTTCTAACTACCGACAAGCCAAAGGTCGCGATGATCACAGGACACGGTGAGTTGAGTGCTGTTGAAACGGCTGGCATTGGATTGGCGTTGAGCGAAAACTATACGGTAGACCGGTTTTCTATGGCAGCCTACAAGGCTTTACCGAACGGTGACCCTGACTTGCAGGATATGGTTCGCCGCTTGAATACGTATAAATGTGCTATTGTGGCGAAGCCGACGGAAGCTTTTTCGGAATTGGATAAATACCTACTGGATCAGTACGTAATGGGCGGAGGAAAGCTCATGTGGTTTATTGATGGGGTACATGCCGAAATGGACAGCTTAAGTTTTGGTCCCGAATTCTTGGCCTACCCGGCTATCTATGATCTTAATATAGTAGACTTACTTTTTAAATACGGTGTTCGGATTAATGCCGACGTCATACAAGACGTACGTTGCGGCGGTGTAAACGATCGCAGGAGCATACAGCCTTGGGTATATTTCCCGCTTTTGGCGGCTCAAAATCATCCCTCTGTTCAGAATTTGAATGCGGTCAAAGGTGAATTTGCTTCGACCTTAGATACCCTCGAAAATCCAGGCATTCGTTCGTCTATTTTGCTTCGTACATCAGTAAATTCCAAATCGGTTGCTGCGCCGCATACGGTAAGCTTAGAGGCATTGTATAATCGTCCCGATCCTCGTGCCTTTACGCAACGCGATTTAGTGACGGGCGTGCTGCTGGAAGGAAAATTTACCAGTGCCTATGCCCAGCGCATTGCACCGAAAGCTGCAGGCAAAGGTTTACCGCAATTAAAGGAAAGCCCCACGAGCGCCATGGCTGTATTCAGCGACGGTGATTTCATTCGCAATCAAGTGAATTTAATCAACCCTGAATTGCCGCGCGGTCAACCATTGCCATTGGGTTACGATCAATACACAGGCATACAATACGGCAATGATGATTTAGTATTGAATCTCGTTGATTACATGCTTGACGATAAGGGTTTGATGCAAACCCGTACCCGTGATTTCAAGTTGCGTCTACTCGATGGCGAAAAACTCGTTGCTGAAGCGGGTAAATGGAAACTACTAAATGTGGCAGTACCTGAGGTGCTTTTGCTCCTCGCGGCATTGCTGTTTAACCTATTACGCAGAAGAAAATATGCGCATTCATAACCTGATTAGTCTTTCGATTTTA
>Ga0209504_1001005_pt1 | contig 22865 bp, 24 predicted proteins | sample COGITO_mtgs_1005_FD_184791 | JGI IMG/M metagenome (GOLD analysis project Ga0209504, IMG submission 184791) | Pelagic marine microbial communities from North Sea - COGITO_mtgs_100511 (SPAdes) (version 2) | ecosystem: Environmental > Aquatic > Marine > Epipelagic ...
GTTGGAAATGTAAAATTTCAAAGTATTCCAACATCCGATGAGGATTCAGCTTATAGTTTAGATATAGATCCATCCACTGGAATATTATCAAAATCTATTAAGAAAACAGGTTTATTTGTAAATGGAACTTATGGTCCCCGCCAAGCAACTTATACTGGTGAAGTAGGTATTAATAATAACAACCCAAGCGCGGCTCTGGATGTTGTTGGAAGTGTGAAATTTCAAAATATTCCAACATTATATGAGAGTGCAAATTTTAGTTTAAATATAGATCCAAACACTGGAGAATTATCGAAATCTCATACGAAAGGTTTATTTGTAAATGGAATTTATGGTCCCCGCCAAGCAACTTATACTGGTGAAGTAGGTATTAATAATAACAACCCAACCGAGGCTCTGGATGTTGTTGGAAATGTAAAATTTCAAAGTATTCCAACATCCGATGAGGATTCAGCTTATAGTTTAGATATAGATCCATCCACTGGAATATTATCAAAATCTATTAAGAAAACAGGTTTATTTGTAAATGGAATTTATGGTTCCCGCCAAGCAACTTATACTGGTGAAGTAGGTATTAATACTAACAACCCAAGCGAGGCTCTGGATGTTGTTGGAAATGTAAAATTTCAAAGTATTCCAACAGTAAATTATGATCCAAATCTTGTACCACTATTAATAGATAAAACCACAGGAATCATAAAAAAAACTACTATACTTCCTGTAAAGATGTTAAGTACATATATAACTGATTTTGATCAACATTACGCAAATTATTCTAGTGCAACCTTAAATTTTGCCTTTGGGGCTGGTACGTTGAATGCTGGTGCTACCGTGTTGCTTAATAATGGAGTATTTCTTGTCTCAGGTACTTACGGTGTTGTAGTAACCGGTATTGGGGGAAATAACCTGGAATTAAGAGAAAGTGGGGGCACTACAATAGATCTATTTTATGATACGAATCGAAACCAAGTTCGTTTTAACTCCAGAGGCACATTTTATCAAATAACTATTATAGGAAATTAATAGTGTCATATTAAAAAAAAATAGAGTTTAGTAAACGTATATAAAAGCATTTACTCTAAAAAACCGTCCCGATTGGGGCGGTTTTTTTGTATTTATCAACTAAACTTATTTCGTGAGCTTAACATTTTGTGAGAACCTTACCCCCGTTCCAGAACAATTGTAACGCAATCGCAAACCGAGTGGGAGTTTATAAAAGGAAATAGGGGATCTGTAAAGGCAGTCTATTTTTTTTGTGGTTAAATTTAAAATCATAAAATTATGTTAAAATATAATACTATGTAATACATAATACCTTTTTATATATTAGATTTACCAAAAATAATATATCTATGAAGATAGAAAACACAAAAGCACAAATGCGAAAAGGTGTTTTAGAGTTCTGCATATTATCGGTCTTAAAAAACCAAGATGCGTATGTTGCTGAAATTTTAAAAACACTAAAAGAGGCGAAATTGTTAGTGGTAGAAGGCACCATTTACCCCCTCCTCACCCGTCTAAAAAACGCTGGATTACTCAATTATCGTTGGGAAGAATCCACTACGGGTCCCCCTAGAAAATATTATGCACTCACAGAAAGTGGGCAATTATTTTTAGTTGAATTAACGACTACATGGAACGAACTTCATAATGCAGTCACTTTAGTAACCCTACCAAAAACCACAAAAAAATGAACAAAACTGTAAGTATAAATCTAGCTGGCATCTTTTTTCATATCGATGAAGATGCTTATGAAACACTTCAAAACTATTTTGAAGCGATCAAAACATCACTTCAAAATACAGAAGGCGCATCTGAAATTATTACAGATATCGAAGCACGTGTCGCAGAGCTGTTTTCAGAACGTATCAAGACCAGTCAGCAAGTGATTTCGAACAAAGAAGTGGATGAAATTATCTCAATCATGGGACAACCCGAAGATTATCAAATAGATGAAGACCCTATTGAAGATGCCCCTAAAAAACACAACTCCAACAACAATAAACGTCGCTTATTTAGAGACCCAGACAACTCCTATGTAGGCGGTGTATCTGCTGGATTTGGACATTACTTTGGGATCGATCCTCTCATTATTAGACTTCTATGGATTTTATTAATCTTTGGCGCAGGTACCGGGTTGGTTCTTTACTTAATTTTATGGGTTTTAATCCCTGCTGCAAAAACAACCGCCGAGAAGCTATCCATGATGGGAAAGCCCATTAACATTTCCAATATAGAAAAAAAAATAAAAGAAGAGTTTGGGAGTGTTAAAGACAGCCTCGAGCGTGTAAAAGACAGTGTCAATAATGGTCGATTAAATGATTTAGGTACCAATATTCAGTCCAAATCACGTTCATTTTTTGAAGCGTTAGGCGATATTATTTTGCTCTTATTTAATGTATTTATTAAAGTCATCGGATTGATTTTTGTAATTGCTAGTATTATAGGCCTCATTGGATTTTTCATAAGCCTATTAACCGTTGGAGTCGCCGATATTTTTCACTTTCCAGGACTTGACTTCGCCGATTTGGTTAACTCCTCTGGCTTACCCCTTTGGTTAGTCTCTATGTTAGCCTTACTAATTACCGGAATTCCAATCGTATTCATGTTATTTTTAGGATTGAGTATGCTATCAAAACGAGCCTCATTCTTTAACAAATACACTAAATTTTCACTTTTAGGAATTTGGTTGATCGCATTCATTACGCTCATCATTTTTGGCATGAAACAAGCCGCTGATTACAGAGTAGATGCAAGTGTGACCCAACAATCGGAATTGCCAATTACAAAAATGGATACCTTATATCTAGAAATGAAAGGCAACCCCATCTATTCAAAACATCTGCACCGTGACACTGATTTAAATATCATTTATGATGAAGCGAATACAAAACGAATTTATGGCTCAGATCTCCGTCTTATCGTGAAGTCCACAAAAGATTCTACCGCAACGATTTCAGTCGAAAAAATAGCCTTAGGAGTCAATTATATAAGTGCACAACAAAGAGCTAAAGACCTAAATTATACTTATGAGTTTAAAAATAATACCTTAACTCTGGATGGTTTTTTCCTCACCGATATTGACCATAAATTCAGAGGTCAAAACGTTGAAGTTATATTACACCTACCTATTGGCAGTGTCTTATATCCAGATGAAAACACCTATTCGTACCATCGAAACAGTTCAAGATATAATGATATCTTAGACAATGGAAGCGAAGAACATTTTTTAAAAGTTGCCCATAAATCCATGCATTGTTTGGATTGCCCTAACCTAAATGAACATTAATAACCTAAAACCAAATTATTATGATGACACTTGTCAAACTAATTAGTATCGCTATTGTAACTCTTGCTTTAAATTCCTGCCAACTCAACCCATTTTCGTTTAACAGTGGCGTTCGTGGAAACGGTGTGGTGATCACTGAGCAACGAACTTTAACTGAATCGTTTCATACAATCAAAGTGAGTACAGGAATCGATCTCTTTTTAACACAAAGTGAGAGCCCTAGTCTGTCGGTTCAGTCCGATGAAAACATTCAAGAATTAATCATCACTGAAGTTGAAAACGGAACGCTTAAAATTTATCTTGATAAAAATACACACCATGTATCCGCAAAAAAAGTAATGGTCCACCTCAAAACAATTGAAAGTATCAATTCCTCGAGCGGTAGCTACGTTTATAGTACCAACACACTTAAAATTCCAAGTCTCAATCTAAAATCTTCGAGTGGAAGTGAGATGAAACTATCGGTAGATACCGAAAAATTATCGAGTCGAAGTTCGAGTGGGGCGGTCATGAAACTCGAAGGTTACACAAAAGACTTTGTTGGTAACTCATCGAGTGGAAGTCAAATAAATGCTTCAAAATTAATGGCAGACTTTTGTGAAGCCGATGCGTCGAGCGGAGCCAATTTATCCGTAAATTGCTTAGAATCGTTTAATGCGAATGCCTCAAGTGGAGGACACATTAAAAATCATGAATCTTCTATAAAAACAGTCGTTAATTCTTCTTCGGGTGGTCATATAGATACTAAAAATTAAACCCTATGGAATCTAATTATTCAAAACTGTATGCCGGCAGCTTTATTGTGGTGCAATTAATTACTCAAAATCTAGAAAAAGAAGGGATTACTCCCATTGTAAAAGATGAAACAGAATCCGCCCGATTGGCGGGTTTTGGGACTCCAACCTATGGATTTCAAGAACTGTATGTACACACTAGTGAACAAACAAAAGCCGAAGCCATTGTTAAGAGCACATTAGAACAATTTTAGGTCAAAAGCCTCTATTTTATATTTAACGATTCAACTTTGTGTTAAAGATTGTATTTTAGTGGCTCATAACCTATACCCTTCATACAATGAAAAAAAGTTGTTTTTATATAAGTTTAATTTCGCTATTTATTGGCTCAAGTCAATCCATAGAAATCCCTGTGGATACAATGGTCACGACCGCCCACTCCACCACCATCAAAGGGGTGAATTTTGATTATACCGCAGAAACGGGCATGCAGCCCGTTTGGGATAAAGATGGTGCACCAATTGCGAGTTTGTTTTATACCTATTACACCCGAAATAACGTAAAAAATAGCACTGAGCGCCCGCTCATTATTTCTTTCAATGGTGGACCTGGATCTGCCTCCGTATGGATGCATGTGGCCTATACCGGACCCCGAATTTTGAATGTAGATTCTGAAGGGTATCCCGTTCAGCCGTATGGCTTTAAAAACAATCCAAACTCTATTTTAGATGCCGCAGATATTGTGTTCGTAAATCCTGTAAATACAGCTTACTCCAGAATGCTCCCCAATAAAGAAGGAGAGATGCCCGATCGAAAACAGTTTTTTGGGATCAATCAAGACATTAAGTATTTAGCTGAATGGATCAATACCTTTGTGAGTCGAAAAAACAGATGGGAATCGCCTAAATATATCATTGGAGAAAGTTATGGCGGAACTCGTGTGATGGGATTATCGCTAGAACTACAACAAAATCAATGGATGTATCTAAATGGCGTCATCTTGGTATCACCCGCAGATTACAAAGTATTACGCGTTGGAAGCCCGATTTCATCGGCCTTAAACCTTCCCTATTACACAGCAACAGCCTGGTATCACAACCGACTGCCAGAAGCGCTGCAATCCAAAGACTTATTAGATATTCTTCCAGAATCAGAAGACTTCGCCATCAACACTCTTATTCCTGCGCTTGCAAAAGGGGGATTTATTGAAACGGAAGAAAAAATGAGGGTCAGTAAAAAAATGGCCTATTATTCGGGTTTAAGTCAAAAAGTGATTTTACAACACAATTTAGAGGTCCCCAATTCATTTTTCTGGAAAGAATTACTTCGAGATCAAACGGGTCAAACGATCGGTCGATTAGATTCGCGCTATCTAGGAATTGACAAAAAAGAGGCGGGCGATCGCCCCGATTACAGCCCCGAATTAAGCTCCTGGCTCCATTCGTTTACACCAGCGATTAACCACTACATAAAAAGTGAATTAAAGTTTGAAACTGATTTAAAATACAACATGTTTGGCGATGTAAATCCGTGGAATAAAGACGACGACAATACCCGTGATGATCTTCGCTCAGCAATGGCGCAAAACCCCTATCTTAAAGTGTTAAATCAATCTGGATATTATGATGGTGCCACCACTTATTTTAATGCAAAATACACCTTATCACAAGTCGATCCGAGTGGAAAAATGAAAGATCGGTTCACGTTTAAAGGGTACCGAAGTGGACATATGATGTATTTGCGGACTGAAGATTTAATCCAGGCGAATGATGATTTAAGGACTTTCCTAAAAGAATCATCGGCCAATGGAAAGGCAGCGAAATACTAATGCAAACACCACTGATAAGTATTTTAGTGCCCTTCAAAAATACGGACCACTATTTAGCCGATTGTTTAGAATCCATCCTACAACAAACCTATCAGGAGTGGGAACTGCTTATTGTGGATGATGGCTCCACAGATTCTAGTCGTGAAATTGTACAGAAATACGCTGATAAGGAGGCTCGAATTCATTTATTTTCGAATGATGGGAACGGTATTATTGAGGCCCTACGAACCGCTTATAAACATGTAAAAGGCACTTTGATCACACGGATGGACAGTGATGACCTGATGGCGATCCATAAGCTCGAAATCATGCAAAAACAGCTTTGCCTAAATGGTGAAGGTCATGTGGCATTAGGAGCGGTCCGTTACTTCTCAACGAAAGGGATTGGAGACGGTTACAAGCGCTACGAAACATGGCTAAATTCGTTAACCTCTAAAGGCACTAATTTTGATGAAATTTACAAGGAATGTGTCATTCCATCCCCTTGCTGGATGGTTTATAAATCTGATTTTGAGGACAGTGGAGGGTTCACGCCAGATACCTATCCCGAAGATTATGATTTAGCATTTCGATTTTACAAACACGGATTAAAATGTATTCCCACAACGGAAGTCCTGCACCATTGGCGCGATTATGACATTAGAACCTCGCGGATCGATGCACATTATGCCGAAAATTCATTTTTAGAATTAAAAGTTAGCTACTTTTTAGAATTATCCCACGATCCAGAAAAAAGATTAGTGGTTTGGGGCGCAGGAAAGAAAGGGAAAAAAGTGGCACAATTGCTCATAAAAAACAAGGTAGCGTTCGACTGGGTTTGTGATAATCCTAATAAAATAGGGAAAAATATTTATAATCAAACCTTAAAATCCTTCGAATGTCTGAGTGAAACCAAAAATCCTCAATGTATACTCACAGTCGCAAATCACGAGGCACAACAAGAAATAACACACTACTTGCAAACACATAAAATGATGGCGATGCACGATTATTTCTTCTTCTGTTAAGCAAATCAAAATTTAGTTTTTATATTTGAGCAATCAAACCATCAGATGCAGTTTTTACACCCCGAATTTTTTTATGCCCTTCCCGCACTGCTCATCCCTGTTTTAATTCATTTATTTCAGCTCAGACGCTTTAAAGTACAAGCATTTACAAACGTTGCCTTATTAGAAAAAATACGATTACAAACTCGAAAAAGTTCGCAATTAAAAAAATGGCTGATTCTTATAGTACGACTCCTCGCAATTGGGTGTATTATTTTGGCATTTAGTCAACCCTTTTTATCCAATCAAACGGCTCAAAAAAACAGCTCTGAAACGGTTATTTATTTAGACAACTCTTTTAGCATGCAAGCACTAGGCCCTAATGGCTCCCTACTGACTAGAGCGGTTCAGGATGTAATTAGCGGATTTGATCAACTCGAAAAAATAAGTGTTTTCACCAATGATCGAAGTTATAAATCAATCGCCATTAAAGCGTTAAAAACCGAGCTACTATCATTAGATTATAGTCAAAATCAATTGAATTTAAACCGTTTAATTTTAAAAGGAAAGACCTTCTTTTCAGATGCCAAGACCAGTTCTAAAAAACTTATTTTAGTGTCTGATTTTCAACAACATGAAAATACGATTCTGTCAGAAACAGACACCACCGTTCAAGTGTTATTAGTACCTTTAAAACCCATAAACACGGCCAATAATTATATTGATGACGTTCGTTTAGAACCTAGCTTAAATGCCAACTACACATTAAGTGTTATTGGGAACACCACTTCGGAGACGTCCGATAGTATTCCGGTCACCTTATATCAAGATACAAAGGTCGTAGGGAAATCAATTTTAGTGAAAGCAAAAAATTTCACAACCTCATTTGTACTTACAAATACAGACGGATTTAAAGGCAAGTTATCGATCGACGATACACAAATACTGTATGATGACGACTTCTATTTTAACATCCCAAAAACTGAAAAAATAGCAGTCTTAGCCATCAATACTAATTCCAGCGCTCGATTTTTAGAAAAACTATATTCTAAAGATGAATTTTTATTTAATAACCAAAATCTCAAGACATTGGATTATGGTTTAATTAAAACGCAAAATCTAATTATTTTAAATGGGATAAAACAGATTTCAATTGCCTTAAAAAACAGTCTAACCGAATTCATGAATACGGGTGGTACTGTCTTAATAATTCCGAATAAAAATGGAAACTTGAAATCTTATAATGAGCTGCTTTCTACACAAACAAAACACCAACTTAAACCAATTAAAACGCAGGAAAAACGCATCACTAACATTGCGTTTAACCATCCTATTTTAAAAAATGTTTTTGAAGAAAAAATATCTAATTTTCAATATCCATCCGTTCAGTATTATTTTCCACTGTCAAAACCAACGCCTGGAATTTTATCGTTTGAAGATCAACAGCCCTTTTTAGTTCAATTTAAGTCGTTATTCGTGTTTACGTCCGCAGTGGAATCTGACGGATCTAACTTTGTGAATTCGCCCTTAGTGGTCCCAACACTCTACAATATTGGGCGATCCAGTTTAAAAACCCTGCCATTACAGTATTGGATAGGGGCAGAAAATACGTTTGATCTTAAGGTGAATTTACAACGCGATCGCATTCTAAAACTGAGTCGTAAAGAATCTCAATTTATCCCTTTACAAACAAATTTTAATACCAAAGTGAGCATCACTACCAAAGAAAACCCAAGCGAACCTGGCCATTATGCTATTTTAAAAAACAAGGACACATTAACTACTGTTAGTTATAATTACAACCGGAAAGAAAGCCAACTTCGCTATTATGATCTCACCCAAATGAAAGGCGTTTCCATAGAAAAATCGCTAAACGACACACTTAATACTATAAAAACTGAGTCGAATGTGACGTGGTTATGGAAATGGTTTGTTATTTTTGCGCTAATATTATTAGCTTTTGAAATGCTCATCTTAAAATATTTTAAATGAACGTACTTATAAAATCAGCTACCATTCTTGATGCCTCAAGTGATTTCCACACTCAAACTCAAGACATTTTAGTTGAAAACGGTTTCATTACTCAAATTGCTAAAACGCTCAAAAACCCGAATAAATATCCAGTCATAGAATTAGAAAACCTCCATGTGTCAAAGGGTTGGTTTGATAGCAGTGTGTCTTTTGGTGAGCCAGGCTATGAAGAACGTGAAACCATAGCAAATGGATTAAAAGTTGCTGCTTCGTCTGGATTTACAGATATCGCTCTCAATGCCAATACAAACCCAGTCCTCGATTCGCACGCAGACATTGCGTTTGTGATCTCAAAAGCGTCTGATGCTGCGACCAACCTCCACCCTATTGGCGCCCTCACCAAAGGAAGCGAAGGTGTTGATCTTGCTGAATTATTTGATATGAAAACGGCCGGAAGCATTGCTTTTGGAGATTATAAAAAACCTATAGAAAATCCTAATTTACTTAAAATTGCGCTGCAATATGCTGCTAATTTTGATGGATTGGTTCACTCTTTTCCACACGAACCAAAAATCGCAGCGAAAGGGGTGATGAATGAAAATGTAACCAGTACTCGATTGGGGTTAAAAGGCTTACCAGCTCTTGCCGAAGAATTACAAATTGTTCGTGATTTATTTTTGTTAGAATACACTGGAGGTAAATTACACATCCCAACGATTTCTACTAAAAAATCTGTAGAATTAATTCGAGAAGCCAAAACAAAAAAACTAGATATCAGTTGTAGTGTTGCCATCCATAATTTGCTCTTTACAGATGAAAACCTAACAGATTTTGATACTAATTTTAAAGTCAATCCCCCATTACGAACAGACTCAGATCTTGAGGCCTTGATAAATGGGCTCAAAGATGGCACTATTGACATGGTGACTTCGGATCATAACCCGATAGATGTTGAAGATAAAAAAATTGAATTTGAGTATGCCAAAAACGGTACTCTCGGACTTGAAAGTGCTTTCGGCGCTTTAAATTCATTATTTACAACCAAAAAAGCAGTGCAACTGCTCACCAAAGGAAAACAACGGTTTGGTTTAAAAAATGAATCTATTAAAGTCGGATATACGGCGCAGTTTACCTTATTCAATCCCTCAGGATCCTCTATTTTTGAAGTCAAAAATTTGCTTTCAAAATCTAAAAACTCACTATTTATAGGGACTAAACTAAAGGGATCTGTTTATGGAATCATTGCAAATAATAAAACCTCAATCGCTCTTTAATGCCAGACCATCAAGATATTAAATCCGGAAAAACCATTGCCGTTATAAGCTACTTTTATCTTCTTGGAGTGCTCATTGCGTATCTTACGAACTCCGATAAAAAAAGTGAATTCGCCTATTTCCATATTCGTCAATCTTTGGGCCTGTGGCTCTCATTTATGGCGCTAGGCTACCCAATTGGCTATTTTGATAATTGGCAAATTACGCTCTCTTTTTGGATGTCTTTTGGAATTCTATTTATATATGGATTTTCGACGGCCCTTTCTGGTAAAATGATTCCAATTCCATTAGTTGGTAACTTTTTCCAAACGACTTTTAAAAAAATTAAATAAATGAGTGTTAAACTCCCATTAGTTCATATTACAAGACCCTCCACATTAACAGAAAATGCTCCATTACTAGTGATGCTTCATGGCTATGGTAGCGATGAAAACGATCTGTTTTCATTTGCAAATGAACTCCCAGAAGAATTATTTATCATCTCAATTAGAGCCCCTTACCCACTCCAACCGAGCGGAAATGCGTGGTATGCTATAAATTTTGATGCAGAACAAAATAAATGGAATGATAATGAGCAAGCAAAAACCTCAATGCAAGTTCTGATAGCGTGTATTGATTCGGCCTGTGACCAGTACCCTGTAGATAAAACGAACGTTTCGTTATTAGGGTTTAGCCAGGGCACCATTTTAGGAATGGCAACCGCTCTGAACCATCCCACTAAAATTAAAAACATCATTGGATTAAGTGGCTATGTCAACCATGATATTTTGCCTGAAAATTTAGAATCCTTAGATTATTCGCATCTGAATTTTTATTGTTCTCATGGGACCGTCGATCAAGTAATTCCTATTGATTGGGCACGACAAACACCTGTGTTTTTAAAGTCGTTAAACATTGCACATTCCTACAGTGAATTTCCTGTTGGGCATGGCGTTGCGCCTCAAAACTTTTATGAACTAAGAGATTGGATTGCGACTAAAATATAGTGAACTTATAATGAGACCTCTTTAGCCCCAGATTGTTTGGATGTTAAGAGTCATTCGGCTTTATTTTTGTCGATTACTAAAAGAGAGGCTTCTGAGTTTGAGTTTTTTAAAACTTCAATTTTAGCTTTAAATTTTTTGATGTCTTTTTCATATTTGTCAATAATCCCTTTTGAGTTTACATACTGAAACACATTGACTAAAAGAGAGAACACAAGTAAATATAGATAGATGTTTTTTTTCATTTTAAATAGATATTTGTAGTTGGTCGTAAGCGAGTTTTACATGGGTAGGCAGGTCTTTTTCGACCGTTTCATGAAATCCTAAATGATGACTAATATGGGTTAGATAGGCTTTTTTGGGATTTACCAATTTGATAAAAGCCAAGGCTTCCTCAAGGTTAAAATGAGATACATGAGGTTCTATTCGTAAAGTATTAACCACCAAAACATCTAAGCCCTGAAGTTTTTCAACTTCGATATCTGCAACTGTTTTAGCATCGGTGATATAAGCAAATCCACCCATCCGATACCCAAAAATTGGAAGTGAATTATGCAGGACGTTTATAGGAGTAATTGTCTGAGTTCCAATTAAAAAAGGAGTCTCCGTAATTTGAGTCTCGTTCAAGGTTAGAACCCCTGGATATTTATTGTTTTTTTTAAAAATATAATCAAAACGTTTGTAAAGGGATTGCAACACGCGTTCTTGCGCATATATGTCAAGAGCACCTTGTCGAAAGAAAAAAGGTCTTAAATCGTCCAATCCTGCCGTATGATCACTGTGTTCGTGCGTAAAAAGAACGGCATCGATCTTGGTACAATTGGTTCTTAACATTTGTTGCCTGAAATCTGGCCCACAATCTATTAAAACCGACAAATCACCCCACTCAACTAAAACCGAAACTCTAAGGCGTTTGTCCTTAAAATCCTCACTTAAACACACCGGATGTGTACTTCCAATAATTGGAATTCCTTGTGACGTTCCCGTGCCTAAAAAAGTAATTTTCAATGGGTTAATAATTTACACAAAAGTAGACTATTTTTTTTGTAAGATTATCTAAAATGGTACCTTTGTGTAGTAAACCTCCTTAATTTTAAAGATGGAAATAACGCTTAAAGGGGATGCTAAAATAGAAAGCATCCCATCCCTAAAAGACAAAGCATTACGAATAAATTTAAATGAAAACATTTACGGAACCTTCGCTGAGATTGGTGCCGGACAAGAAACAGTGCGGCAATTTTTTAGGGCCGGGGGAGCTTCTGGAACCATTGCAAAAGCGATGTCTGCCTATGACAAAGCCTTTAGTGATGCCATCTATGGAACTGAAAAAGAGAATCGGTATGTGACCGAAGATCGCTTAAAAAAAATGCTGTCTCATGAAGTAAGACTTATTGAAAATCGACTTTCTAGAGAGGAGTATCCAAATAAAATGTTTTTTAGCTATGCCAATACCGTTGCAACGATCGATTTCGCAAAGCGATTTAAAGGCCATGGCTGGGTTGGAATTAGATATCAGATTGATTCTGAACAAGAAGAATACAATGAAATTACACTTCACATCCGTTTTAAAGAAACCGATGCCCGTTTACAACAAGAAACACTCGGTAAATTAGGAACCAACCTAATTTACGGTGCTTATTACAAATACAATCAGCCTAAAAAACTGTTACGATACTTGTATGATCATATCGATAAAGATCAGTTAGAAATTGATACCATCAATTTTTCGGGTCCTGATTTCAAAGATGTTGATAACAGACTGATGAGCTTACAGTTATTAAAAAACGGCATGACAGACGCCGTTATGTTTGCTCCTGATGGTAATAATGTACTCCCAGCGCGGGTCTTATACAAAAAGAACATTCTAGCCTTTAGAGGTAGTTTTCGACCTGTGACCAAAGTCAATATGGATATGTATGAGAGATCATACGATATGTTTTTAAAAGAAAATAAAGTTCTAAAAGAAAAGACACAGGTGATTTTTGAAATCACTTTATCTAACCTAAGAGCTTCTGGTGGTGAGATTGATGAACAAGATTTTATGGACCGTGCTAGATTGCTGTGCTCTCTAGGACAAACGGTTCTAATTTCTAACTTTCAAGAGTATTATAAACTTGTAGAATACTTCAACTTATATACCAAAAAACGGATGGGATTGGCCATGGGTATTAATAATTTAATTGATGTTTTTGACGAAAAATACTACCGACATTTGAGTGGTGGCGTCTTAGAAGCTTTTGGAAAACTGTTTTACAAAGACATGAAAGTCTATCTATATCCAATGCTCAATGAAAATAATACACTTACCACAAGCGATAACCTAAAAGTTCATCCACGGATGAAAGAGTTATACAAGTATTTTAAATACAATGGAAAGATGGTGGATATCACGAATTACGATCCTGAAATTCTAAACATATTCTCTCGGAAAGTTTTCAAAATGATTTCTACTGGAGAACCTGGTTGGGAGGAAATGATTCCAGAAGGCGTTTCTGAGTTGATTAAAGACCAAAAACTTTTTGGATACGAGGTTCAATAAGTGTGTGTGTTTTTTACTATTGAGGCAGCTCTGAAATTTATTTGAAGGCGTACTTAATTATTAATTTTTAACCACATAATAATATCATCAATCACGTATTCTGGAATATTTCCAAAATTTGAATATTCTTGAGGACTCATACTATTATCCGATTTTATAAAAATATGGTTTAACTCAGGGTAAGAGATGAATTTGTTTTTCTCATTTTGAAAATAATTCTTATACAAATTAAAGTCTCTTTCCCTAACTAGATAATCTTTTTCACCCCATAAGACGAGCATTGGTTTTTTGATACCTTTCCGATTAATGATATTACTTAAATTATATTTTTTAAGCGATAGCCAGTAGCTAGCTGGGATATTTAAAGGCAATTTAGTTGGGTTTAAATTTAAACTTAAGCTGTCTTTTAAATAATCTAATTTCACTTCTAATTTCTCTAAACGATTATTTTTATCAACTGTAGAAGTCGTGCTATCTATAGATAAGAGGTATTTGGTTTGCTCAAGTATTAAATCTTCCAAAGGACGAAAATTTGCTGCCATAAGAATAGCCCCATCTATGTTTTCAACTTCATTTGCAATTCGTGGTGTAATCATTCCTCCTAGACTATGACCAATCAGAAAAATTTTATATTCGTGAAACACCCTATCAGTTTTGAGGTAACTAATAATTGATAAAATATTATTTTTGTACTCATCATCTATAGTGATGCTATCTTTATCAAGGCTAAAATTTGTTTCTCTTTTGTCAAATCGAATTGAAGATATTCCTTTTGAACCAAGCCCAACTGCTAAATCTTTTAAAGGCTTATTAGCTCGAATAGATGAATCTATGTCTTGTGGTCCAGAACCAGATAAAATGATACAAACTATTTTTGATACCGTAACTTTAGGGATGATGATTTTAGACTTGATATTAAGATTGTTGTTTTTTAAAATAGTATCCTTTTCTGAATAAGCTTTAGTATTGGTATATTTAGGTAATACGTACTTAGAAGTACAAGGACTGTCTTGTGTAACAAAAAAACCTATAATATTATTTTCTTCATTACTAATCACTTTAAAAATAACACTACTATTACTAAAAATCACATCATAATAGTAGACACTATTTTTTTGATTGGTTTCGATACATTTATACTTGTATTGCTTTAACTCTCCTAAAGAAGCAAGTGTAATTTCCCATGCTTCGATAAATTTTCCTTCAGGGAATTGTAATATTATCGAAGACTCAAACATTAAATGAGCTTTAGAATAGTTCTTTTCTTCCAAAAATTTAAAAAAAGTATTCACATCTTTTTCTTTCTGGGAAAACCCTTTTACCCAAATGAAGAATACAGCACTAAATAAAAAAGCTAATCTCAAGTATGTAATATTAAATTTCATAGAAACAAGGGCATGGGTATGTTTTTACTCCTTTTCACTTATTTTAAACAAATCTCTTATATAAAAACCGAGAACAAAAAAAGGTAAGACTATTAGTGAATACAACAACCCTTGTAGGAGTTTATTGCTTACGTTATAAAATACCGTAAACTTTAGAATAACAACTAAAAATAGTAACCCTGTTATGATTTTTAAATAATCTATTAAGTTTTGTGATTTAACATAGATTAACTCCTTATATTTTTCGTTAAAAAAAGGGTAATTGAATTTTTCAGGATATTTTCTAATAATCTGAAACATTATAAATAATAAAAAGGATATTGCAAATATAACAAAAAGCAATGTTTTTGAACCATAGTTATCTGGTTGCCCCATAATATTTTCATGAATTATCATTCTATTGGGCAATTTTTTATAATACAAGAGAATAGAGCTTAATTGGATTAATAATAACGTAATAGCTGTAATATTACTTGATTTTTTCATTTTTTAAAAAATTTAAGTTCAATATGAGATTCTTTAGGATAGAAGTATATAAATAAAACAGCTAGCATAGAGAAGAAAAAAGTTATTAACCCAAAGGCGAAAATTATACCTACATGAAAAATTATTCCCAAGAGCAATAATAGTTTCCAGTTCCAGGTATTCCTTTTCATAAAAATCCATCCTCCTAGAATAAATTCTAAAATCATCGTTCCCCATGTGAGAAAAACAACAATATACTTATTTGAAGTTAATAGGTAAGTAATATTCCTTAACCATGTAGCAACACCATGTGTTTCATGAGTAAACCAATAATAGATTGCTGTACCGTATGACCATTCGTCAACATTTAGTTTAGAAATACTTGCATCGAAATAAAGTATTGAAATTTGAATTGATAAAAATGAAAAAATTGACCACACTAATAATTTTAGATATGGATGCCCCCTTTCTTTAGGCACGTGCCAATGATTAATTCTATTGTCAGTTATACAAATGGGAATTAAAAATAACGTTACAATAGACATTATCTGATCGCCACCCTCACCAAGTGGAGTTGAGATAAAAAAGCTATAGCAAACCCACCAATGTAATATACCTGAAATTTGTGGTAAATATCCTGATATAACCCATATCAAAACTATGATTGTGATTATTTTAGAAAGTATTAAATTTCCTTTTAACACTCCATATAAACTAATCTTATATGAAAATAATATTGTATCCATTTCCTTTATTGGAAAAAGAATATCAACTTCGTTTAATAAAAAAGTTAAAAGTAATCCTATCGCAAAAAAGCATCTAGCAAAGCCATAGACATTTGTCCAAGGGTTTAATTTGGAGTATTTTAATATAATTGTATTAAAGTTAATCTTCAGATCACTTAATATAAACTTTAGCATAATCATAAGGCATAACAATTTTTTTATAATATTCTCCCCAAGCTTGAGGAATTCTTTCTTGAATAACTACTATATAAGTACCTCGTAAACTAGGTTTAACAAAATCATTTATTATAGTATCTTTAGCTTTATTTTTAGAAAAAAATAATGAATCTTTTTGATTTTTAATCCAATTTGTTTTTGGAATTTTAGGTATCAATGTCGAAATCTCCCAATTAACTAATCTGTTCTTTTTAGAAATACCAAAATAAAATTCCCTAGCCGAATTTGATTTTATTAATGATATTACTTTTCCTTCATTATCCACTTTATAAAGTTTGATTATTTTTTCTCTAGGGTTACGAGTGAAAAACCCCCAACCTTGAGGGAAAAAAGTAAAAACAGTTTTTTTTGAAGAAAAATTAGGTTCTAATGGACTTTCAACACTTGAAACTATAATTAATATAAATAACAGAAACCAACAAAAACATAATAAAAAACTAAATTTTTTTAAATTCAAAACTCATATAATTTAACAAGTTTATTTACTGTGATTTCATAATCAGTAACAGTCATTACAGGCTCCACTTTACCAGGATTCAATTTAGGGCGACCTTTGCCTGCTGACCAAAATGCAACAGCGGCATATACAGCCGCAACCCAAGCTACTGCTGCAACTTGAACAGCTACAACGTAGGAAATTGCAACTAGTGCAAGTGCATAAGCAGCTACAATAGCTACAGCTACGCATAGACCTCTATCTCCTTGAGATACTGCATACTCATTAACAGGGAAAAGTTCTTTTAATTTATCACTTTCAATAATATTACCATCTTCATCTATGTAATCTTCAATATTTAAATCTTCAAACCTCTTAAAATCATAATCCTTAAATTGCTCTAATTTAGAAAGAGAGTTGAAAATCTGAATTGATGCTAATTTAAACCCATCTCTAACTTTTAAATGCTTACCGCTTGTAATTAATGATTTAAAATTATTAAAAAAAGAATCATCACTGTTTTTAATTTGCGTAACAACATCGGAATTTAATTTATCTATTTCATATTTGAATTCATCATCATTATTATATCTGAAATATCCTTCTGATTTTTTGACGACATCTATTTTATTTGATATTTCCCCACCAAAAAAGAAAATACTTTTAAATAGCTCCTGTCCTGTTATTTCTTTTGACTTATTAGATGAATTATTTTGTCTTTCAATATTAATAGAGTCGTATTTTTCACAACTAAAGAAAAGCATTAAATAGAGATAAAAAACAGGAAAATGATTTTACGTTTTTCTTAATATTCATGGTTTTTAATTTAGGGTTTCTTAAAATAAGTAGATGTCTAACATAGTGAATTTATTTAAATTAAACAAATATAAATTAAAATCACACACACTTGCAATATTTAAAATTTGGTAACTGCTGTACTTTTAATATTCCTTGGTTTCAAATTTTGATTAATGTAACTATTAGATAAAAATAAACTCGGAAAGTTTTCAAAATGATTTCTACTGGAGAACCTGGTTGGGAGGAAATGATTCCAGAAGGCGTTTCTGAGTTGATTAAAGACCAAAAACTTTTTGGATACGAGGTTCAATAAATCAAATCGCAAAAAAAGCGACCAAAAGGTCGCTTTTTTTTATTTTAAAATTTGAGCTGTATGCTCTTTCGTTTTCACTTTTAAAATAACGTCTTCAATAACGCCTTGTTCATCAATAACAAAGGTGGTACGATGGATACCGTCATACTCTTTCCCCATAAATTTTTTAGGCCCCCAGACGCCAAAAGCAGTAATCACTGATTTATCTTCATCGGCCAACAACGGATACGGAAATCCATATTTATCTTTAAAGTTAGACTGTCGCTTGGCACTGTCGGCACTCACGCCCAAAATATCGTAACCTTGTGCCGTAAACCGACTGTAATTATCACTTAAATTACAGGCTTCAACCGTACAGCCAGGCGTACTCGCTTTCGGATAGAAAAACAAAACGAGTTTTTTTCCTTTATAATCCGCTAAGGTGATGGTGTTTCCGCTTTCATCGACCGATTGAAAATCTGGGGCTTGATCGCCTATTTGTAATGTAGTCATAATTAGTATCTTTGATTTTTTCAAAGATAAACGAATGACTAAAACTGAGAAGGTAAATTTTGTTATAAAAACCTTAAAAGATTTTTATCCCGAAATCCCGATCCCCCTAGATCACAAAGATCCATACACACTTTTAATTGCGGTATTACTATCCGCACAATGTACGGATGTACGCGTCAATAAAATTACACCGCTCTTATTCGCCAAAGCCGATAATCCGTACGACATGGTTAAGTTATCTGTTGAAGAAATCAAACAAATCATACGCCCTTGTGGCTTATCACCCATGAAAAGTAAAGGGATTTATGGTTTGTCAAAAATTATCATAGAATCGCACAACGGAGAGGTGCCACAGAGTTTTAGTGCTTTGGAAGCCTTGCCAGCGGTGGGTCATAAAACGGCGAGTGTGGTCATGGCACAGGCTTTTGGTGTGCCAGCATTTCCCGTGGATACCCACATTCATCGTTTGATGTACCGTTGGAACCTAACCAATGGTAAAAATGTGGTACAGACTGAAAAAGATGCCAAACGCTTATTCCCAGAAGAACTGTGGAATGATTTGCACTTGCAAATCATTTGGTATGGCCGCGAATACTCCCCTGCGCGTGGGTGGAATTTAGACGCAGACATCATTACCAAAACCATTGGTCGAAAAACGGTGATTGAGGCGTATTATAAGTAACTCCTGAAGTTTTTTTTAGTGGTTTTCAGACGATTTTTTTTATTTATTTTAAAACGCAACTAATACGTTAACAGGTATTTATGTGATTTATTTGAACTATCTTTTTTGGAAATTTAGAAAATATGTTATAGTTTTTGAGTGATGAAGACCCCAAGTCTAAATCTTTGTAAGCAATTTAACCGAAGTTGAGATATTATTTTACTGAGAATTATAGAACACTTAGAGAACTAGAGTGACACAATACACGCCAATTTGGGATGTATTATGTCCCCAGCTAGCGCGAGCATCTTTTGCTCGTGCCCAGCAAGAGAAGAAAACGTGAAAATAAATTTATGAGTAGAAATTATATTAAGATAACAAAGGATTGAATTTGGTTAACAATACAAGCGGGACGCTCGCGCCAGCGTGGAAAAACAACTAATGGCAACTCAGTATGAAGTTTAGTACTTCCTAATCTACTTCAAAAAATCCTGTCTTTGACAAACTCAACTATGAGGCCTTAAACATATTATGAATGGAACGATATTTGATAGAATTTAGAAAACTAACATTATGAAAAAAATCATTCTTCTTTTTCTCTTGATCTTGGGAATTAAATCAAGTTTTGCTGATTGTTCAATGAGTGGAATGTATTTTTTTCCTGAAACAGAAGACATTAGTCTAAATTCAATGTTTATTATCGAGGGTTATGCTTTTAGTCAAAAGACAATTAATAACTTCAAAGAGAGGAAAATATATCTCGAAAGTGAAAGCGGAGAATTAGTTGAATTGAATCTTCAAGAAATCTTGACTGGGCAAAAACAATTAACTCAAGCTATTTTTTGTCCAACATCAGAATTAAAGCCAAACACAAAATACTTTCTTAAATATTCTGACCAAACCGAAAATGAAGGAAAAGAAATGATACAGTACAACAGAGAGAAAAAAGATAGAAAAGAAGTCTATTGGCAAACAACGGATAAAAAAGCACTTGAAACACTGAATTCGAATCTGAATATTGAGTTTGAAAAGACCGAAGTTATCCACTATGGTTGTGGACCGTCTGCGAACGCAATCTTTAATGTAAAAAATAAATCGGAATCTGAAATTTGGTACAAGACAGAAGTTGTTGACTTGAATACTAATACTAAAAAAGTTTTTTATATTAAAGAATGGAATGGTAAACTTAATGTTGGACACGGAATGTGTTCAGGAGCTTTTACTTATTCTAACAAAGGTAAATATAAGGTTAGGTTTACGGCTATGAATACAGACGGGAGTTCATTAAAAACAACCGATTGGGAAACTTTTAAAAGTCCATTTTTAAACGTTAAAAGTCCATTTTAAAATTAAATACTTTATTATGATACGAATAAATAAATTAATAAGATTTGCTTTCATAGCAATTATAACCCTGTTATACGGATGTTCTAAAGATGAAGATATAATTGAACAAATAGCATCAAATGGTAAAACAAGTTTGTTTGAACAGGTCACTGAACCTGAGTTAAATACTAATTCAAGTGAACTATATGAGGTATTATCTAGCGATGATTCATCTTCAAGTACAGGCGATTGGGGAGTTGGAAATCCAAATGGGCAAACCGAACCAGGAGTTTTAACTGCAGGAGAATGGAACGACCTAAACAACTGGGATTTCTTGAATAATTTATTAAGGAATCAGGAGTATTATGAAGATGTAAATAGATGGAAACTTAAAAAAATAAAAAGATACAGTTTTCTGGTAAAAGACACCAATGAATCCTTGGTTGCAAATGCTGAAATCAGTCTTTTGTCTGGTCAGGTAGAAATTTGGAAAACCAAAACAGATAATCACGGAAAAGCTACATTATGGTCAGACTTAGAACTTGACAGACTAACGGCTCGTGTAAAATTTGAAGAGACTGAAGAAAGGGTTGTCGATGTAATTGAGTATGCAGAGGGTATTAATAATATACACTTAAATAGAACTATCGTTAACAAAAAAATAATTGACATCTATTTTGCAGTTGATGCAACTGGTTCAATGGGGGATGAAATTAATTATTTAAAAGTTGAATTAAATGATGTCATTGAACGGATAAAGCGAAACAATACGTCATTGGAAATGCGTTTTGGATCTGTGTTTTATAGAGATGAGGGGGATGATTATGTAACCCGTACTTTAAATTTTACAACGGATGAATCTAGCCTGATTTCTTTTATATCAGATCAGAATGCCAATGGTGGGGGCGATTTTCCTGAAGCCGTACATTCGGCCTTAGATGTTGCCATTTCACAAAATTCATGGAATGATACTGCGTCTTCCCGCATATTATTTCTATTATTAGATGCCCCACCCCACTACACTCAAGAAGTTATTTCTAATTTGGAATTAAATTTAATTAAAGCTGCTGAAAAAGGTATTAAAATAATACCAATTACAGCTTCTGGTATAGATAAGGCTACAGAATATTTAATGCGTTCATTTGCTATATTGACTAATGGAACTTATGTTTTTATAACAGATGATAGTGGCGTTGGTAACGATCATCTGGAACCTACTATTGGAGAATTTGAAGTTGAAAAATTAAATGATTTAATGGTTAGACTGGTTGGGGAATATGTTCCTTAAGGTTTTATTAGAGACTGAAAACATATACCCATTTGGTGTGCTATAATTTAGTTGGGGGAAAAAATAGATGGCTCAAAGTCGGGAGACTTAGCGCAACTGAGGTTATATTTTAAAATTTATAAATGGAGGAAATTAAAATAGTTGGACATACTGATGAGTTATCGCTTGATTTTAGTGAAGAATTACAATATGATCTTGTTCTTATTATTGGTAACGGCTTTGATTTAAACTTTGGATTAAAGACAAGTTACTCGGATTTCCTGTCATCAAAACAATTCAAGAATTTAATCGAATCTAATAATAAACTTGCACTGCACTTATCAAATAATCAGAAGCTAAATAACTGAATTGATATCGAGCTTGAATTAGCTCAATATTCGATGTCATTTGTGGGTGAAGATTGTGACTTTCAAAGTGATTACAAATCCGTTTCATCTGCTTTAGTTGCTTACCTTAGACAAATTAAAACAGAAACTATCGACAAAGATTGCTTTGCATACCATGTTATTGAACGACTGCTCGAATTTAGATGTTTGGTTATAGACTTCAACTATACAAACACGTTTCGTCAAATATTATTTGAACTTATAAAAAACCCGAAACAACATAACCTAAGTCATATTAAAATTCATGGATCCTTGATCAATGAGGATATAGTTTTCGGCGTGGATGACAAGACTAAAATAAATAAAGATCACATCTTCTTAAAAAAATCTGTAAGTGAGCACTTCAAACCGAGTGATTTCAGTACTTCAATAGCAGAATGTAAAACCCTTATGGTGTTTGGACATTCTCTAGGAGAAACTGATCATATGTATTTCCAGAAGTACTTCCGATCTTCGTGTTTGTCGGGAAACGAGAATAGCAACAAACAAATAGGAATATATGTGTATGGAGAATCAAGCAGACTAAATTTACATAAACAACTCGATGTATTGACGAATAAACAGATCGCATTGTTCAAACAGAATAATAGAGTCCAATTTGTAGACACCTCAAAAAAAAAAGCAAAAAACTACAAATAAAATTCGCTAGCGCGGACTTGTAGTACGTGAAACATAAGTCAATTTCTTGACTTAGTGAGGTATAAAAAAATCCTGATGTTCATCAGGATTTATACGTTCTAAACTAATTG
>Ga0209504_1001018_pt1 | contig 22616 bp, 23 predicted proteins | sample COGITO_mtgs_1005_FD_184791 | JGI IMG/M metagenome (GOLD analysis project Ga0209504, IMG submission 184791) | Pelagic marine microbial communities from North Sea - COGITO_mtgs_100511 (SPAdes) (version 2) | ecosystem: Environmental > Aquatic > Marine > Epipelagic ...
TGTTCTGCTGAACAGCCATAACTAATTAACTCCTAAACGTTTGGGTCACGCTTTAACTGCGCCAATACACTGAACGGGTTGGACCGCGTTACCTCGTCCTCGCTCGACTCGGGCTCTTCGAGGCCGGCCGGCTGCTGGCAATCTTTAGGGTCATGAGCCGGGACAATGGGCAAGGCAAGCAGAAGCTCCTCCTCAACCAGCGCCAGCAGATCCAATGGGTCTTCATCTAACTCAATAACATCATAGCCTTGCGGCACTGACTGGGTATTGCCACCTACCTTCACCACAGCGTAATCACACTCGCTGTAGATCGGCAAAGTGACTAGCTCCAGACAACGCTGGCAAACCATCTTGACTTCAACCTCGAGCTCGCTGTGAAAAACTACAGCATTGCGCTCGTCGCGCTCGAAAAAGAACTTCGTACGCACCATGCCTTGGTTATCGGCAAGCGGGCCGCAGAGACGCTGCAAATCTGCAAGTTGCAGCTTACCCTCGAGGGTAGCGCTGCGATCAGCTAATTTGCGCGGATCAACGTGAGGTGGAATCGGGTCATTTGACATAGGCGGCGCATTCTAGGGATGCAACCCGCTGCTGTCAAAAGAAATTCGGCCTGCCCAACATCTAATCCGGCCGTTAGAATCAACCACTTTCCGCAAAGCCTATACAGGAAGTCGCCGTGCTGCCCTTGGTGCTCGCCTCAAGCTCGCCTTACCGACGTGAATTGCTCGCCCGCCTACGCCTGCCATTCACTTGGAACGCTCCTGACATCAACGAATCGCGCCAACCAAATGAAAGCGCCGAAGCACTGGTTCGCCGCCTATCCCAGGAAAAAGCCCACGCCCTAAGCAGCACCCACCCACACCACCTGATTATCGGCTCGGATCAAGTGGCCGTGCTTGGCGAGCGCATCCTTGGCAAACCTCACACGCTGGAGCACGCCCGCGAACAATTACTCGCCGCCAGCGGTAATAGCGTCACATTCCTAACTGGCCTGCATCTACTCAACAGCTCAACCGGCAAACAGCAGACCGACTGCATCCCCTTCACCGTACATTTTCGGCCACTGAGCGAAGCGCAGATCATGCGCTACCTGAACGCCGAGCAACCCTTCGACTGCGCCGGCAGCTTTAAAGCGGAAGGCCTGGGCATTAGCCTTTTTCGCAGCACTGAAGGTAGCGACAGCAACAGCCTGATTGGCTTACCGCTGATTCGCCTAGTGGATATGCTGCACGCCAACGACATTGATATCCCCTAAAGCAAAAAGCCCGGTCATTAAACCGGGCTTCGCTTGCAGCACACCAATTAACGCAGCGCAGGCCCCTGAAAGCCCATCCACAGCGCTATGCGCTCAGCCATGCTGGCGCCCAAGGTTTTGGCGAATTTATCAAAAGGTGACTCCTGCACAGTGAAGTCGACCAACTCCTTCTCGCCAATCACCTCACGCGCCACGTAACTGGTATTACCCAACGCATCGATCAAGCCCAACTGCAGCGCCTGCTCACCTGACCAGATCAACCCAGAAAACAATTCAGGATGCTCGGCATCCTTCAAGCGCTCACCGCGCCCCTGCTTAACACTGGCAATAAACTGACGATGAGTCGTTTCCAGCACACCTTGCCAGAACTCGGTCTCCTCTGCCTTTTGCGGCTGGAACGGATCCAGAAACGCCTTGTGCTCACCGGAGGTGTATACCCGACGATCAACACCTAACTTTTCCATCACCCCCACAAATCCAAACGTGGCCGCCGTAACACCAATAGACCCCACCAAACTGGCTTTATCGGCATAAATTTCATCAGCAGCACTGGCGATGTAATAAGCCCCCGAAGCACCCAGATCAGTAATAACCGCATACAGCTTGATCGCCGGGTATTCGGTACGCAGGCGGCGCATTTCGTCGTAGATATAGCCTGACTGAACCGGACTACCGCCCGGGCTATTGATCCGCAAGATCACGCCCTTGGTATTGGCATCCTCAAAGGCCGCACGCAAGCTGCTGACAATATTGTCAGCACTGGCCGACTCCTTATCCGCAATCATCCCGCGCACTTCGATCACTGCAGTATGACTGCCCGAGGTTGCACTTTTCTTCATCGCCAGCATTGGTGAAAACAGCGCCAGCGCACCAAAGATATAAATGAAAGTCAGCAGCTTGAAGAAAATCCCCCACCGCCGAGCCCGACGCTGTTCTTGCACGCTGGCTAGCAGGGTTTTCTCCAGCAGCTTCCAGCTTTTCCCTTCGCCATCAGCTGCTGTCGACGCTTTCCATTCATCTGTCATGCAACACCACCTCAATGGACTGATTAGACGCACGCCGACCTAGCCAGGCGCGCAACTCGGTAAAACATTCTATTGCCAGCGTTGGCTGACATTCACGCAATGCCTGCAATGGCTGAGCACCGTAACCCACCGCCACACAATCCATACCCGCGCGCTGCGCCATTAATAAATCAAAGGATGAGTCACCCACCATCAGCGCCTGACTGGCAGCCACACCACTTTGCGCAAGAATCTCATGCAGCATTAGTGGGTCGGGCTTGCTCGCCGTCTCGTCGGCGCAGCGGCTGTAGTCGAAATAATCCAACCAACCACGATCAGCCAATACTCGCTGCAGGCCATGGCGACCCTTGCCTGTCGCCACCGCCAAGCGATAGCCCTCGGCACGAAACGCCGCCAAGCCCTCTGCTACACCATGAAATAAGGCCGACGGCTCAGATTCCAGGGCCAGGTAGTTTTCGCTGTAGCTTTGCCGCAGGCGCTGCGCAACGAACACATCATGCATATCGGGATATAGACAACGAATGGCCTCAGGCAACCCCAATCCGATAATCCCTCGCACCTCATCATCCGTGCAGCGCGGCAACTCACAGGCATCAGCCGCCATGTGCATAGCCGAAACAATTCGACTGATGGAATCGACCAGCGTGCCGTCCCAATCGAAGATCAGCAGCTGATAATCACTCACTCAGCAGGCGCTCCACGGTTCGCGCCCACATTTCATCGACCGGAGCCTCCACCTTGAGCTTGCCACCTTCGGGCAAAGGCACGATTAGCTCATACGCATGCAAAAACAGACGCTTGCCGCCCAGAGCACGAATTTCCTTGGTGAAGTCGTCATCGCCGTACTTGCTATCTCCAGCAATGCAATGCCCGCCATGCTGCGCATGCACGCGAATTTGATGGGTACGCCCAGTGATAGGGCGAGCCTCAACCAGCGTGGCAAACTCACCAAAGCGGCGCAGCACACGAAACATGGTCAGCGCTTCCTTGCCTTCAGGATTAACTTCAACCATACGCTCACCGGAACGCAGATTGCTTTTAAGCAGGGGCGCATTGACCTGCTTCTTGGCGGTAGCCCAATTGCCGCGCACCAACGCCATATAGCGCTTATCCACGCCATCACCACGCAGAGCCTCATGCAAATGCCGCAACATGCTGCGCTTTTTTGCAATCATCAATAAGCCGGAGGTATCGCGATCCAGACGGTGCACCAACTCAATATCCTTGGCATCAGGACGCAACTGGCGAAAAGCCTCGATAACCCCGTAATTAAGACCACTGCCACCATGCACAGCAATGCCCGCGGGCTTGTTCAGCACGATCAGCGCTTTGTCTTCATAGACAATCGCCGCCTCAAGTCGCTGCAGGAGCCCTTGGGCGAGCGGCTCCGGCTCATCGCGCTCAGCCAGGCGCAGCGGCGGCACACGAATAATGTCACCGGCCTGCAGCTTGTACTCAGGCTTGATCCGCCCCTTGTTCACACGCACTTCGCCCTTACGCAAAATCCGGTAAATCAAGGTCTTTGGCACGCCTTTCAACTGCGTACGGAGGAAGTTATCAATGCGCTGGCCGGCAAGTTCCGGCGCAACCTCGAGCAGCTGGACGCCGGAGGTTGGAGGGGAAGGATTTGTCATCGCGCAATCATAACAATTTTTTATGGAATTGAAGCACTTAATCATTACTGCTATAGTCGGGAACGCCGCCAAAAGCGGCCTGGTTTGCGGATGATCGCCAAAACTGCCATCCCCAACCCATGCAACCCATTTGGGACGTTAGGCCGTCCGACGGGTTATTCAACGAAAGAAAAGCCTCTAGGCTGTGAATAACTCGGAAATAAAGCCTTTAAGCCATAATGCGTAACCAACCCCTTTGGACGGTTGCGTTAATAGTTAACCCGCAGCGGATTTGCGCGAGCGGCACCCGAGTTTCAGCGATACGTGTAGGGTGGAGACGTACAACTGTTGGTCCGCGTAGCAGCTCGCTTTACCAAGACGCTTCATCTCGTCCGCTACCAACAGTTGATTCCTCCTCCTGACTTAGTGCTTTCTGTTATTTACAGCGAGCAGGAGACGTCCGTCGCGGCCCAGCAAAACAGGCTGATCCCGCTAGACACTGGAACGCTTTACGACCGTTCTTGACGCACCTAACACCGACCCTGAAGTCGTGTGTGCCGAACGCCGCTTCCGCCAGCACCGGAAACCGACGGTATTACATGAAAAGAATGCTGATTAACGCAACTCAACCTGAAGAGCTGCGTGTCGCCCTAGTAGATGGGCAAAAACTCTACGACCTGGACATTGAGTCCGGTGCCCGTGAGCAGAAAAAATCCAACATCTACAAAGGCAAAATCACCCGCGTAGAGCCTAGCCTCGAAGCCGCTTTTGTTGATTTCGGCTCTGACCGCCACGGCTTCCTCCCGCTTAAAGAAATCTCCCGCGAATACTTCAGCAAGGCCCCAGAAGGCCGCGTCAACATTAAAGACGTGCTTAAGGAAGGCCAGGAAGTCATCGTTCAGGTCGAGAAAGAAGAGCGTGGCAACAAGGGCGCAGCCCTGACCACCTTCATCAGCTTGGCTGGTCGTTACTTGGTATTGATGCCAAACAACCCGCGCGCCGGTGGTATCTCGCGTCGTATTGAAGGTGAAGAGCGCAACGAACTGCGTGAAGCACTGAACGGCCTGATCGCCCCGAGCGACATGGGCTTGATCGTGCGCACTGCCGGCCTGGGTCGTTCCAGCGAAGAAATGCAGTGGGACCTCGATTACCTGCTGCAACTCTGGACTGCGATCAAAGAAGCCTCACTGGACCGCGCCGCGCCTTTCCTGATCTACCAGGAAAGCAACGTGATCATCCGCGCCATCCGCGACTACCTGCGCCAGGACATCGGCGAAGTACTGGTCGATAGCATTGAGGCGCAACAAGAAGCCCTGAGTTTCATCAATCAGGTGATGCCGCAGTACGCCAGCAAGATCAAGCTGTATGAAGACAGCGTTCCGCTGTTCAACCGCTTCCAGATCGAAAGCCAGATCGAAACCGCCTTCCAGCGCGAAGTGAAACTGCCATCCGGCGGCTCCATCGTGATCGACCCGACCGAAGCCTTGGTGTCCATCGACATCAACTCGGCGCGTGCGACCAAAGGCAGCGACATCGAAGAAACCGCTCTGCAAACCAACCTGGAAGCGGCTGAAGAAATCGCCCGCCAGCTACGTCTGCGTGATATCGGCGGCCTAATCGTCATCGACTTTATCGACATGACCCCGGCGAAGAACCAGCGCGCCGTCGAAGAAAAAGTCCGCGAAAGCCTCGAAGCTGACCGTGCCCGCGTTCAAGTGGGCCGCATCTCACGCTTCGGCCTGCTGGAAATGTCGCGTCAGCGCCTGCGTCCATCGCTCGGCGAAAGCAGCGGCATCGTCTGCCCACGTTGCAATGGCCAAGGCATCATCCGCGACGTCGAATCGCTGTCGTTGGCGATCCTGCGCCTGATCGAAGAAGAAGCTCTGAAAGACCGCACCGCTGAAGTTCGCGCCCAAGTGCCAATTCCAGTTGCTGCTTTCCTGCTCAACGAAAAACGCAACTCGATCACCAAGATTGAGCTGCGTAGCCGCGCACGCATTGTGATCATCCCGAATGATCATCTGGAAACGCCACACTTCGAAGTGCAGCGTATTCGTGATGACAGCCCAGAAGCTCAATCCACCCAGTCCAGCTATGAAATGGCCGTGGTTGAAGTGGAAGAAGAAAAGCAGGCTGCCGCGACCCGCACCCTGGTGCGCCAGGAAGCCGCTATCAAGACCGCGCCACAGCGCACCGCGCCAACCCCGGTTGAAGCCGTTGCCGCTAAGCCTGTAGCTAGCGCCGAGCCAAGCCTGTTCAAAGGCCTGGTCAAGTCGCTGGTCAGCTTGTTCGCGGCCAAGGAAGAAGAGAAACCGGCCGTCATCGAGAAGAAAACCAGCGAACGCCCTCAGCGTAGCGATGAGCGCCGCAATGGTCGCCAGCAAAATCGCAGCCGTGGCGGCCGCAACAACGAAGACCGCAAGCCACGCGAAGAACGTGCACCACGTGAAGAGCGCGCACCGCGCGAAGAGCGTCAACCTCGCGCCGCCCGTGAAGAACGTGCACCGCGCGAAGAGCGCGCGCCACGTGAGGAACGCAGCCCACGTGACGTCGTAGAAGTTCGCGAGCCGCAGGAAGTACGCCAGTCGCGCCCACCGCGCGAAGAGCGTCAGCCGCGTGACCGTAAGCCACGTGAAGAACGCCAACCGCGCGAACTGCGTGAGCCGCTGGATGCCGCACAGGGTGATAGCCCAGCTGTAGCAACTGAAGAAGTTCGCGCCGAACGCCCACAACGCGAACCGCGCCAGCCACGTCAGCCACGCGAAGAGCGTCAGCCACGTGCTGAACAGGCCGCTGCTGCAGCCGACGAAGATGTACTCAATACTGAAGAAGCGCTGCAGGACGATGAGCAGGACGACAGCGAAGGTGGCGATCGCCCACGTCGCCGCTCCCGTGGTCAGCGTCGTCGCAGCAACCGCCGCGAGCGTCAGAGTGACGCGAACGGCAATCCGATCGAAGGCAGCGAAGAAGCCGCAGAAGGGTCAGCAGAAACCAATGACGTGGTAGTCGCAGCAGCGACCGCCGCTGTTATCAGCAGCGCAGAAGCAGCTAGCCAAGCGCCCGCCGAAGCCGCTCCAGTTGTTTCCGAGCAGCCAAGCGAAACCGTTGCAAGTGAAGCACCACAAACTGCTGTTGAAACAGTTGCAGTGGAAGCTGCAAGCAACCCGGTAGTCGAAGCCAACGAAGCGCCGGTACAAGCCGTTGAAGTGAGTGAAGCTGCACCAGCGCCTGCTGTTGTAGAAACACCTGCTCCAGTCGCCCAGGTTGCTGAAGCACCTGCCGAGCCCGTCGCTGAGCCAGTTGCCGAAGTTGCCGTGGTTGAAGCCGCACCTGCGGTAGTCAACAGCAGCACCGGTCGCGCACCTAACGATCCACGTGAAGTGCGCCGCCGCCAGCGTGAACTCGAGCGCCAGGCTCGCGAAGCTGCCGAAGCACCCGTTGCCGCTCCACAAGTTGAAGCTGCAGAGCCAGTAGCAGAAGTGGTTGCCGAAGCAGTGGTTGAGACTGCTGCCGAAGCGCCTGCCAGCATCGAAGTTGTCGAGCCTAAGACAGAGACTGGAGTGCAAGCAGAAGACCAAGCAAGCAAGGAGCCGCAAAGCTCGCTGTTTACTGAAGTCGACGCTGACGAGCAGGATAAAGAAGCGGTCAAACCGCAAATCTAATCCGCTTCACGCAATAAAAAAGGGGATGCTTCGGCATCCCCTTTTGCGTTCTAGCGTTTATTACAGCCCGACAATATCGCTTGCAGCCTGCCGCCCAAAAGCCTTACAGCACGTTTGGCTCAATCTCCAACTCAACCGCAAAACGCTGGGCGATATCCGCCTGAATACGCTGCGCCAATGCCAACAACTGCGCACCCGTGGCGGCGCCGTAATTGACCAGCACCAGCGCCTGCAAACGATGCACACCCGCATCACCCTCACGAAAGCCCTTCCAGCCCGCGCGCTCGATCAACCAGCCCGCGGCCAGTTTGAACTGCCCGTCGGCTTGGGCATACGCCACTAGATCGGCATACTCGACGCGCAAACGTTGCACCAGCTCACTCGATACCAACGGGTTCTTGAAGAAGCTACCGGCATTGCCTAGCTCAACCGGGTCAGGCAATTTTTCGCTGCGAATGGCGCAGATGGCCTGGCTGACATCCAGCGCCGTCGGGGCACTGATGCCCTGCTCTTGCAGACGCTGACGCACCGGACCGTAGTCCAGATGCAGCGCAGCAGCGCGACTCAAGGCAAAGCGCACCCGCAGGATGACCCAACGCCCGCTTTCGCGCTTGAACAGGCTGTCGCGGTAGGCAAAGGCGCAGTCCTGCAGAGAGAACTCGCGCTGCTCGCCACTGTGCCGATCCAAGGCGGTCAAACCGGCAAACAGATCCTTCAGCTCAACGCCGTACGCACCGATATTCTGCACCGGAGCTGCGCCCACAGTACCGGGAATCAGGCTAAGGTTTTCCAGACCGGCAAAGCCCTGCGCCAGCGTCCACTGCACAAACGGATGCCAGGGCTCCCCCGCCTCTGCCTCGATCACAACACGCTCGCAGTCATCGCTGAGCACGCGAATACCGCGACTGGCCATGCGCAACACCAGTGCGTCGACGTCGGCAGTCAACAGCAGATTGCTGCCGCCACCGAGCAATAGCAGAGGCAACTGCTGCGTTTGCGCATAGCTCAGCGCTTCGCGCACCTGCTGATCGTTCTCGGCCTCGGCAAAATGGCTGGCCTGGGCCTCGACGGCAAAGCTGTTATAGGGTTTCAGCGATACCTGAGTACGCACCTGCAAGCTCATAAACGCCCCTTAAGCTCAAGCACCAGGGCATCACAGGCCTGCTCGATCAAATCCAGTACCTGGGCAAAACCGGCGTCACCACCGTAATAGGGGTCTGGCACTTCATCCAGCGCCAGCTGATAACGGCGCAAGAACAGATCCAACTCGGCCGCACCATTGCCCGGACGCAGCTGCTGCAAGTCATGCAAATTGCTGTTATCCATGGCCAAAATCAGGTCGAAGGCATGGAAGTCCTCAGACTTGACCTGCCGACCGCGCAGGGCAGACAGGTCATAACCACGCTGCTGCGCGGCCTGACGTGTGCGGATGTCCGCCGCCTTGCCCACATGCCAGTCGCCGGTGCCGGCCGAATCAACCTCGACGCGCCCTTCCAGCCCGGCCTCGCGCAGCTTGTGGCGCAACACGCCTTCGGCCGTGGGCGAGCGGCAGATATTGCCCAAGCAGACGAACAAAACGCGCATCAGGCCCCCAGCAGGCGACGAACCCGCTCCAGGTCTTCTGGCGTATCAACGCCGGCAGGCGGCGCTTGCAGGGCATCGGCAACGTGAATACGCACGCCATGCCAGAGCGCGCGTAGCTGCTCCAGGCACTCGGTGTCTTCCAGCCAGCACGGACCCCAGCTGACGAAGTCATGCAGAAACTGCGCACGGTAGGCGTAGATACCGATATGGCGGCGGTACGGCACGCCAGCAGGCAGCTCGTCACGGCTCTTGGCAAAGGCATCGCGCGCCCAGGCTAGCGGCGCACGGCTGAAGGTCAGGGCCAAGCCCGCCTTGTCGCTGACCACCTTGACCACATTGGGATTGAACAGCGCTTGCACATCCTCGATCGGTTCGGCCAGGGTGGCGATGGCCGCCTGCGGATTGACGGCAAGATTGGCGGCTACCTGATCAATGATCGCCGGCGGAATCAGCGGCTCGTCGCCCTGCACGTTGACCACAATGGCATCAGCCGCCAGACCCAGTGCAGTGGCCACTTCAGCCAGACGGTCAGTGCCGGAGTTATGGTCAATGCGGGTCAGCACCACCTGCGCACCAAAGCTGCGACAGACCTCAACGATGCGCGCATCGTCAGTAGCGATTACCACCTGCTGGGCGCTGCTTTTGCACGCCTGCTCCCAGACATGCTGAATCATCGGCTTGCCGGCAATGTCCTGCAGCGGCTTGCCCGGCAGGCGACTGGAGGCGAAGCGCGCCGGAATCACAACGGTAAAGACAATGCTCATTTACTTGTCCAGACGCTCGTCAACATTGAGGGTACGTGCTTCGCTTTCCAGCATCACTGGGATGCCATCGCGAACCGGAAAAGCCAATGCGTCGGCCTTGCAGATCAGCTCGCTCTTATCAGCGGCGAGCTTCAGCGGGCCTTTGCACAATGGGCAGGCGAGAATGTCGAGTAGTTTCGGGTCCATGGGAGATCCTTGAGAGGAAGCAGCTGCTGGGGCGAACGAGACCGCCGAATAATCAGGGCGGTCAGGCGCGCGGCACAAGACGCTGTAATTGCTGATCAAACCAGGCAACAAATGCAGCCGAAGGCTCAGCATCCACCGCCAGGTACCACCAATCATCAGCCGCAAAGGCACGGCACTTGACCGCATCCTTTTCCGTCATCACCAGCGGCAACGTCGGGCTGAAGTTCAGTAGCTCGGCGCTGTACGCCGCATGGTCGGCAAAGGCATGCGTAACAGGCCGCCAGTGTAGCCCTTCGAGGGTGCTGAAGAAACGCTGCGGATTACCGATACCGGCGACCGCATGCAGGCTCTGGCCTGGGGGGAAGTGGCTTATCGGGCGCTGCTCACCACTGCGCAAGTTAACCAAGGTGCGCGGCCGCAAGGTAAAGCCATAACCGGTCTGCGGATCATGGGTTGCGCCGTTATAAAGCAACGCGTCCACACTCTGCAGGCGCTCGAGCGGCTCGCGCAACGGCCCGGCAGGCAAGCAATGCTGGTTACCCAGGCCGCGAGCGGCATCAATCAATACCAACTCCAGGTCACGGGCCAGACGGTAGTGCTGCAGGCCGTCGTCACTGAGAATCAGGTCCAGCGGCTCGGCCGCCAACAAAGCCGCCACGGCGCGACCACGATCAGGATCAATCATCAAGGGTACGCCACTGCGCTGCACAATCAGCAAGGGTTCATCGCCGGCCACGCTGGCCGTCTGATCGACCTGTACGCGCCAGGGCAGCTGTGGCGGCTGCGCGCCATAGCCGCGACTGACCACACCCACGCGCAAGCCCTGGCGGCGGCAATGCTCAATTAGCCAGAGAATCATCGGTGTCTTACCGGTGCCGCCGACGGTGATATTACCTACCACCACCACCGGCACGGGAGCACGGTAGATATCGCCCTCACCCGCCAGAAAACGCGCCCGCTTGCGCTGCACCACTGTGCGATAGAGCCACTCCAGCGGACGCAGCAGGCCGAGCGCCGGATGACCGGCGTACCAGGCAGCAGTAATGCGGGCAGACAGGCTCATCAGCAGGCAAGCCTCAAGGCGCGGCTTGCGCCTCAATGGTGGTCATACGCAGGTGGGCAAACCCCAGCTTACCGGCCGCATCCATAGCGGTAATCACCGCCTGATGTTGCGCCTTGGCATCGGCACTGATGATCAGTGGCAGGCTGTTATCGCCTTCCGATTCTTTCTGCAGCGCCGCCATCAGGCTTGGCAGATCACTTTTCAGCAACTGTTTGGCATTCAGCGAATAACTGCCATCAGCGGCGATTAGAATTTCCAGCTGCTTCAGTTCGGTCTGTTCCGGCGGCGTGCCACTGGCCGCTTCCGGTAGATCGACCTTGAGCTGGGTCTCCCGGGTAAAGGTTGTGGTGACCACAAAGAACAGCAGCAGGATAAATACTACGTCGATCAACGAGGCCAGGTTGATCTCGACGTTCTCCCGCGGTTTGCGCCGGAATTTCACGCCTTATCCTCGCCCATGTCGACATCACGGTCGCCCTGCACCACCTCGACCAAACGAATGGCTTCCTGCTCCATGCCCACAACCAGCTCATCAACCCGGCGCTGCAGGTAACGGTGGAAGAACAGTGTTGGAATAGCCACCATCAAACCCGCTGCGGTGGTGATCAGCGCCTTGGAAATACCGCCCGCCAGCAATGCTGCGTTGGCCATGCCCGAGCCCATAAAGGAGCTGAAAATCTCGATCATGCCCAGCACAGTGCCGAGCAAACCCAGCAGCGGTGCGATACCGGCGATAGTGCCCAAGGCATTGAGGTAGCGTTCTAGGTCGTGAATGACCCGGGCGGCGGCCTCTTGAATGCACTCTTTCATGATCTCGCGACCATGCTTGGAGTTGGCCAACCCTGCGGCAAGAATCTGCCCCAAGGGCGAGTTGGCGCGCAGCTCCTTGAGCTTCTGGTTATTCAGTTTTTTATCTTTGATCCACTTCCACACCTGCCCCAGCAGGTTGGGTGGGGTGATGCGGCTCGGCCGCAGCGTCCAGAGGCGTTCGGCAATGATGCCGGCCGCAGCGATAGAACACAGAATGATCGGCAGCATCATCCAGCCGCCAGCTTTTACCAGTTCCCACACGGTGGCAAATCCCCTTCACAAAAGTGGCGCCACTCTAGCATAGGGTCGCGACGTCGCCGACCGCCGCCGTTCTCATTTTTCCCGCCAAAAGCGTGCATGGTCACGCAAACCCTGCGCCTGCTCGAATGCACCTAAGTGAATCCGCACCGCACCGTGCAATGCAGTGTCGTACAGACGCGCACCCTGCGCTCGGTAACGGGCGACCACCTCGGCATGAGGATGCCCAAAAGTGTTGTGCGCACCGCGGGAAATCAACGCCGCCGATGGTTTAACCTGCGCCAGCAACGAGGCGGACGATGAGCTGCGGCTGCCGTGATGGGGAGCCAACAACCAGTGTGCCGGCATCGACAGACCGCTGCTTAACAGGGCCCGCTCAGCTTGGCTGTCTATATCCCCTGTCAGCCACAAGCGCTCACCATTGGCCTCGACACGCAACACGCAGGACGCCTGATTGCCATTGGTGGCGTCAGTCCATAGCCAGGTGCTGAAGCGCACGCCTTCCCACTGCCAATGAGTACGACTGCACGACTGAGCCTCTAACGAAGGCGCCAATTTATCAGGCTCGCCACTGAGCACGCGCTGGGTCGGTAAACCTCGCGAGACTGCGACGCCACCCCCGGCATGATCGTTATCGGCATGGCTCAGCAATAGCAGGTCGAGCCCGCGCACATCTAATGCGCGCAAGGACGGCAACACGACTCGCTCGCCGGTATCAAACTCGCCAAAGCGTGGACCGGCGTCATACAACAACTCGTGCCCCTGGGTCCGTACTAGCACTGCCAGCCCTTGACCCACATCCAGCATCCACACCTCCGCCCGACCATGCTCAGGTCGTAGCTGCGGAGTGAACAACACAGGCAACAGCATCAACACACCCAGACTGCGCACTGGCAGAGCAGCAGGCAGGAGCAATACCAGCGCCCCAACTGCCACCAGCAGCCAGGCCCAAAATGGCAAAGCACTGGGTAACCAGGCCGGCAGCCACCAGGCCAGTTGCGTGAGTAGCGTGAACAGCAGATGCAACAACCAACCAGCACCCTCAAGCAACGCAGCACCGACCCCGGCCACGGGCAGCAATAGCGTACCGAGCAATGCTAAGGGCACGATCAGCAGACCCACTACAGGTACGGCAACCAAATTAGCCAATGGCCCACTGGCACTTACCGGCAAGCCAAGCGCCAAGAGTAACGGCAACAAACCAATGGCCATGGCCCATTGCGCGCGCAGCAAGGTTCCCCACCAAGACCAGGCGCCCAACCGGCCACTAAAAATCAGAATCAAAAGCAGCACAGCGCCAAATGACAACCAGAATCCTGGCTGCAAACTGGCCAGTGGCTCCCACAGCAACACCGCCAGCAATGCCAACAATAAGGGTAACCACACGCCCAGATGACGAAAGCGCCAACGCCAGAGCAATACCAGAGCCACCATCGCGCACGCACGCTGCACAGGCACCTCGAACCCGGCCAACAACCCATAAACCAGAGCACCCGCACAGGCCAATACGCAAGCACAGGGCAGCCAGGGCCAGCCACGCGGCCACACACCTAGGCGCGCCAGCCCGGCGACAAGACCATACAAAAGTGTCGCCAAAAGACCGATATGTTGGCCGGAAATCACCATTAAGTGCACCGTGCCGGTGTTTTGCAGCACCTGCCAGTCCGCTGCCGACAACCCTGAGTCATCACCTAGCACCAAAGCGGCCAACGCCCCTGCACGGCCATGCGCAGGGGTTGCCAAAACGCGCTGACGCACGCGGTCACGCCATGCACCGGCACCGCTTGCAGGTGTAAGCAGCTCGCCACTTTTCACCGTACCCGTCGCGCCAATGCGTTGCGCCAACAGCCAAGCTTCGTAATCAAATGCTTGAGGGTTGACTAAACCATGAGGGCGCTTAAGCCTTACCGCTAAACGCCAGGTCTCCCCTGCACGTATAGCAGGCCCGCCATACCAAGACAGGCGCAATCGGGCCGGCAATTTATCGCGACGTGAAACCGCCTGTTCAATTTGGAAACGCACCACTCCATCAGTCACCTCGGGCAGACCGACCACCTGCCCTTGCAGCCAGAGGGTACGGGCATCTAGCTGCGGCGCCAGACGATCATCCAGCGCCCACTGTGCGCATACACAGGCCCAAGTGAAACCAAACAGCAACAAGGCGATGGGATAACTGCGAAACGGCAATAGCATCACGCCTGCTGCCGACAGAACAGCCAAAAGCCAGAACGGTGGTAGGGCCGGAAGAAAACGCAGCACCAACAACCCAATTACCAGCGCCAAAATTCCTGTACGCATAGACTCGCTCCATGAGTCAGATACAACATTTAGCCTGCCGGACAGCTTGTGCATATTTGCTGTCACAAAGTGTGAAAGCAGGCTGCCATCAATGGGTGCATAATGTCGGCGCTTTTACCCGCCAGAGAGCCTTCATGCCGCGTCGTTTATTCAAGCGCTACATGCCCAACCCAGACCGCATCAAGGGCAGTAAATCCCTGCGCTTTCTGGGCAGCCTAATTCATGACCCCAATCTCTGGCATCTCAACCGCCATTCTGTTTCCCGAGCCATGGCGATCGGCCTGTTCTGGGCAATGATTCCTATGCCCATGCAAATGGCAGCCGCCGCTGTGATGGCGATACCACTGCGGGCCAACCTGCCGATCTCGATTGGTTTGGTGTGGTTGACCAACCCGATCACCATGCCTCCCGTGTTCTATTGCAGTTATAAGTTTGGCGCCTGGCTGATCAACACCCCTACCCTGCAAATGCCTGATCACATCACCCTTCGCTGGGTCGGCCAAGTTTTGCAAACCCACTGGCAGCCGCTGCTGTTGGGCTCATTTGTACTGGGCATAGCGCTGGCATTGATCGGTTACTTCGCCACTAATGCTTATTGGCGCTGGTGGGTACGGCACAACTGGCGCAAACGCCAGGAAAAGCGCCGCCAACACGACGCGCAAAACTGAAATAAAAAAGCCGTTACTGAGTAACGGCTTTTTTATTTCAGGCAGATTAGCCTATTCGTAACGCAACGCATCAGCGGGTTGAATCTGCGCGGCACGCCAGGAGGGATAGACAGTGGCGAGAAAGCTTAGGCTGAAGGCTGCCCCACAGATCAACAGAACATCCGAGAGCAGCAACTGCGATGGCAAATTGCTAATGAAGTAGACATCCGAGCTCATGACCTGCTGCCCACTCAAACGCTCAATCCAACCCACCAACTGGCTGACATTGAGCGCAGCCAGAATGCCCAGCACCGCACCAATTAACGTGCCGACAACGCCAATAACCGTGCCCTGCACCATAAAGATGCCCATGATTTGCCCCGGCGTGGCACCGAGCGTGCGCAGGATGGCAATGTCCGCGCCCTTGTCTGCCACCACCATGATCAACGTGGCAATGATGTTAAACGCGGCCACCGCGACGATCAGCAGCAAGAGCAGACCGATCATGGTCTTTTCCATTTTCATCGCGCTGAACAAGCTGCCCTGGGTCAGGGTCCAGTCAGTTGCGTTATAACCCGCGCCCAACTCGCCGATAATCTGCGTGGCCACCTGCGGCGCCTGGTACAGATCTTTCAGCTTCAGGCGCACGCTTTGCACCTGACCCGGCTGCATACGCTGGATATGCGCCGCATCAGCGACGTGAATCAAGGCCAGCGAGCTGTCCAGCTCGGCGCCCACCTTGAAGATACCCACCACATTCAAGCGCTGCATGCGCGGGCTGATACCGCCCGGCACGCTGCTCAGTTCCGGCACGATCAGCGCGAGTTTGTCGCCCACACGCAGCTGAAAGCGCCGAGCGGTAATCTCGCCAAGCACCACACCGAACTCACCTTCGCGCAGGTCGCTCAAGCGACCTTGCTGCATATGCTGATCGATGATCGACACCTGCGGCTCCAACTCCGGGTCAACACCATGCAGCTGCACCGGCTGCATGGCACCGCGCACTGAAAGCATCCCTTCCAGCTCTGCGAACGGCACGGCAGCCAGTACCTGCGGGTTATTTTTCGCCGCGTCAGCTACCCGCTGCCAATCATCCAGCGGCTTAATACCGGCGATGCTGGCGTGCGGCACCATGCCGAGGATGCGCGTGCTCATTTCCTTCTGGAAGCCGTTCATCACCGACAGCACCACGATCATGGCCAGCACACCCAGGGCCAGGCCAATCATCGAGGTCATCGAGATAAAGGAAATAAAGTGGTTGCGCCGCTTGGCCCCGGTATAGCGGATACCGATAAAAATACTCAGCGGACGAAACATCAGGCAGCCACCAGCTTGCCGTCTTCAAGACGCAGGATGCGGTCCATCTGCTGGGCCAGCTCCATATCGTGGGTTACCACTAAGAAGGCAGTCTGAGAGGCGCTGCTGAGCTCCTTCATCAGGTCCTGAATACCCTGCGCAGTGTGGTGATCGAGGTTGCCAGTAGGCTCATCAAGCAGCACCAGGCCAGGTCGATTGACCAGTGCGCGGGCAATTGCCACACGCTGGCGCTCGCCACCGGACAGCTCCGACGGTTTATGCGCCAGACGATGACCGAGACCCACACGCTCAAGCAATGCGGTGGCGCGCTGACGCGCTTCGCTGATGGCCGTACGGCCAATCAGCAGCGGCATGCACACGTTCTCCAGTGCGGTGAACTCCGGCAGCAGGTGATGAAACTGATAAACGAAGCCGAGGGCACGGTTACGCAGCAGCCCGCGCTGCTTTTCATTCAGCGCAGACAACTCCTCGCCGGCCAGCCAGACGCTACCGGTGCTCGGCGTATCCAGACCACCGAGCATATTCAGCAAGGTGCTCTTGCCTGAACCAGAGCTGCCGACAATCGCCACACGCTCGCCGGGGTGCAGTTCAAGCTGCAGGTCCTGCAGCACCACCACCGATTGCGGACCCTCGTCATAGCTTTTACCGAGGTTGCGACAACTCAACACTGCACGATCTTGCATAACCGAATCACTCATAACCTGATCATTCATAACGCAGGGCCTCCGCAGGCTGGGTGCGCGCTGCGCGCCAGGCCGGATACAGGGTGGCGAAGAAACTTAGAATCAACGCCGCAGCGCACACCAGCAACACGTCGTTCAGCTGGAGTTGCGAGGGCAGATAATCGATGAAATACACATCGGCATTAAGAAACTTGATGCCCAACAGATGTTCCAGCCCGGCAATCGCGCTGCTGATGTTCAGCGCCGCGAGGCAGCCCAGTACAGCGCCAATCGCGGTACCGAACACGCCGATCACGGTGCCTTGCACCATAAAGATCGCCATGATCTGCCGTGGCGTCGCCCCAAGGGTGCGCAGAATAGCGATATCACCTTTCTTGTCGGTGACCACCATGACCAGGGTAGAAATAATATTGAAAGCGGCCACTGCAACGATCAGCAGCAACAGCAGGCCAATCATGGCTTTCTCCATGCGAATCGCCTGATAGAGATTGCCATGGGTGCGGGTCCAGTCACGGGCGTAGTAATCGCCCTCGCCCAAGGTTTGCGCCAACGCCCAAGCCGTACGCGGGGCCTGGAACAAATCAGCGAACTTCAGGCGAATGCCTTGCACGTGGTCGGGCTGCCAACGCTGCAAGCGCGCCAAATCCTGCACATGAGTCAAGGCTAGATGACCATCGATCTCGCCAGCGCCAACATGAAAAATACCGACCACCGTAAAACGCTTGAGGCGCGGAAACATACCGGCAGGGGTAACCGTCACTTCCGGGGCGACAAAGGTGACCTTGTCGCCCATGCTGACCCCAAGTTTGGCGGCAGCTTTGTCACCCAGCACCATGCCGAACTCGCCGGGCAGCAACGCCTCAAGGCGGCCTTGCTGAAAGAAATTGCCTATGATCGATACTTTGGCCTCTTCGACCGGGTCGACCGCATTGATCAGCACTTTCTGCACCTTGCCATCGCTGGTCAGCAGGCCCTGCATCTGGCTAAACGGCGCAACCGCCAGCACTTGCGGGTTGCTCTGCGCCTTGTCGGCCAGGCTGCGCCAGTCCTTGATCGGCGTGGCGCTCTCGACGGTGGCGTGCGGCACCATGCCGAGCACGCGGGTGCGCATTTCATGATCGAAGCCGTTCATCACTGACAGCACCAGAATCATCACCAGCACACCAAGCGCCAGCCCGATCATCGAGGTCAGGGAAATAAAGGATACGAAGTGATTGCGACGCTTGGCCCGCGTGTAACGCGTGCCTATAAATACAAACAGAGGTCTGAACATGTCGGGGGCTGATTCGAGGGAAAAAGAAACGTCCTTGTGGCGGGGCTAGGCGAGCAGCTTTACACTCTGACCACTACTGCTGCCATGGGTTCGCCATGCCGACTCAAGATGAAGATGATCGCCGCGAATACTATCGTATCGACGATACGATCGCACTGGAATTCACCCTGCTCTCGGGCCCAGAAGCCCTTGCCAGTGATGAGCTTCACGACAACTCGCCGTTGTTCAACCTGCTTAGCGATCTACACCTGATGGACTTCGAGTCGCAGCACTTGCTGCGGCACATAACGGAGCGCGATCGCACATTGGCCAATTACCTTAAGGTAATGAACAAGCGTATCGACTTGCTCGGCCAGGCCGTTGCGCAAAGCCTGCTGCGCGATATTGGTACACCGCGCAAAGTCAGCCTGTCCGAGGGTGGCGTCAGCTTCAATAACGCCCAGCCTGTCAGCCTCGGTGCGCACCTGGCTCTGAAAATGGTGCTGATGCCACAAGCTCTAGGCCTGCTGCTGCGGGCCAAAGTGGTGCATTGCCAGCAGCTGCCATCGCAACAATTCGAGATTGGCGCAGAGTTCGAAGCCCTCACCGACGCACAACGTCAGTTGCTGGCCCGGCATATCCTGCAACGCCAGGCCCTGGAACGCCGCCAGGCCCGCGAACAGCCCCTGTAACCCTGATAGTGAGCCGCCATGCCGCGCTTGTTTCTGCTACTCGCCCTACTCCTAACTGTCGGCGCGCATGCCGACACCTTGCAAATCCCTATCGGCCAGCAAGGTGCCGGCGAGCTGCGCCTGCCACAGCTCGGTGAGTCGCAACGTGCGGTGCTAGAGCGCTTCGGCCTGGCCGATGAAGAGCATCCCAGCGTTGGTAACCCGCCAATCACCCGCTGGGACTATCGTGAGTTCAGCGTCTACTTCGAGCACACCCATGTGATCAACAGTGTGCGCCATCATCAGCCTGGCGCAGCCCTGCCGAATAAGGAGCAACAGTGACAGTCATCTACGGACATCGCGGCGCCAAAGGCGAGGCCCCAGAAAACACCCTAGCCAGCTTCCAGCAATGCCTGCAGCATGGTGTTCACCGCTGCGAATTGGACCTGCACCTGTCGCGTGATGGCGAGCTGATGGTGATTCACGACCCGACTCTCAAACGCACCACAGGCCGCCGCGGCAAAGTGGTTGAGCATGATGCCGCCGAACTGGTGACCATTGATGCGCGCAAAGGTGGGCCTGGCGCCGTAAACCCCTGCCCAATCCCGCGCCTGGAAGAGTTATTCCAGCAGTGCGATTTCGAGCACTGGCAACTGGAAGTCAAAAGCGCCTCAAAGGTTCGCTCCGCGCGCATGGTCAAGGCCATTGCCGAACTGGCCGCGCGCTACAACCTGGCGGACAAAGTCACCGTTACTTCCAGCTCACGGGAAGTGCTGAGGGCCTTGCAAAACCTCACGCCGCATCTGCAGCGCGGGCTGGTCGCCGAAAACGCCTGGCTTGACCCACTGAAAGTCGCCAAACATTACGGCTGCCATCTGTTGGCGTTGAACTGGACGCTGTGCACCCCGGAACGCCTGTTGAAAGCACAGAAGGCCGGCCTGCATGTCTCGGTGTGGACGGTCAACGAACCGGCGCTGATGCGCCGCCTGGCGGACTTCGGTGTGGACAGCATCATCACCGACTTTCCGGGGATCGCCGTACAGACACTGAGCTGAAGACCTCAGCCCAACCTTCATGCATAAAAAAACCGGCCACCAGGGCCGGTTTTTCGTTAAGCCTGATCAGAAACTTTCGCGATTAGGCCAACGCCAGTCGCAGGAGTCGCTGAACGGGTTCTCCCCGGCCGGCTCAGGCCACCGGCCGGAGCCGCTCAAAAAAGCCGGTTGAGGCCGTCAAACGCCGCCACCCGATAGGCTTCCGCCATGGTCGGGTAGTTGAAGGTGGTATTGACGAAGTACTTGATGCTATTCGCCTCGCCCTTCTGGTTCATGATCGCCTGGCCGATATGCACGATCTCTGAAGCTTGATAACCAAAGCAGTGCACGCCCAGCACTTCCAGGGTCTCGCGATGGAACAGCAGCTTGAGCATGCCCACTGGCTCGTGGGAAATCTGCGCCCGCGCCATGCCCTTGAAAAACGCCTTACCAACCTCATAAGGAATTTTGGCTTGGGTCAGCTCACGCTCGGTTTTACCAATCGAGCTGATCTCGGGAATGGTGTAAATACCGGTCGGCACGTCATCGACGAAACGCCAGCTGCCATTGTCAACAATGCTGCCGGCAGCCGAACGACCTTGGTCAGCAGCGGCACTGGCCAGGCTCGGCCAGCCGATTACATCGCCCGCCGCATAGACGGTCGGCACCTCAGTACGGTAAGTCTCGTCGACTTCAACCTGACCACGGCTGTTGACCTTGATGCCGATATTTTCCAAACCCAACTGGTCGGTGTTACCGGTACGGCCGTTACACCAGAGAAAGGCGTCGGCCTTGATTTTCTTACCGGATTTGAGGTGCAGAACCACACCGTTCTCCACCCCTTCAACGCGCTCGTACTCTTCGTTGTGGCGGATCAGTACATTGTTATTGCGCAGGTGATAGCTCAGCGCGTCGGAGATTTCCGCATCGAGGAAGCTCAGCAACTGGTCACGGTTATCGATCAGATCGACCAGCACGCCTAGGCCACTGAAAATCGAGGCGTACTCAGAGCCAATCACGCCGGCGCCGTAGATAATGATGCGACGCGGGGTGTGGCCCAAGCTGAGAATAGTGTCGCTGTCGTAGACACGCGGGTGCTGGAAGTCCACGTCCACCGGGCGGTAAGGCCGCGAACCGGTGGCAATGACGATCTGCTTGGCCACCAGTTTTTCCACCACGCCATTGGAGCAGACCACTTCGATGGTGTGCTCATCGGCAAAACTGCCGGTGCCGAAAAACAAGTCGATGCGGTTACGCGCGTAATAGCCAGTGCGAGAAGTGACCTGCTTGGCAATTACCCGTTCGGCGCTTTTCAGCACATCGGGGAAGGAGAACCAGCGTGGCTCGCCGATCTGGCGAAACATCGGATTGGTGTTGAACTGCATGATCTGCCGTACCGAATGGCGCAATGCCTTGGACGGGATGGTGCCCAGGTGCGTGCAGTTGCCGCCAACTTCACGGCGACTGTCGACCACGGCCACCTTGCGCCCAGCCTTGGCCGCGTTCATTGCCGCGCCTTCTCCTGCAGGGCCAGAACCCAACACCACTACGTCGTAGTTGTAGACCGCCATGTTTACTCCTTTGGATCACACCGGAGCACTTGTACCGTGCTCTCGGCAGGGTCAGCACTGCACACGCAGCCTGACAATCAATGCATCTGCTGCAGCCTAGCCCTTGGGCGGCCGCAGGGCGATTAGCGCTTCGTCGCGTCGTAGGCCAAAGCGCTTGTATCAGGGGGCGACTCACTGTTGATTTCTTCGCACTTCTCACGGCTACCGCCGCAGATCGAACATTCTTTCTCGATCCCAAGGTTAGCAATACCGCCGCAAGAGCCGGCGATGGGCTTGCCACCCATGATCACGCCGATAGCCATCATGCCGACTACCAACAGCATGACTAGAAACACCACTAAAAAGGTCATTGCTCTTCTCCTGCAGCAAATAGCTGCTCGAAAGCCTGCGTTGTCTGTGTGACGAAGGCGTCACCTTCACGGGTCACGAAAAATGCCGCAATCCCCATTTGCTCGGCAAATGCCAAGCCACGCTCAGTGCCCATCACCATAAGCACTGTAGACAAGCCATCGGCGCGTAAGGTCGATTTATCCACCACCGTGACCGCAGCCAACCTGTGGGTAATGGGTGCACCGGTCAATGGATCGAGGGTGTGCGAGTAACGCCGTCCATTTTCCTCGAAGTAATTACGGTAATCACCCGAGGTAGAAACGCCATAACCATCCAGCGCCAACACCCGCTGGGCAACCCGCTTGCCCTCTTGCGGCGCTTCCAGACCGATGCGCCACGGCTGACCATCGGGCTTTTTCCCCGCGGCCTTGAGCTCACCGGTAATTTCAACCAGGTAACTACTAACGCCCAACTCCGTCAGACGTTGCACCACCCGATCTACGGCATAGCCGGCGGCAATGCTGTTGAAATCCACTTGAAGGTCGACGTCTTTACATAGCTGCTCGCCGACACGTCGCACATGCTGCATACCA
>Ga0209504_1001025_pt1 | contig 22539 bp, 21 predicted proteins | sample COGITO_mtgs_1005_FD_184791 | JGI IMG/M metagenome (GOLD analysis project Ga0209504, IMG submission 184791) | Pelagic marine microbial communities from North Sea - COGITO_mtgs_100511 (SPAdes) (version 2) | ecosystem: Environmental > Aquatic > Marine > Epipelagic ...
GCGGGTACGCATGGGGGGTAATTAACGCCCGCGTATATAGCGTAAGCCCCTCAGATTTTTTCGATCAAACCTTTCGACGGTGTGTGTCGTTTGTGCTACGTTATACGTATATGTTAATGGCAACCTTTACTGAATGTGATCCTATACCTATAGCGAAGCCTCCTCCGTCCTTCCCGATGTACGCCTGGGAGTCAGTCTTCTTTATCTAAAAATCGCTTGTTATATAATGCTTTAATCCGTTCGTAATGGCTATATTTACGTAGTCCTCATCGGATGCTACCTCTTTACCCCACTTAACAAGTATATCGTGTGTTTCGTCTTCCATCTCTAGATTAAGCTTAACGTGTATCTCTTCTTCTTCGGAAACGATACGAATGATCGGTAGAGCTTTGTTATCAGAAATATGTTTCGTTGGTGTCTTCTTCTTCATAATCGGTGTCTTCTACTATATCGTCCCCTGTAAAGATAACATCATCTGTCTCAGTCAGTACAGACAACTTAGCGAAGTCCAGGCTACCCGCTATCGTATAGTCGTTAAGATCGTATTCACTTTTGAACCTATGTATAAGTTTGAATAGCTCGTATTGAAAAGTGTCTGTCTGTTCGTTTATATCCATAACGACTGTACTATAACAAAAGTTGAGAAGATGTACTAGGTTATAAGTATTATACTTTTTTTACTTAGTGATTTAACTTTAAGGGTTGACAATTTTCCTTCGGCTTGAGATCGTTATAATTAGTCCTACGTAAGTAAAGGAGTAAGTACAACGTCAGTACATCGTTTCGTTAGAGGTTTCATAAGCTATAGCTATATCTATAAGGTACATTAGCTCGTCCTCTTTAAACGTAAGCAAAGCGTAAGTACAGTGTTAACGGTAAAGCTACTATAGCTACTTGGTTCTTTCAATCGTTACCTCTAACAGCTTTATACGTTTTAAGTATTGAAGGTTTCGTTATAACGCACGTTTTTAAGGATAGGTGTGTCTACAACAGTAGAACGACTTACATCCAAAGGTTAGCTACAGCTTTGTTATTATTAGTCTTATGGAAGCTATCAGTAAACGTTTGAAGTTCTTTATGTAGTAGTTCTTGTTTACGATCTAACATACTTTGATCTACATCATTAGCCATTTGTTCTACCCAATAAGCTATAGCTATAGATAGAGCATCTAGACGGTCGTCATGAACTAAGCTACCTCTATCTCTTGTTATTCTAGATAATTGATACATAAGCATATACCTAGTTTGTTGTTCTATAGGATAGGTAAGAGCTGATTTGTAATCATAAGTTATAACAGAAGGGTCGATGATTAAGCGATGGCTATTAAGAACTGGTTCTAAAGTATCTACTATACGAAGTTCCTTTTGTTTGTTATGACGTACCTCTTCTATAGTTACAGGATAGCTTGTTCTAAATAGCGGCTTTATAAGCTCCATAAACATACCGTCACCAAAGTTAGACTCTATAACTACTTTATTAACTTTGTTATCCTTAGCTATAGCGACCAGATGCTTTAACGTCTTTTCGTCGTATCCACCTTTTATACCTCCAGCATCGGGAACGTATAGTTGACCGTTAAGCATCTTAACTACTGCATAACCTGTTTCATCCTTACCACGTCCAGAGGGATCGATAGAGAGTACAGAACCGGTATAAGGTATCATATCACCTACAGTATTAGAAGGTCGTCTATAGCGGTCCCCACTGAGTCCTACATTAGGTAACTCTCTATCTGTGTTATCATCGTCACTAGACCACACTACTTTTTCAGGAGCTAAATCTACATCTACATCCATTATAATAAGATCGTTAATCTTTAATGGGTATCGATCAGCATCTGATAGCTTAGGATTAAGCATGAACTGTAGAGCGTATCCTGTACGTCCGTAGGACATCTTACGTTCTTCTAAGTCTAAGTCAGAGAATCTAAGAGGTTCTGTTGTAGTACCTACAGTGTCTTCGTCTATAGCGTCCGCTAGAAGGGGTGCTAGATCGCCAGCATAGTTGTAAGCAGCTTCTTTAGCATTAGGATACTCAGAAGGCCATATACGAGCGTTGTAGCCTCTTTCTCTTAATTTGTTATAGATAGAGTCTTCACACTGTGGAGTACCTAAGAAGAGGATACGAGAGGTGTCTAAGGGTTTAAGGATAGCTTCAAACTCTTTTACTTGTTCGTCTAGCTTGTCACGCATACCTTGTGTAGCTGAGTTGTTAGGAACTTCTACGTCATCTGCTACGATTATATCAGCACGAGAACCTGTAAGCTGTGATGTTATACCTAATGACTTAACGGAGGGAGCGTGAGCTGCCGGAGCAGGGCCTACATCAAAAGCTATCTTACTAAAGCGTTGGTTCTCTGATGGCTTTAATCCTTGAAGAATAGGAATCTCTTGGATGATACGAAGAGTAAACGTAGAGAAGTCATCTGATCTATTCTTACTGGCTGATACAACAAGTATGTTCTTAGACGGGTCTAGCAGTAGCTGGTGTACTACATACGCACTACATACCCAGGACTTACCCACACCACGGAACGCCATGATTAACGATCTCTTAGGACCGTGTTGCATGTACTCCGCTATATCGTATTGAAGCGGTGTAGGGTCTGGCAGATTAAGGTGTTTCCAAACTAGGTATAGAAAGTTTCTAAAGTCCTTGAGCTTGGGTGGTATCTCGATGTTGTTGTTCTTCTTCAAATGGTAACGCTTCTATCTGACTGTTTAACGCTTGTAAGGGTGTACCTAAGCCACTGTCCATAGTAACATTGTTATCCTTAAGGAACTGACGAGCACCGTTAAGTAGAGCAGCGTTGTACTCTCCGTGTTCGTCCATCATATCTATACTGTTCCTATATGCGTCTGCAATCTTGTCGTGCAGTTTACTTCCCTCTTTATGACTGAGCATAGTGTTATAGTAATAAAGCTTGTTATCTTTGTAAACAAAAAGAGGCGGCTCCTAAGAACCGCCCCTTTAATGGATGATGAGCTAAAATTTAGCTTAAAGCAGATTCAAACTCAGCGACTGTTCCTAACTCTGTACCGTTGTGGTAGAGGTTAGCGTCAAGATCAGCAAGAGCAGCCGAACCGTCAGTTCCGGAGATGTCGGAAGAAGCAGCAGTTGCGGAGGTTGAAAGAACCTTGAACTTGTCGTCTCCTTCGTCCCAGATGAATGCAACATTGCTTTCGGAAGAACCACGCTCAACGATGAAACCACCGTCATTAGAAGCGTTAGCACCAGAAGCAGCACCTTTAGACAGATTCATCAACGAGTCAGAAACATCGATGTTGGTGGTCTGTACTGAAGTAGTTGTTCCTTGTACTGTTAAGTTGCCGGAGAATACAGCGTTAGCAGCTGAGATGTCACCGGAGAAGGAAGCGGAGTTACCGTCAGAAGCGAGGGAACCAGCTTGAGTTTGCAGAGCAGAGATGTCGCTGTCGTTGCTGCTGATAGCAGAAGTGTTAGCGGATACATCGGACTGTAAGGAAGCGATGTCACTATCATTCGAAGAAACGTTGGACTGAAGAGTAGCGATGTCGCTGTCGTTCGAGCTAACGTTCGATTGAAGGGTGGCGATGTCCGAGTCATTGCTGCTTACGTTAGATTGTAAGGTGGAGATGTCAGTATCGTTAGAAGCAATTGCATCAGCATTGGCTTTAATCTGAGTATCAAGGGCGTTATCAGCAGCTTGAAGAGTTGTTACCGAACTGATGTAGTTGGCAGAACCATTAGCTGTGTAAGCACCGTTAGCACCAAGACCAGCACCAGCTTGAGTAGCGTCAAGTTCTGTTTGCAGACCGGAAGCAGTTGAAGATACTGAATCAACGTATGCTTTGGTAGCGGCGTGAAGGGAAGCAGTTGGAGCACCGCTGAGGGTCAAAGCCCCAGTCATTGTTCCACCTGCGAGGGCGAGCTTCTTATCAAGCTCTACTTTTGTTTTTTGACCCAACTGGGTAAGCAAACTAGACATAATATATATACTTTCTTTTTGAGGTTAATGAATGTGAATAAAGAGTATAAGCTCAGGTTATAACTGTCAAGTAGCCTCGGTTATTAAAATAGCTCCAGCCTCAGTAGTTAAACTGTCTCCGTCTTCCGCAAGTATATGAGTAGCAGTAGGAACCGCACCACCTAGCTCTACTATTTTCCACTCATCCCCATCGTCAACGGCTATACAAGGACCACCACTGCCGTCACCATCAGTAACGTATATTAAACGTCCTGACGTTCCTGGTTCCGGTAAACTAGATGTTAGATATGATCCAATTTGCAGAGATTGTGATATATTTACCGAACCACTAATCAAGCCTCCGGACTTATCAAACTTGTTATCAAGCTTGGCTTTAACCTTCTGACCTAACTGTGTTAATAAACTACTCATCTCTCTCTCGTTACGGTGTGCTTAAACCATCTAAGAAGTCGTCGTAATCTCCGACTTCCTCTTCACGTGCATCTAAGAAGTAAGGTAAGTCGTTCCAAGCATCCGTCCCGTTTCCGATCTTCATCCTGTTACGACTGTCATCCAATTCAAGACCCAGTTCACCTTCTAAAAGTACAGGGTTCTCGGATGCCCAGTTAGCTGCGGTGTCTCGTCTAAGTTGTATTCTTTTGCTAAAAGTTGCCATTTGTTATGCTCCTCCTCCATTGTAAACATCTAAGTTATCACTAGCAGTTGCTCCTAAAGAATCAATCTGTGGGTCACTCAACGGTGCATTACCACCACTTAACCCGATGATGTCAGTGTCAGCTGTAATGGAATCTGTCACTGCTTTAGCAGCTGTTGCTGTAGTTACCGCTTCCGTTACACCACCAGCAGCAACTGCACCAAGTGTATTGTACTGAGCGATTAATGGACTCGGTCTAACAACACGAGGTCTTCTGTACGGTCTAGCCATGTGTTAACACTTCCACCTACGCAACGCCAAAGCCTTACGAGTAGGACGACCCTTGCTGTCTTTCATCGGTCCTTTGTTACCGCTCATCCTAGCACAGAAGGAACGCTTACGTGGACCACCGCCAGGCTGAGGTCTTTTAAGTTTGGAACCAGTAAGCTTGTTAATACGCTTCCTTCCCGACTCACTGAGACCGCCTTTAGCGGACTTATCGGATGCCCTTAAAGATATAGAAGCAGACCTCATTATTTCTTCTTAGGAAATCCACGCTTCATATTAGCGTACGCTTTAGGTGCTATAGTTGATTTCTTCTTACTACGGCTAATACCGAGTTTCTTTCTTCTGTTAATGTTTGCGTATAATCCTTTTGGCATAATTATTTCCTCATTAGCATTTCCATCATGCGGTCAATCTTATGATTAATTTCTTTGATCGTCGATTCCAACCCGCTCATACGGTTTTCAACGGCGTTATCCCTCTCGCGTTGAGCGGCGAGTTCAACCTCGATCCTGGTCAGGCGTTTCTCGTCGGTATCAAGCCGGTCAGAGAACTTTTTAATCGCCCACCCAATGACGGCTATAACGACGGCAAGGGCGGTGTCGAGGAAGTGTGAGAGGGTTTCGGTCATTAGCAGTCCGTAGCTCCGCTAAATTCAGGTAGAGTTTTTAAATACTCGTATGCTTGCTTGAAAGGATTGCCACCTTCTAAATCAAAAGGGCATCCTAAAGTATTTTCATAGAAACTTACTTGCTCCTCCACGCTTTTGTAAGCCTTCAATTTGAAGCATATAGATTGTTTGTTTTGTACTTTTATATCTTCAACTCGAATGTAAGCATCGTTTATTTCTAAATTTGAATCTGTAATGATATTATTTTGTAGTGCCATATTATTAAGCGTTTGCGGTTTTAACCATTGTGAATCTTAAAGTGCGAGGAACTGACCCGCTTGTTAATCGAGCAGAAAGTTGCCCTGCTTGATACGAAATATTCAAACCTGTTATATTATTATATAATGCTGATTGCCCTGATGTATCTAATGCGAATGCAGCAATTCCACCTAAAGAGGAGTCCCTAAACATTACTAGCCCCGAAGCAGTTCCAACACCTAAACTAAAATATGTATTTAAGGTTGTTATAGAAATGCTATTATTGTCATTACCGTATATACCATTGCCAGCTATAACTTCATTAGCAGATTCCACACTTTCAAAAGAAGCCTCTGTACTCGAAGCACTTATTCTGTTAGTAAATGATTGATGTATATATGTTTGTATCCCATTGCCACCCCCCGCATAAGAACCTAACCATGCAGTTAAAGGATTAGAACCTTTATCAAAAGCCCATCCGAAAGCCGCTATATTACCCCCATAAGTTTGTCCTATAGGTGCTGAAGGATTACTACCAAAAATTCCGCCTGTACTTGAAGGATTACAATAAAGATAACCACCAAAAATATTTAAAATACAAGCACCATCAATACCAAATACAGGAACACTTGTGGCGTTTTTAACATCTATTTTATTTCCTGTTAATGTTATATAAGAATAGGAGTTTGATCCAGCAGGAGCGTGTACCCATAACGGACGATAATTAGCACCGTGAGAACCTCCAGGTTCAATATCGCTATTGGAAACACAAAGATGACCACCCTCTATATAAATAGCTACCGTTGATAAACCAGCTAATACACAATCTGTTATATCTGTATTGCCGGAGCTTCTATTAAATAACTGAAATCCGTAATCACTATTATAAAAAGTACACCTATTAAATACATTTCTAGCACCAGCATTAGCGTGTTCTTCTAACTTCACACAAACGCTTGTTTGAAAAATATTAAGGTGATGAAATGACATGTGATAACATACGTTACCTAATAACATACCGACTTGAAATTTAGATATAACACAATCCCTTACAGCGTAGTCATTAGAACCTAAAAATGTTGATGTGTTTGTAAACTTAATTCCTGTTGCTGTACCTTTAGCAGGGCCGTCTATACGTAATCCCTGAATGAAATTTACAGCATTATAGTAAGGCGCGCCTGTAAGGTTAATATCAGCTCCGTCTACGGTTATAGCTACATCAGAAGCCGTTAAGGATGAAAAATCAAGCGTAGCCGATTGTCCTTTTATTGCACAAACAGAAGCATCTATTGTAATGCCTGAATCCATTTTGTACGTACCTGGTGGAACATAAAGCACACCCGCTTTACCTGTATCTTCTATTGCGGTTATTGCTGATTGAAAACTGCTATATGCATCCGTAGCTCCCGTATTATCAGCTCCATAATCCAACACGTTTACAACGTCCCCAAACCGATCCTCTAAGCTTCTAGCGGTCGTTGAACCTGTCGCTATAGGTGTTCCTAAATCCCTAGTCCAAGTAGCTAAAGACCTCGTATCGCTTGTGCCTAATGCAGTTACTCGTGCTTCATTAACCGTAGTAACACTAGCAGCGGCAGTAGCAACCACACATATCTCAGCAGAGTTAGAAGGTATCGTATTAAATGTAATAGCTGTAGCACCTATCGTGTAGTCAGTATCTGGAACTTGTACAAGACCATCTATCGATACGATGTACGCTTTTGCGTCTGTTGTTTGCGGAGTAAATGAAAGAGTGAAGACGTTATCAGTTCCGTTACCAGTATGTGTAGATTTATAGAACCCAGCTAAGTTGGTATCGCTAAGTGCGATCTGTGTGTCTATGTATCCTTTGTTAACTGCATCTGTAGCAAGCGTACCGTCCGCTAAGTTCTTGATCTGCTTGTTGTTAGCGTTAAAGTTCGTACTACCTTCCAGTTCTTTCAAGCCGGAATCCGCACCTTCAGTAGCTTCTTCAGCTAAGTAACGGTTGTGTAAGTACGCTCTGTCTAACTCAGCCTCTGTTAACACCGATCCGTTCTGGAAGTCTACGAGGTTCGTGTTAGGTGCTGACCTACGTTTTATACGCACTAACTCACCACCAGCAAGAGCAGTCGTTGGATTGCTTAGATTGATGCGTTGAGACGGAGATGTTTCAATGGTGTAGTTTGTAGTGATCGTTTGATCTACACCCTCGATTTCCACAATAACGTGTTCGTCCTCAAGATACGGAAATGAGAAAGCAAAGTCTGTCTGTCCAGATGTTGCTGTATAGTCTACGTAGGTGTTAGCCATGATGATATATATTATTAATTATTGAGAGAGAAGAGCAAGTTAGTTTCTTCTGAACGGTAACATTAATTCCTCTAGTTTAGATGGCACTTGTTGTTCTTTATATTTTTCTTCTGGGAACTTTTGCTCGGATACCTCAAGCTCAAACTTACGCCTAGCTTCTAAATGTTGTGGACTTCTTAATGGTCTATCTAATTTTTCTTCAAAGACTTCTACGGCTTCTCTCTGTTCTTCTAATATAGGAAACTCTTTCTTTAACTTTTCTAAAGCTTCATTTCTAAACTGCCTAAATACAGCTTTAATTGTGCTTATTCTTTCAGTGTCCTCCTGTGCAGTTCCTTCAGGTAGAGCCGTCTTAGGAGCACGTCTAACTCTTTTGTCAAAAACACCATAAGCTGGTACACTTTTACCACTAGCTAAAGCCACAATAGTTTCCTTCAAAGTCTTACCATTCCTAGAAGGCAACGACATAGAATTTAATTTCATTTCATTAGTAATCTCCTGCCACCTATCAAACGCATCTTGTTGAGTATCTGGGTGTATTATCTCCTGTAAATCTATACCGTTCCATTTAGTGGTCCCTGCGTTGAAATGAGGAGCAATACCTAGTTCGATAATAGTAGCGTAAGCAGCTTCTCTAATCTTAGCTTGATAAGCTAGTTCTATATCGTTTTCTGTTGCATCCTTTTTACCTTTTTTACGTAGTTCAGTTGCTACTGTTGACTTAGTTATTTTAGGTATTTTTAATGTCCTAAATCCTGTTACTTCATCAACCTCAACATATTGATCTATATCGCCCTTTTGATTGTAAACACCGAACGGTGACCAAACATTAACTCCAGCACCTCTCTTATCACTAAAACCTCTAAGTTCTATGTCTCCGAATATATCACGCATTGGAGGGACGGCTTTAGATAAACCATTCATACGCCTAGCTATTACTTGTAAAATAGAATTATTTTCACGAATAACATCATCAGACATATAGTTTACAGAATTTTGAACTGAAGGTATTACACTACCCGCCATACCTTTTAATAACCTAAATGCTTGAGCTGCTTGAGCTTCTTTATCGCTAGTTGCTTCTGTTACTAACTTCATCGCATCCCCTAAGTTTTTATAGTAGGATTTATTCGTTAAATTATTTGATAGAGCTAATACAGCTGATTCAAATAAATTCCTCGCTTCCTCTCGTTGTGCTACTGTACCGTTACTTAAACTTTTCATATCAGCTACTATACTCATTACAGTATTAAATGGTTCAAGTGCTGCTAGGCTTATAGCTTTTTGTTTACCCGGTCTAGTTACGTCAGCTATTCTTAATGTGTACTCAGGCATACCTGTAGCAGCTTTGATAGCTTTCTTCATTTTCCAATCTTGGCTTTCCGTCCCTACGAATTCAGCGACTCCGGGTATCCCCTCAGCAAGCCCCCACGCTGTAGTTAATATACCTATACTTGTTATCTGTTGTCCTCTAGCTCTAGCGGATATTATGGGGTCATCACTTGCTAAGTCTTTAGTTGTTTTAGTCCAAAGCTTTTCCGCTAATCTAGGAACATCCTTAATTAAAGGCGTTCTGTTAACTAATGGTATTTTATCAATAGCCGCAGTAAGAGTTTTTAAAGGGCTAGTTACAGCTGCTGCACCTCTTTGTATGTTTCGTCCTGTACGCATGAAAGGATTCAGTACAACTTGTAAAGCGGGGTATGTTCTTAAGAATTGCTCTAAATAATAGTTACCTTTTTCTAACAAGTTTGGATCAGCAAACTCACCCATTTCCTCAGTAAATGTTATTTCTTTTAAATTTCTTTGAACATAATCAACGAACGCACTTGTATCTTTATCCCAATTATTCTTAACAAAATTATCCATATAAGAAGCTAAGTTTTCTGGAGCCACCCCTTCTTTCTCCGCCATTAACACAGCTTTCCTTCTTACTTGATCTTCAGTCATTAACTTACCTTTTGACTCGGTAAATACTTTACTTACAAAGTTATCGTAATATTGCCTAAATGTGCCTACGCTTTCACCTGAAGCCACAGCCTTTTGATAATCAACCTCAGCTTTAGCGTGAGTCATGGCGTGTGCTACGTTTAATCTAGTTCTTACATCTAAAGAAGCTAAACCTTTTCCGGGTAAATCAACGTGCCTACCTATGTTTTCAAAAGTAGCACCTAAAGCTCCAGACATTCCTGTACGCTCCATTGACCAAGACGAATTTCCCGCTCTTTCAAAATGTGACCTCAAATCCGAATCACCAGACTTTAACACTTTCATAGCCTCTTTATGAACTATAGCTCCATAAGTACTAAAATTAGTTGCGGTTTTACTCCAAAAATCACCCGCTCTTTTCCACTCGTCTTTCGTTATACCTTCTGTTGTCCAAGGTAATGTAGCCATAAATCTAGAACCCACCCATCCATTTAAAGCATTATACTTTGACATAATAGTGTTAGATATAAGAACTTTAGCGTGAGTTACAGGACTACTAAGCATAGAGGCGTAAAGTACATCCGAACCCATATCTCTTGCTTTAGTATACGTAGAACTACCTCCTGTTTCATCAGGTTCGTAAGGCTTTGATAAATATTTTTTAGCAGTATTCTTCCAAGTATTTTGAAATGCTTTTTGTTGTTCAGTAAGTATTTTATGAACCTCTGAAGTATCCTCTGCTTGTTGTATAGTTTTAAGAAGTTTCCTTACAACCTGTATGTCCCCAAAAGTCTTTAACTGTTCTTGAAGTTGTTCGTCTGTTAGATTCTTAGCTTCATCTAAATCACTTACTAATTTACCTTCTAATCCTTCAAGTACTTCTTTTTGTTTAACATCTAGTACATCTTTAGTGTACTTCCTAGATTGCAACAACCTACCAGATTCCGCTCCTGCCTTCTTCCAAGCTAACTGTTGTGGTATTAGTTTTAAGATACTAGTGGTAGCGTCATTAATTATGTTAGGATCGTTTAAATCTGCTTCAGTTAATAACTTAAGTAAGTCGTCGTAGCCCCTTACCATAACAGCACCATTAGCCGCCATGTGTATACCTAGTTTACTTATAGTATCTGCTACTTCAGCGTTATCTGCTACTTGGGCGGCATTCATAACGATAGCTAATTCTTGACTAGCTTTTACTCCAAGTCTTCTATCAAGTTCATTTTGTACTTTAGCTAAGTATTCTAACTTACCAACTCGTCCGCCTTTAACCTTTTTTAAGTCATCGTTAATAGCTGAAGTAACACTGTTAATAAGTCTTTGCTTCTCTGTATCATCAGTTAACAACCTAGCCTTTACTTCGTCGTGAGAATCAAGAACCTTCCCTGTTACAGGATCAACTTCACGAGTGCCTCCACCAGATAAAAAGTCATCTAATATTCCTCTAGCTTGTTGCTCGGAAGCTGTTACTTCTTTAAGTTCATCAAAATCTTCCTCAGATAACGGACCTACATCTTCTCGGTCAACTTTAACCGTAGGTGCTTCAGTAGCTTTAGGAGCTGGCGGTTCTACAAATTTTAAAGGCGATTTAATAAATACATTGTCTTGTCCTGCTTTCGCTTGTGACTTAATGCCGTCCCTTACTTGTTTGGCTAGTCCCTCTACATCCTCAACTCCTTGAGACTTCAACCAATCAATGTATTCTTGCTTACGTTTGGATGCTTGACCGCTGCCTGCAATATAAAGTGCTTTAGCTATATCGTTTTCAAAGTTAAGTTCGATGTTTCGGTCTCCGTAATTGTATCGAGGTTTAGCTCCTGATAGTTGTTTAGGCAATACACCCGGAACCCCACTACTAACAACACCTCCTTCGCCTTGTACATCTACTTCTTGAAATAACTTAAACGCCTCTGTCTTCTTAAACTCTTCGGCAACTTTAGCTACCGCCTCCATTTGTTTTTGTTCAGCTTGCTCCAAAGTATCAATAGCTCGTTGCAGTACTTTCTCTTCGTTAGGTATTAACTCTTGTAACTGAGACTCTAGTTTTTCAATTTTAGTACGAGCAGTTTTATTAACTCCTCCTTTTTTCTCAGTACGTTGTAATTCCTTTTTAACTTGTTTCAACTCGTCCGTAATCACTTTACGCAAAACAGAAGCTCCTTGAGCTGATGAATTATCCTTATATATAACAAGAGACTTCTCTAACCTACCTAAAGTCCCTCCTATAGTAGCACCTAAAATGGGTGCAGCAGCAAGCCCAGCTACACTAAAATCTAAATCCTCCCCATAAAGAGCAGCAAATCCTAACCGAAGACCTTCGTAACCTATACCTAAACCAGCTCCCTCCGCTGCTCTTACTCCTATCACACCTGCCTTAGATAGTCCTACGCCAGTCTTAATTGCAGGTACAGCACCTAAAGCACCAGAAGCGAAAACCTCAGACCAATTCGTTTCCTCTCTAACGCCTGACCCTATTTCCATTTGTTGAGCAACCATATTCCAAAACGCACTTGAGGAAGCATTTAAACCGAACCAAGTCGCTTTAGTTACAGGCTCTGGAGAAAGTAGTAGAGGAGAAGTAACGATACCTGTTCCTAAAGTTCCGATTATTTCAACAGCCATTGGATTAGCCCAATCAACGAACTCTGCTACTTCAGCATCAAACCCGTCGTAATTAGGATTAGGTATCAAACCAGCTCGAACAAGTTTCATTGTTTCTTCCTTAGCCTTCTCCATAGAAGACGCAGAGAATGGATCGCCTTGAGCAAGTACGTTTGCTATTTGATGATTAGCGGGGCTTTCAGGAGGTAATCCAGTTATCTGTGTAGCTCTTTCTAGGATTCTTTCTTCATTTGTATATAGTGACTTTATTCCGTGCTCTGGTAATGTAGTAGGTATTTCAACTTGAGGTGTTGATGGTGTGTATGCTCCCGGCCTAGGTCTAGTAGGTAAAGTGCCTTCAGGTGTAGCTTCGATTTCTTCCACTCTAGTTAACGATGGAACGGGTTTTTGTGTTTTTATATCACTTACAATTCGTTCTTCCTCTGAGTCTAAATAGCTTTTAACATCTCCCTTAAACTGCTCTATACCTTGCTCAACTTGTTCTTGAGTGAGTTTAGTTTCAGGATCAGCAGAGTCCAAACCTTTGTAGGTAGGACGCATCAACGGCTTAATTTCTTTTTCCTTATCCATTTTTATTTAAAGGTCTTCGGGGAATGCTTGTTGTAGTTCTTCTCCTGTAGTGAAAATTTCAATCTTATACAATCTTTTAGCTTCTTCGATGGATTCTTTTTCCCAATCTTTAAACACACTTCTAGCTGTTTCTTGCATTTCCTCTAATACTTTATTAGCGGCTTCTTGTGGGCTAGTCTGGGGATCGGCTTCATATTCTTTAAACTTTAAAAGATTAGCCTGTTTAAAGTCTTTATTAAAAGCATAGTACCTACTATTAACAAAACGTTTAGAAGCGTATTCACTCCCTGTTTTAAGTAGTATTTGATTATACACACTACCGTTTGTTACATCCTTTTTATCATTAGCCTCCATATCGCTAGGCACTCCTAGTTGGGTAAAATACCCCTCTTCGTAAGTGGCTTTACCTATTCTAGTTGTATTGAAACCTGTTATGACATTTTCATAACCTTCGGATAACTTCCTCACCCCTTCGGTTTTATAAACTAGTTGGTCGAAATCTCTTTCCTTATCAATTTTATCTAATAAATTCAAACGCTGCGTAGCTGTTATTGATCCTCCTCGGAATAGATTATTTACTTCTGTTACAGTCTTCGTTAAGTCTTCCCCTTCTGCTATGTTTGTTTCGATATTACCTACAACCAAGGAAGACATATCGTCGGTGGGTTTATTAATATTTTTTAATATATCATTAAAGTCGCTTAAACCTTTTTGCTTTTGGGTCGGCGGAACACTCGCTAAGAAAACATCCCTAATTTCAGACGCTTCGCTTGCTGTAACAGTTGGACCGTCTCCCATAGATTTTAATAATAAATCAACCGCTAAACCTTTTTTTGTTTCGTAGTTTTCATTTAATTGTTTATTTTTATTATTCTCCCACTTTATTCTGATATTCTCAGTAGAGTCGTAGAAAGATGTTATGGCGTTCCCTACATCCGCATCAGCGAATTTTACACCCCCACCTAAATCTAAGCTCCTTAAATTATCCAAAAAACTATCAACTTGATTAGGTGATATACTACCAACCTCTCCCGGTTCTTTAGATAAACCTTCCCTTAACTGTTCTTTAATTAAGTTATCCCAAGCATACTTCCTAGACCCTTTAAACAAACCTACTTTATCATTTACCCAGTTTTTAATAGATGGATCATTTATATCTAACTGTCCATTTATAACTTGATTCATTAAAGGTTTTCCGTTTAACAACCAATTAGTCTTAGCGTCTTCTATATCAACAGCATCAAACCTATCGTTTACATCTTTAATGAAAGCTTGCTCTATCTTCTCTATATTCTCAAGTGCAGCTTCTTTGACTAACTCAGATTGAAATTCAGGACGACTAAATAGTTCTTGTCGTTTTTCTTGGACTGTTTGTATGGGGTCTATTGTCTCCGATATAGTCTGAGGATTAAATAGCATTTCCCTGTAAACACTGTTAGCTAATACTTTTCCTTTAGCTTGCTTCGCTCCTAACATAAACAAAGCATTCGCTTGCTCAGGCATCTTTCCTTCTTCAGCTAGCTTCCTGACTTCCCTTTCGTAAGCCTCCATCTGCCTAGAAACTCCGCCTGGGTCTAAGTCAAACTGCGTAGCTCCTTCAGTCATAACAGCTTGCTCGTACTGCTCACGCTCTTTACCTTTTAACGCTCTCGCCTTTTCTAATGCTTCTTGTTGACGGTTCTGCGTTTGCTTTATCTGATCGTAAGTAACAACAATATCAGAGGTAACTTTTAAACCCTTAGCTAGTTCTAATAAATTATTAGTTTGTGGTACAGGTACTCTAGGGGCTGTTAGTTGAGCAATGTTGTAACCACCGAGTCTTCCTATAGTAGGTTGAAGTTGTCTAACTGATCGTGTCATTTTACGTTAACGGGTTCCCAAGTATAAGTTTTACCGCCTATTTTGACAGGGCCTTTAGGGGGGTTAATATCAGTACTTACTCCACCCATTCCGCCGGATAACTGTTGTCCCATTTGGTAACCACTAAGACCACCACTAGCGACGCTCAATACATCAGAGATACCTAAACCCCTAGGACGCATTGGATCGGATATAGGTTGATTGATTCCGATGAGACGCTGTTGAGAACCTAGTCCTATGTCTTCTAATGCGAAACCTCTACCTACGTCTATTAGTTCCCTTTGTCTGTTGTATGACTCCCTCCTAGAACCTAAATCCGCAAAGTATTCCATCTGTTTAGCTGCTGCTGTCGTAGGGTCTTCTGCTGTCCTAGATATAGCTTGCTGGGCTTTTAATGCTATTTCTCTTTCTTCCCTACCTAAAGATTCAAGTTGCTGTGCTTGCTGTAAACGCTCGCCTGTCATCTGACGTAATGCACGTGTACGTTCCGCCGCTGCTGCTTGTGCTTGATAACGACGTTGCATCTCATTTTGTTGAAGCTGTGCTTGATACTGCATACGGGCTTGCTGACGCTGGCCTATAGCCGACGCACCTGCTGACGCTGCTCCTAATGCTAAACCTGCTGCTGCTAGTGTACACATATACTTACTTCCTCTCTAATATAAATGACATATAGCCGTCCAAGTGACAATCGTTAAACTCTGCCCCCAACCACTTCAACCACCTATAGCTCAACGTGTTACTCTTCATAACAAAGTTAGTGAGGTAATCAAAGCCATCTAACAATCCTTCCATACGTTCCTTAGAGTGTTTCAAAAAGAACTTCTTAATCGTCGGTAATCTTCTAGTACCTAATAACCAAGCACTTCCGATATTAGTACCTTCAATAGGAGCTACACCAAAGGAACAGTACAAGTTATTCATCTGATCCTTTACACTGTAGCACTTAGTAGAACAGCTATACGATGTATATACAGCATCTCTAGGGTGGTGCATAAGTCCAAGTATCTCTAACATATCGTCCTCCCGTAAGTCTTCATACAGATCAACAGCATCCATATCACCGTGTGCTTCATCTATTCTAAGCTCCATATCTTCTACTTCTCGGTATGAACATCGATTCAAACTCTGCACCTAATAACTTAACTGGCAATGCACTATCGCTTTTAACTTCGATAGTAGCTTCATTAGGTTGTGCTTGTACAGGAAATCTAAAGTGTCCGTTCTGTGGTGTGAATTGATTAAGTGTTAAGTTAGCTCCTACAATGTCAGGATTAAAAGCGTAGCTATATGTATCCCTGTACTTCGGAGTTACTTCAACAGTAAAGTGTCCAGTGTCTGCATAGTCTATACTACCGTTACGTATCGTTTGATAAGCATAGTCAGATGCACTACGACCACCTCGTTCTGTTGGTTGCTTTAACGTTTGATTGGAGAACCTGTACAACATATTGTACGGCTTACCGATAAAGAATGGAGTAGAAGTAAGATCACCTAAAACAGTTCCAGCAGAAGAAGATGTACGAGTGAAGGGGGTGTTGTGACCGTTCTTCGTATATACAGCTACATCAGTAGGATCATAAGGGAAACCACTTATAGTAGTAGTCTTAGAAGCAGCGTCGTAGCTAGTAGTTAAATCAGCTCCATCTACCTTACTATCAAGATACAAAGTATAATCTAAGTCGGTGTCTGTTATACCGTCTTCAAGTGTAAGTTTCTCTAGATGTAAACCGTCAGTGTCTGCTGTTATTAAATGCAACTCACTGTCGATAAAGTCAAAGCCTCTAACGTCACGTTCAAAGGTAAACTTCATCCAAGCACTTTGTACTTTCTCTTTATTACTCCAGAAGTATTTATATATGAATAAAGTCTTAGGGTCTTTAGATGTACCTATAACAATAGTATTCTCAGACTGTGAACCTACGATTCTATTTACATCAGATGTAATATACTTAGGTACTTGTTGGGTTATCTCTTCAGCGTTAAACGTCTCAGTATTGTTATCAACAAAGTATTCATATACTCCTTCAAAGTCTTTTCGTTTAAAGGGAAAGTATATATAGTTACCTAGTGCTACTGGTTGTATACCGTCTGATAGATCGTACTCAGTTACAGGAGATATAGCTACAGTCCTAGGTGATAACACATCTGCTCCACGAAGTACAAACTGTGAGCCTTGGCTAAATAACATCAGCTTCTCTTGGAACGGTACAGCGTGTTCTAGTATAGCTACCTTTGTGTGACTGAGTCCTACATCGATAATAGCACTGTCTAGTAACTGCTGTGTAGTAGTACGGAAGAAGTTAAAGTATTCATCAGCTTCAGAGAAGATAACATTGCTGTCTGTAAGTATACCTAATCGGTTCTTAAAGAAGAAGATGTCTCGTATACGTTTACCAACGAATGATGGAAAGGGATTGGTGTTGTCGTCTCCTGCTTTGCGACTTGTCCATCCTATATCTTTATTAGGTTGCTTTGCTCCGTAGTAGGAAATATCCAGACTCCAATCTAAATACCCTTGCGTGATAGCATTTGACTCACTCCAGTATTCTTCCCAGTCTGCACCCACCCCTGGTTCTGTTGCACTGCTACCTCTATGGTCTTTAATTAATAGATAATAAATACTATTATGCTTAACCACTAAAGCCTCGTTCGGGGTTTGTAATCTAAATGCAACTATGTCTGAGTTATTAAAATATGGAACAAGAGTAACAGGCATAGAGTTCAGATTTAAATCTACATCTATACCTTCTAATATTGTTTTATCTTGGTAGAACCCTACAGTCTCTATCCAACTACCCTCCCCAAAGTCTTCTTTCTCTTTAGTGGAAAATTGAACATAGTAATCGTCTTGGTCTATATCTACGTCCCCAATTACTTTAACAGGACCAAACCCGTCGTAACATTTAACAGGCAAATCAGTAATACTATTTACTTCTCGGTACACAATCCCTAATGCTTGATCGCCTAACCCGTCTTCTACTCTTACCTTAATAGGACCATCCGATCCTGATACTTTTACTATCGATCCTTTATGCTCTATATCTAACGCTAACCCAGAACCGAAGTTGTATGTTATTGTAGTACCTGATTCGTCATATAAATTTTCCTCAAAATATACAGTTGGAGTGCGAGGTTCACCCGGTCTGTTAGCGTATGACCAGTTGCTATCAAATATTGATTTTTTATATACGGTAAATGTTTGGGTTATAGTACCTAAGGAAGCTTGATTAAAGTCTCCACCTTTGCGTATTACTTTAGCCCCTGTTATTACACCTCTTGTTACAATCAACTCAAACAACGCACTGCGAGCACCTGGTTGTTTAACTAGCATTTCAAGCTTTAACTCAACCGACCAAGTAGGTCTTATACTAGAATTAAGCCCTGAACTACGTCCATCTAACCAACCAGTGCCTCCGTTGTTGATATTAAGACCTGTGATGTTATCCGATGATCCAGTAGCCGCTGTTAAGCAAACTGCTAAATCTTCAGCTATAACAGAAGTAGAAGCGTGTTCTCCATCTGATATTGTACCACTCTCATACGTGCGATCACCCGGTGGTGTTTGATTACTATGTAAACCACTAGCGTTAGGTATAAGTTTGTCGTCTATGTAAATACTATAATCTTTTTCGTAGTCTCCTAGTTTAACTACGATCAAATGTTCATCACCCGGTATAGCACTCTTCTCATCAAGATATGATTTCTCTACTGTCCTGTTCTTGTTAACAAGGAACGTATAGTCAGCTACTGTTAACGCTCGTAAGTCGGCTAACGGATTAGCTACACCACCTAACGATGCTTGTCCTCCTAAACTCAGATAACTATTAGCTATAGAAGTTACGGCTATAGATACCTTTGTGCCGTCTGCTGTATTAATAACACCTATACCACCTAACGATACAGCTACACAATACTTATTCTGCTCAGACCGTTTAACGAAGTGTGTGAATAACTTATCAGAGTCAGTACTATCTGTGTTTATCTTCTTTGTATATTCAGTAGGAGGTCGTTTAACCAAGCCTTCAACTACCGTAGCCCAAGCGTTAATCTGTTCGTCGCACTGACCGGGAAACCGTAAGTTGTCAGGCTGTTGTGATACGCCCTGTGCGAGATTCGGTACACTGTTTACTAACAGAGGCATATATCTACTATCTATCTAAAACTCTAAGTACGCTGTAGTGGTCAAATATTGTACGATCAGCATTCTCTGAGTCGCTGTCTATCGCACGTGCTTTAGCTTCTATCTCATCTCTCAAAGCAAACCCTTCGATCTCTCTACTACCTAAGAATCTATTAGCAAAGATACGAGCTGCTTTAACTGTTATGTAATGACGGAATTGTTCGGGTATATCCGTGAAGTCTAAATCAAAAGTAATAGAGGCTTTCACCTCTTTCGTCCATACATCCGTGTGATTCTTTCTGTCGTATAACAAAAGTCCACGTTGTACTGGATCGCTGTCTGTATAAATTTCTGGGTCTAAGTCTACTCTTAGCGTGTTGCTTGGTAGGTTAATCTTAGATGTTGAAGCATCGGGAGTAAGTGGATACTCGTGCTCTGTATTGAAATGCCAACCCTCTGACTGTATAGCTTTACTAGTCTCGTCGAGTACGGCTTCGGCTTGGACGACTGATACGGGTACTGCTGTACCTCCTAACGTATTAACAGGAGCTTCCCCGATAACACTGATCATTGTATTTACTGCGTTTAGTTTAGTCGTCAGAGCCATGATAAGTTATAAGTATAAAAAATACTCAGTGAGGGGAGCGGAACGAATCCAGACCTCCCCAACACCGAGAGAAGAGTTACGAAGCTAGTTCGATAGCACACTCAGGACGGAGGATTCCGTGACCCATAGCATACTTAGCAACAAACAATGTACCTTGACGCTCAATCTGATATTCAGACTCAGTAGCCAAGTCGAGTAACTTAACGGTTCCTACAGCAGCACTGTGAGAAACGATACCGAAGGTATTACGGAAGTCTCCGTCGTACCCTACTCCGTTACCGCCGAATACATCATTGCTACTACCAGCGTCAACTCCAGTTCCACCAGACAAATCAGTTGATGGGAGGTGGTTGGACTTGTAGAGGCTGATACCAGCGATTTGTGGAACGTTACCAGAAGCGATACTTCCTTGACCTCCGATGTCGGAGTTAATAACAGAAGTAAGGCTGAAGGTGTTAGAAGCGTCAGCACCTGTTACTAACTTGTAGTATTCAGCAGGGCGAAGAACGCAGAAACGACCGTCAGAAGGAACGTCTTGTTCGTCAAGCCTTTGAGCAGCAGCAAACAAAGCACCTACTAACTGAGCACCAGTGAAGGTATCAACAGCAGTTGGGTCAAGGCTACCACGACCGAAAGCTTCTCCAGCTACATCGTAGGTAGAACCCGCGGAAGTAGTTGTAAGGTTAGCAGAGTCGCGAGCAGCAGCTAAGAATGTTTTAGCGATAGCAGTATCGAAACGGACGGCAAGAGCTTTACCCAACTCGTTAGCGTAAACGCTGCGGATGTCGTAGTGATTCTTTACGTCGTCGATGTTAGCCAAGAAAGTAGAAGCAACAAGCATCTTATCGATGTTGATGATCTTCTCGCTTTTCTTAACGTCGCTGAGGTAGCTGTTTCCACCGTCGGCAATGTTTTCGCCGGGAGTGTGGTACGAAGCAGAAGCGATTCCAGTTACTGGGAACTGTGCAGACTTGCCGCTGTCGATGGTTCTGATTGTGTGTAGAGGTTTGAAGATGTTAGACTCCTCGAAGGTTTGCAGAATTTCTCCGCTGAACTTCTTGAGAAACAACGCATCGTTATCTGATCCGCCTTCAATAAGACCTACACGACTGGGGGAAGTATTTCCATTTGCCATAATATATGATCTCCTATGTTAATTATTTGTGAATGTGTGTTATATGATTACCGATTGACTTTCACTTCTTTCGTCTTCACAGGATTGTCCGCCGCAGCGGGTCGAGGGACTAGTTGTTGCTAGTTGTCGATTAAATATTTATCTATAAGTAAAGCGGAAAAATGCTTGACTGTCAACCCCTTCGACCACTGGGACCAAAGTAAAAACCTAAGATACAAGGCAATATTACCGTACATCCCATAAGGCTGATGTGTCCAGAAGAGATGGTGATCGGTGTTTGGTGGGCTTGGAAACTGATGAGTCCAAAGAAGAACTCGTTGACACCTTCTCCGTCTGCGTTTGTAAAGGTAACGATTTCTGCTTGGGGATAGAGGGTGCAAAGGATGATACAGCTACAGAGCGTAGACACCCCGATAACAGCAAGAATACGACGAGTAAAAGAAACAAACTCACCAGTACCTCCTTTAGCGATTTCAGCTTGTAGTCGAAGGAAATTATCAGACGAACGAGCCTCTCTCGCCATTTCAAGATCATGCTTGTTCTGTTTGGCTTCAAAGACATATCCGAACACGCCTTTAAGAATCGCCCCCATAGCAGTGCTACCACCGCCCGTGATAAATAACATAAGTAGTTCGCCCATCTCACTTTAAGTCTCCGTATCGTAAGTTCTCAAGTAGTTCTTCATGCTTGCCTACTTGCTTCTCCATGAACATTAAACGCATATCTTGAGTAGCGTCTGCAGGTAATGCTCCAAGCTCGCCCCTAGGCCACTTCACTCGGAACTCCGCATTAAGTTCTACGTCGTGTTTAATACGCATGATCTCTAAGTCTAACGTATTAAGCTTGTTCCACAGGACGCTATAACCCCACACAGCTGTACCAACTATACCTATTACTTTAGCAACAAATGCAAGGTTAGCTTTAACCTGTGTGTTCTCGTTTAACTCTTTCATTACAGTCATCATAACGAAAAACCCCTAGCGTCAGCAAACCAATAACCAACGCTAGGGGAACTCTACCTATATATGAATGAACAACTAAATACTACTTACTTGCAAACGTCTGTCAATCTCTTCGTGATAAGCTTTATCACCGCTCTTATATCGCGGGTCTGATTGAGCACGTGCAAGCTCTTGCATAGAACGAAAAGGCATAGTAGATGCACCATTGACTCCTCCTTGTGTAAGCTTCGGCTTTGCTCCTACCTCATTTTGATAGCGAGCGTAAAGACCTTGGACTGCTAACTTAGCTTGCGAAACTGTACCACCCGTAACGGCCTCGTCAAAAGCTTCAACTTCTTCCTGTGGTAAATTCTCGTTCGCCCACTCAGCCATCGCTTCGTAGTTCCCTTGAGCCACGCTTTTGATTTGTCCTTCTTCAGATTGTTGTAATGCTTGCTGACCAGCGGCGTAGCTATCTACTAAGTCTCTAGGTAGTCCAGCTTTCTCTAAAGTGTTATAAGTTTCCTCACTAAGTTGACCGTCGTTTTCAAAGAACTCTTTACTCGCTTCCGCAACCGCTTTGTATGCTTCACTAGTATTCTCTTCAGTTTGTTCTTCTTGGTCCTCAGCTTTCTCTTCAACTTGTTCAGACTCTTCCGTACCTTCTTCAGGACTTTGTCCAAGTTTCTTTTCCAATTCGGAGTACGC